>Ga0224495_10000266_pt1 | contig 42350 bp, 36 predicted proteins | sample SF_Jul11_sed_USG_FD_168128 | JGI IMG/M metagenome (GOLD analysis project Ga0224495, IMG submission 168128) | Sediment microbial communities from San Francisco Bay, California, United States - SF_Jul11_sed_USGS_4_1 | ecosystem: Environmental > Aquatic > Marine > Sediment | place: USA: California... | reverse complement strand
TTGATTATTTTAATGATAGTTATAATGAGTGGAACAGCCATATTTTCCCAGGATGATAATCCGGATCTTCAGAAATCAGAAGAGCTACAGAATGTTGAAAAAATACTCGATACAAAATTGGCTGAACTGAACAAGCAGTTGGCAAGCTATGCAGTTTTAAAGGATAAAAAAATTACAATGAGCCCTAACCAGACTATTGTAAAAAATACAAATGAATATATAGAAATGAAAAGTTACGATTTTATTGCGTCAGAACATGCATCTAATGAAATTATAGGAAGTATGGAAAAAAGTATCAAACTGTATTTTAATGGTACTACTTTATCCAAGGTTGAGTCTGAGGTAATAGAGGAAAACTATCCCAATAAAACAAGGACCATTACTAATGTTGTGGATCCGACCCCTTCTACTGATGATAACGCAGATATAATAATTAAATCAGCAGTAAACAGCAAAGAACCGTATGAAGTCACTCTTGGATCCATGGAAAATACGCTGACGAATCCTACACGTATTAAATTCAAAAGAGAATTTTACTGGAATCATCTTATGAATTTCGAAAGAATGTTTCGCTATACAAATAAATATTACACATTGTACGGAACAAGTACTGATTATCAGACTGTAGAGGCTTTAAAAAAATCTCTTTCTTATTAATTTACTTCTTGATTTTTAATTTACCGGATATACCCCTAAGGTCATATCCGGTAAATTAAGATGTTAGATTCAGAAAAATTATTTTCCAGAACATATTCATACCGCTTGTTATTAGAGCAAATCAGTGCTCCTGCTTTTATCATTGATTCCGGGTATAACATTTTATTTAAAAATAGATATTATAATCAGGTTGATTATTTTGATCCCTCCGCAAAAATAAAAGATCCCTGCCACAAGTTTTTTTATCAAAACCCTATTGCCTGTGAAGGATGCATTTCCGGGATAATTCCCGAAAACAGCGTATTCTGCCAGACTATAGAAACCAGAAAAGAAAGTGCAATAATTATTAAGGGAAATAAAGTAAAGCTGACTGCTTTTTTATTTAAGATTTATATCGAAAATGGAGATTATTTTTTTATAGAAATAATAAGGCCACTGGATCAAAAAATAGATCGAAATGTTATGCCAGAAGAAAATATGGCAGGATTTGGCTTGATCGTAAAAAGTATGGCTCATGAGTTGTCTAATCCTTTGACCGGTTTGAATTTAACCATTCAATCCTTAGAGAATATTTTAAAAAAAGATCAACCCAATATGAAGCAGGTGGACAAACTGATACAACTATTTAAAAAAGATTTAATCAGGGCGTCCGGGTTAATTAATGACATTCGTAATTTTACTGCCACAAGGAATATTGCTGCACACTTTTTATCTATTGAGTCTGTTATAACCTCTTCGCTTGAAACAGCCCTTCGCATGAATCCCGAAATTTTGCCAAAGGTAAACTGGAAATGGGAAATAAGCAAAAATACACTGGTTGTGGGGATTCAGCATCAGTTAGAGCAATGTTTTATCAATATAATAAAAAACAGTCTTGAGGCATTTCAGGAAAATCAGAAAAAAAACTGTAATTATTGCATTGACATAATGTTAAGTAAATGTGTAATTAATAAGAAGAGTATGCTTGATATTAAAATAACAGATAACGCTGGAGGAATACCCCAGGACAAGGTTCATCTGGTATTTACACCTAATTTTTCTCTTAAAAAAAATGGATCAGGTCTGGGTTTATACATTGTCCAGAAAATTTTATATGAACACAATGGACTGGTTTCAGTAAATGTCACTGGAGAGCAGACCTCATTTAATATATATTTGCCGATAAATTAGTTTTTTTAAAAGTTATGAAATTGACTTCAGAATCAGGAATACAAAATAATCTCTTTGGCGATGATAAAAGCAGAATTCTGCTTGTAGAAGATGCCGAGTCCATTTTGATCGCAATGAATGATTATTTGACGAATAAATTTCTGGTATCGGCGTGCAATAATATGGATTCAGCTGTCTGCGAAATAGACAAAAGTATTGAATCAGGAAAGTTTTTTGATCTGGTTGTATCAGATATTCGCCTTAAGGAGTCATCCGGGTTTGATCTGGTTCGTTATGTAAAAGAAAAATCACCCAGAACCAGAGTTGCCCTCATTACGGCATATGAGATTAATGATTTTATAAACTATATATATGATGAATCTATAGACCAGGTTATTACCAAGCACTCCAATTTAAGTCTTCATGATATCCAGGTTATGGCAAACAAGTTGATATATGGAGATATTTTTGGCGTAGATAAATATTTTCCGGATATCAAGGTTTTTTTTCCGTCTGAAATGAAAAACAGCATAGTTCCGGGAAACAGACAGATGTTCAGCCTTGTGCTAAAATCAACAGAAGATAAAAGATACTGGATGAACATTATTGCAAAAATGATGTATGAAAAGAAAAAAGCTCCGGTATCGGTGATTAAGTTGATACTCGATGAAATTATCACCAATGCGATGGTTCGGGCACCTGTTCATGAGGATGGAGACTACAAGTACCAGGTAAAAACTGCCGGGGCAGATATCCTTAAACCGCTTGATAATATAGTTCTTGATGAGGAGGATTTTGTACTGCTGCAATACGGAATATATGATGACTGGATTATTCTTGCATGTCAGGACCCGCACGGAACATTGAGAAAAAAAGAGATATTATATCGCCTGCACCGACAGTTATCAAAAGATCCAAAAACAAAGCTTCCTATTGGAATACAGGATTCTCATGGAAGAGGTATTTTTTTATTAAGAGAGCATCTTACATCGCTTGTGTTTAATATTCAAAAGGATAAAAAAACTGAAGTTCTTGCTTTTTATCATACTTCAGAAACCCAGCCGTATAAAAATATTTCCATTTACGAGATTTAATTAAGACAATTTATTTCCAAAAATATTTATTAAAAATATTTTATGTCAAAAAGTCTTCGAGTTCTTTTAGCAGTATTAACTGGGCATCCTTGAATTTTTTGGCTATGAATAGTCCGGAGGCATTTTTGTGTCCTCCCCCTCCAAATTTTCCGGCAAGTTTTGATACATCAATATCATCAATAGAGCGTAAGGAACATTTTAAAAAACCTTCAGGTGTTTCTGTCATTAAAGCTGCGATTTTAATTCCATCAGCAGCAAGCAAGAGGTTTACAATTCCATCAGAAGGCGTATCGCCAAGCTTTAGTTTGTTAAACATGGTTTTAAAAATAAATCCTGCGACATACCCTTTTTCTTTGTTTAAAACTGTTTTCGCAAGAATTCTTTTCAGAAAAATGATTCTGTCTGGAGGTGCTGATTCAAACAATTTTCGATAGATAAAGTCAGATGAAATTTGAAATGAAAGAAGTTCTCCGGCTGCAAGGTGAGTTCGAAAGGTTGTTTTACTGAATCTGAAGTTTCCGGTATCTGCGATAATTCCAGAGTACAACGCAAGTGCTACCGGCCGGGTAATTTTAATATTCAAATAATGAAACAGATCCCAGATAAGTTCAGAAGTTGCCGAATAGTTGGTATCATTGCAGATAAAACCGGTTCCTTTAAAATTGTGATGATCAATGGTCGCATACTTTAATTTGTTTATTTTAACAAGTGTTGAAAACTTTTCAGAACGATGCATTTCAGAGAAATCCATTAATAAAACAAATGTTTTCTTTAAATCTATATTTTTTGTTGCGAGATCCCATTCGTCGACCGTGAATATTTTCACATTGTCCAGCATGAATTGATAGTTACCTGGTACCTTTTCATTATTAATAATAACTACTTTTTTTCCCATTTTTTTCAACAGATGATAAATGGCGATTTCGCTTCCCACTCCATCCGGGTCAGCTCCAGCGTGGGTGGTGATTATAAAAGATGGATATTTATTGATATATGCTGCAACTTTTTTTAAAACAGGCGTGTCTGGCTTGTAATCGGTCAGGATTTGTTTTGTATATTTTTGATTAATTTTTGCGATACCCGAATCAATTTTGTTCATGTTTTTAATAAGATGAAATCTTTATATACACTGCAACATTTTATATCCATATGGTAGTGTAAAATCATTTATATGAACAGAAGTTTTTTTCAAAACAGGATAATTCTTGTAACAGGAGTATCTTCTGGTATCGGAAAGGCTGTGGCCGAAGCCTTACTTGGCCATGGAGCGGTAGTAGCTGGAATGTCCAGGCGAAAGGCCATACTTTCGTCAAAAGACGCTCAAAATAATTATATACATTTTCAGGGTGATGTCTCCAGAGCATCTGATTGTTCCCGTTTTGTAAAATTTTCTTTTTCAAGATATCACAGAATAGATGGAATTATACATTGTGCCGGAGTCGGTATGAGATCACGATTTTTAGATATGGATAATAAATTATTCAGGAGGATATTCGAAACAAACTTTTTTTCGATGGTTTATCTGTTCAGGGATGCTGCTTCTCATCTGGAAAAATCACATGGTTTTGTTGCGGTTATATCCAGTGTTCAAAGTGAGATTGCCCTGCCCAATCGGTCCTCATATGGGGCCAGCAAAAGAGCTCTGAATGGTTTGATTGAGTCATTGCGTATAGAGCACCCTGGAATTCATTTTTTAACAGTAAATGCAGGATATGTGGATACAAATTTTTCGCAAAATGCGATTGGTAAAAGTGGAGACAACAGGGGGGGGCGTATAAAAAAAGGACTTGCTCCCAAAGATGTAGCACAAAATATTCTGGATGCTCTTTCTCAAAAAAAAGAAAAAATTACACCTGCGGGGTATTTTGAAAAAATGGCTTTTTTTCTTTCCAGATTTGCTCCTTTTTTAATTAAAAAAATGGCAAGAAAATATGGAAAAAATTGATATAACTTTTGAAATAGAAAGGGCAAGAGATTTGTTATATTCAAAAGGAATTGAAAATCCTTTAAATGAGATTGCAATTTTATTGCACTATATAAGTGGACAAAACAAGATAATTTTTTTACGGAATGACCCTGCTTTTCTGGAATCAGATCAGATTCAATTATTCAGGGAATATATCGATAAAAAGAGCCTTGGAATGCCTACAGCGTATATAATTAAATCAAAAGAGTTTTTTAACAGAAATTTTTTTGTTGATAGCAGTGTCCTCATTCCGCGCCCTGAAACAGAAGAGTTGATAGAATGGATTTTGTTAAACAAAAATGCACACGGGGCTGTGTGTGATTTATGTACCGGCTCGGGATGTATTGGTATAACCATTGCAGCAGAGCAAAAGCTTGAATTACTAACATTGATTGACATAAGTCAGGATGCTTTGGATGTAGCAAAAAAAAATTATGACCATATTTGCAAGAATAAGAGCAGCATAATAACCAAATTTATACAGAGTGATTTGTTTCAAAAAGTTCCAGCGGAAATAGCGTATGATTTAATTGTCTCAAATCCACCATATGTATTACCCCGGGAGTTTGAAACACTTGCTCCTTCTGTTCTTGAATATGAGCCTGAAATTGCGCTTGTGGTCAGAGATTATAAAACATTTTATGAACAGCTTCTTGATGGGGCATATACTTACCTGAAATCCAATGGAATGCTATATCTGGAGACAAACCCTGTTTTTATTGATGAGGTGGAAAGAATGATGGAATATCTTCAGTTTACTGATATTAGAAAACAGAAAGATTTATCAGGAAAGACTCGTTTTATATGTGGCAGAAAACTATGAAAAATTAACCCATTTTTCGATAACTTCATAAAGAGCCTCTTTTTTATAGGGTTTGGCTATAAAAGCATTCATTCCTGCGTTAAAACAATTTTTAATGTCTTCAGCAAAGGCGTTTGCTGTTACGGCAATTATAGGAACAGTTTCAGATATGAATTCGCGAATTTTCTCTGTGGCCTGATATCCATTCATTTCGGGCATCTGTAGATCCATGAAAATAATGTCATATTCATTTTTTTCGGCATATTCGGTTGCAATTTTTCCATTATTTGCAATGGTCACCTGGAATCCGTAAGACTGTAAAATAGTTTTTACAAGTAACTGGTTAACTTCATTATCTTCGGCTACGAGTATTTTTACTTCATTAACAGGTTTATTTTTTCTGGGTGTAGCTTCAGAATGTATTCTGATTTCAAATTTTTCGCCCGTTTTTTTATGGGTATGATCGTAATCCAACAGGGACAGGGTTTTTATCAGCTCATCTTTGCTGACAGGATAATAGAGTGCTTCGTCAATAAAGGCATCGTAGGTGAAATAGTCGGTGGTGTCTTTTGATAACAATACAATATTTTTAGAGTTCAGAAGGTGAGAGTTTGATTTGTAATCCCTTAAGATCTGTTTCCATTGGTTTTTGGAGTCAATTAAGGTAAAAATATAATGAACAGGCTGGGTGATTGCCAGAATTTTCTTTTGTAAGCCGGGGTTTATTTCCAGAGTTTCTACTTTAAATCCAAGATCGTTCAATAATTGTGAAAAATCATCCATTTTTTCTGAACCATCTGAAATTATAAGAACCGGAGTCTGGTTTTGAATTTGGAAATTCAGCAGGCTTTCGTTGTCATGTTTGTTTTCTTCAACACGAATGGTAAACCAGAACTCTGATCCGGGATGTTTGGATTTAAAAGGTGTATTTTCTACCGGACTGATAACGCCAATCAAGCCCCCCATTTGTAGTGACAATTGTTTCGAGATGGTTGTTCCCAGACCTGTTCCACCATATCTTCTTGTAGTAGAGCTGTCTTCCTGGGTAAAGCTTTCAAAGATCAAAGCCTGATTTTTTTTAGAGATACCAATTCCTGAGTCAATTACACTGAATTTTAACATGATACTGTTGTTTACATTGTCCGTTTCATCAAGGTTGGCAGAAATAATTACAAATCCCTCATCAGTGAATTTCAGTGCATTTCCGATCAGGTTAATAAGAATCTGTTTAATACGCAGTGGGTCGCCAATTAAAATATCGGGAATGGATTTGTCAAAATCAAAGCCAAGGATAATCTCTTTTTTCCGGGCTTCGTATACAAACATATGCAGGGTGGTACGTAAAAGATTTCGAAACTGAAAATTTTCTCTGTTGATTTTCAGTTTACCTGCTTCGATTTTGGAAAAATCAAGTATTTCATTTATTAAATACAGAAGGTTTTCTCCGGAAGAGCGGATCAGGGAAAGGTATTCATTTTGTATTACACTTAACTGTGTTGCCAGAGTCAACTCGGTCATTCCGATAATTCCATTCAGTGGTGTTCTGATTTCATGGCTGATATTGGCAAGAAATGTACTTTTTGCCTTGTTTGCTTCTTCTGCTATCTCTTTTGCCTGAATGAGTTCGGCTTCAATTTGCTTGCGTTCGGTAATATTGGTGCGTATGGCAATATATTGATAAGGAACCCCCGATTCATCAAGAAGAGGAACGATAGTCGTGAAAACCCAGTATTCGGAGCCATCTTTTGCACGGTTACAGATCTCTCCCTGCCAGATTTTACCACTGACAATAGTAGTCCACAGGTTGGCAAAAAAAGCTCTGTCGTGAGTGCCCGAGTTAATTATTCGATGAGATCGCCCAATAAGTTCTTCTCTGCTATATTTGCTGACATTCAGGAATTTATCATTTGCATAGATTATAGTTCCCTGGGCATCAGATATGGTAACGTTTGCATGTTCATCGAGTGCATTTTTCATGAACTGGAGTTCACGCAGAACGTGCCTAAGCTCTTTTTCTGCCTTTTTTCGGGCCGAAATATCCATGATAGTTTCTACGATTTCTATTACATGGTTCTCTGTGTCCAGAATCGGGCAGTCATAGATTTCAACAACCCTGACCCCACCCATAGAATCGACGTATTCATGTTCGTTGAGTATTGGCGCCCCTGTATTTTTTATCAGCTTTACATACTCCATATGTGTTGAATCCCAATCATTTCGATTAAATCCATAAATAGAAAGGTTGTTTTTCAGGCTTTGCTCTTCCGCTTTTTTGTTAGCGGCGCGCATATTTGAGTCATCGACTTTCATTAGATACATAGGGAAAGGAAAGGCATCGAGAATTTTCTGCAGATAGTTTTTTTGTGCCTGCAGTTGAAGATTCATCTCTTTGAGGTGAGTAATATCGCGGATAAAGCATATTTTAAAAATTTCTCCCCCCTCTGTGTACTCTTTGGATATGATTTCTATGGGAAAAATCTCTCCATTTTTTTTCAGGGCATTCACCTCCATCTGAAAGTTGTTTCCTTTATTTAATTTTGAGATGATAATATCACGGTCATTTTCTGCGATTAATTCAGATAATGATAAATCATAAATATCTTTTCGATCATATAAAAAAGAGTTAAAAAAGGTATCGTTGCTCTCCAGAATCTCTTTGTGCGAGTCTATAAGAAGTATGGTGTAGAATTCATTATCAAAAACATTTTCAAGTCTTGTTTGCTTGTCTCTTAAAATCTGCACATGACTTTTCATTTTTATTAAATCATTACGCTTTAATCTTGTGAATCCATAACTGAAAAAATAGATGGCAGAGAGGTACAGGGTAATGAAAAAAAAGTATTCAGAAGACCACTGCAGATGAATTGAAGTTATCGCAAATATCAATACAAGATGTAGTATTAAAATCACCAATGATGATAAAAAATGAAGCAGAAGATTACTCATAAAAACAGTAACAGACTGCCAGTAGATAACTGTATTTACCGCGATTGAGTTGAAGTTATACAGATATAAAACAATATAGGGGGCTATAGATAAAGGTATAAATAATATAAATATGATAATCTGTGATGTCTTTTTCTTATGCTGAATGGTGCTAAAGATAAGTTGTTCAAAATTTTCCCAGAATTTCTGGATTTTTAATTTCGGCATCAATATTTCCTGAACTTTCAAGTAGAAAAATATAAAGAATCTGCTGTCAATAAGATTTTCTATGCTGACTTTTAACTCGGGCAGGATTTCTGCGAAGAAGTATTTAAAAAAGCTGGTTAGGCATATGGAGTATTTGATAATGCTCTAAATCAATCAGCCTTTTAATCATTATTGTAAAATGTAAAAGGGTATAAGGGCTGCACTATATTTCTGGCAAATTTGCGCGATCTAAAGTTTTTTAAATTTATTTTTCTCGCTGTAATGCATAGTAAGGAATCGGTAACAGCTTGCATTTCAAGCTACATTTGATGTTACTTCTTCATTGAAATCCAGACAAATTGCGCAGATATCATCGTCAAAATCTTCTGATCCCCGGAATTGTACAAGTTTTGAGTATAAGTTGGCAATGAATAATTTCGGATGATGCGAAATGTGTTCTTTTAGAAATTCGGGTAAGATGATTTCTTCAAACATGTCGTCTGACTGGTGGCCCGTTGCTTCTGTCAATCCATCGGTATATAAAATAAGCTTACCGCCTGATGGAAGTTTTATAGTGCTGTTTGTATAAGCTTTATCGAGATGATGAAGGTGATGATTCGGAACAATAGCCACAGGTGGACCTGATTTCTGGTTGAGTTGCATGATTTCACCTTGTAAAACAAGATACGGTGCATTTTGACCTGCATTGGCGTATAAAAATGTATTGTTAAATGGATCATAGATTCCATATAACATGGTGATAAAATTTCCGGCTGTTCGATTCTGGAGAATCTCATTCAGGTGAAGAAGCAGAATTGCAGGATCCTCAAGTCTGGAACCTGATTGCAGCACCATTGTCTTAATCATGGCAGTGATAAAGGCAGCAGAAACTCCGTGACCTGAAACATCGCTGATAAAAATGCCAATATTTTCAGAATCAGGGAAGGTGATAAAGTCAAAAAAATCTCCCCCGACTGCCTGCATTGGTCTGTAGAGGGTTGCAATATTATCTGAAGGAGTTTTTTGCGGGATGAGGTTATACTGGATTTCACGGGCAAGACTTATATCATACTCCATTTTCAGATTTTTTAATCGCAGTTTGTCACGCTCATTTTGAAGCTCGTGTGTCTGTTCCTGAACCCGCGACTCGAGTACATCATTCATATGCTTCAATAATTGTTCACGTTCTGCCAGACGTTGTGCCATTACAGAAAAGCTGCCTGCCAGATGCCCTATCTCATCATTACTTTCTTGCATGACTGTGACTGATAAATTTCCTCTTATGATTTCTTCTGTTGCTTTTACAAGCCGGGAAATCGGATTGATGATGCGTTCGACCAGATAGCACTCGAACAATGTTCCGAGAAGAAGTGTTGTCATTATCAACAAGGTAGTCCAGGTTTCGAGATTATACATTTCTGACAGAGCGGCTTTGGGGTCGATATGCACCAGAAAGCTCCAATTTGCAGTTTTGATAGACGCAAGGCTGGCCCACAGTGTTTTGTCTGGAGACAACGGTAATTCTATGAATTGGCTGAATTTGTCATTGAGATTATCTTTTAGCAGGGGTTCTATTTTAACGGCTTGTTCTTTTGAAAAGCCTAATGAGTTATTCATTAGAGAGCTGATCAGCAAGTTGTTGTTTTGTGGATAGACGAAATTACCATTTTTGCTTAAGATATATAAATTCGCCTGCTCATCATTGATTCCTGCGAGTTCCAAAAGATGACTCAGGTTAAGATCGACGGTAGCAACTCCTGCAAATTTTCCATGACGATAAAAGGGAGCAGAAAAGGTCACCATGATGATATTGCCTGCTCCCCGATCAAAAAATGGTTCCGTCCAGACCGGAGAAGACATTTTTTCAGGGGCGTTATACCATTCCCATTCAGGTGCTGTGTAGTCGTAAGAATTAACAGCGACATCAAGGGTTTTTATACTGTTTCCGGATCGATATGCATAGGGGCCAAACAAACGACGCCCTTTAAATATTCCGGGTTCAAATGCAATGCATGAACCATATATAAGATGATTGTTCCCTACATTACGGCGCAGCACATCATATAAGGTTTTGCCCGAAAGAGTTTCATCTGCGGATAAAAACAGGGCGGTTGTAATGGCAATTGAGCTCACCTGATTCAGCATGGAATCAATTCTATTTGCGTAATTTTGTGATTTTTCTGAGAGCCCCTGGCGTATCTGGGTTACGATATTGAATTTGTTCTTTCGATAATTATGCAATTGTATGAGACCCAGCAAAATAAAAACAGGAAGGAGCAGATATACGAATATTTTTTGTTTTACTGTCATATTACCTGACGGACAAGGCGAATCAGTATAACTATTCTAATGTATTGCTCATTGCTGACGCCTGATCTACTATCATTTGTTCATATATTTCGTCTACTATTAAATTCATTTCCTTTAGTTACCCTAACGGCGTGAGAAAATTGAGTTTATCTGTTTTGTTGATATATTCTACCACAAAAGATATTTTCATCATAGAGTTTCTGGTGTTTCGTAATCATCGGCAGAAAAGAATGAAATTATGGTTGCAGTCTATCAGGTGCAAAGAAAAAAGAGCAGGGAAGATTATGAAAATGCCTGGCTTCGATAATTTTTTCTATCCAGATAATGCTTAACAAATTTCTGGTTTGGACTTGTACCTTTTTCGTTTTTTGAAAGTTCAGGACGGATTCCTTTTAGTAAAAACATGGCCATTTCCCCTTTACTTTTCGTGTTGACATAACCACGCGGTTCTGTGAGAAAAAATGGATCAATCAGTTTTTTTGTGGATTCGGATATATTGATTTCTCCAGCTACACCGCTTGATTCCATTCTCGATGCAATGTTTACTGCGTCACCCCATACATCATAAGCAAACTTTTTTTTACCGATAATACCTGCAAGGCATGACCCTGTATTGATGCCCATCCGCATATCCCATCGTGGTAAATTGTTTTTTTCCCTGAATTGATTCCATAATTGAATAAAACTCATCATTCTTAATGCCGCAAGGCATGCATCTACAGGATGAGTATTATTGGCGATGGGAAGCCCTCCTGCGCACATATAGGAATCTCCGATAGTTTTTATTTTTTCAATTTTCAGCTTCTCTGCGATTTTGTCAAATTGAGAAAAACAATAATCAAGATTTTTTACAAGTTTAACCGGAATTGTGGACTCGGCAATCTTTGTAAAACCAACGAAATCGGTAAACATTATTGTGGCTGAATCATAGTGTTGCGGCTTAACTTCTTCATTTTGTTTCAATTCTTCTACAATAGACTGAGGAAGAATATTCAATAGCAGTTTTTCACTTTTTTCTTTTTCATGGTATATTTCACGCGACTTGTCTTCAATAAACCGGGTAAGTGTAGATTCTTTGACCACTGTTCGTTTGTAGTTACGTTCGAGTAAGGTTTTTTCCTGAAAAAGCTCACGGCTCTTTTCTTCAATCAGATTTGTTAAAATGGTCTCTTTGGATTTACTGCGTTTGTAGTTATTTTCCAATAGAGTTTTTTCCTGAAAAATGGCCCGGGTTTTCTCTTCAATCAGATTTGTTAAAATGATTTCTTTTGCTTTGCTGCGTTTGTAGTTATTTTCCAGTTTCTCTTTTTGGTCAGAAAGAGCTTCAGATATTTTTTTTAATGACTCAAGTGCATCTGATTTTATAATTTCATAATAATAGAGGATGCCGCCGGTAGCAAGAAAGGCAACAAAAATATTTAATATATGTGATGAAAAAGGGGTATATTTTTCTTTGTAGGCATGAAAAATAAAGATAGATAGAACTGCAATGGAGTATAGTGTATAAAGAAATAATCCTGTTTTTCTGGTAAAAAGTATAAAAACCATGACAGGAACAAAAAAGGAAAGTGCAATAGAGTAGTGGTTTCCTTTGTTCTGGTAAAAAAATAAGATAAAAAAAATGGACATACTTAGCACCAGAAACCATGACGCAAAAGTTATGGTTTCAGAGTGCCTCGTTCTATAGTAAAGAAGGAGGTATGAAGCTCCTATGACGATCTCTATAGCCCCAAGGAAAGGGCGTCCCTGGGTTGCAAGATTAGATATTCCCGCAAAGCAATATAATACACCAAATCCAGATAGTACAAAAAACAAAAAATCAGCTTGTCTTTGTTTTTCTGTATATACTTCCTTCATATGTTAATAAAATAAATATCTCTGGGTCCCTTTCCTGATTAAATTATTTTTTTGTAAAACTTAATTCCAGACGACAATGATCGTCGCCTTTATGAAGACAAAGAGGTTCTTGAATTTCTACATTTTCATTATAGATATTTCCAATGCCATTGATCAGACCTTTTGCCAGAACACAAAGTTTTCTTGTCGAATAGTACTTCATCACAAGTTTGTCAGGAGCTGGATCTTCATACTGAAACCTGGGAAGTTGTACGTCAGGATACAACTTCTTTACTTCAACATGTATTATCTGATCGACAGAATGTAACAGAGACTTGGCTGTTAAACCTGGTTTAAAAAAATTTCCATAATCCTGATGGTACTTGGAGGCTACAAATTCGCCAAAGGAGTAGACAACCTTGTCCATAGGAAGATTCAGATGGTTGCTCCCGGCAATCACCAGTGCAAAAAGGTCTTCATCCGGATAGTTTCCAGGACTTACGAAAACTCCGTTTTCTGTTTTAAGCGGTGTTGAATCAAGAAGTGAATCCCATGCCTCAATACCTGCATTTTGAATAACAAATTCTTCCAGATAAGTAAAGATAATCCCTTTCATTTAATATTTCTCCTGTTGCCATATTTAAGTGAAACGATTCTATAGCACAGAAAGACTCGTTTGTCTTCCTAACGGATCAGCGGAGAAAAAATTATCGTAAAAATAATTATATTTTATAGATGATCAGGTATTACTTATATAAATATAGTCCAGATAAATTATCTCAATGAATGATATCTATTATTATTTTGCAGTAATCTACATAGGTTTAACAATAGTGCAGGTTTATGCCTATTTTGTATCTGCTAATTTTTCTTCACTGCTTTTTTCTCTTATTGTTTCCCATTTTGTCATGACACATTACTATGTTGGAATTTTCATGGATGGAACGCTTCTCAAATTTCCTGTTATATATGGATTGTTTCCTATATTATCAATTATAAATTTAACCTGGGGGATCGTTTGGTTTCTCTATAAAATGAAAGAAAGAAGAAAAATTCGTTTTATTATGGAGTTTATACCTTCTCTGTTAATGTTTCTGGCTTCATTTTCAGCGATTTTTCTTCCCATAGATGCAAAACTTGCTCTTGCAACCAGATCTATTCAGGAAAATAATCCGCTCTTAATGCCTACCAGAATTCCTGTTTCTATTTTGTTTTTTTATATGATTTATATGATTTATACCATTCAAAGCAGAATTTCAAAAAATATAAATATCAGGGCAGTATACCATGATTTCAAAAAAAGCGGATATAAATTTACTCCGATTATTGCACTCTATTCGGGAATGATTGTGACACTTGTTTTTATAGCTATACATATGATGATTATTGCCTCAGGTATATATATTACCGACATTATTTATATGTATTTACCTGGTGCATGGATTCTTTTGCTGGTATTTCTTCAGATTATGGAAAATTATTTTCCATTGGTAAATTTCAGTAAAAAATATGGAAAACAGCCGATTGGATATTCTAAAAGCCAGTTAAACAATATTGATATTATTTCACTGGAAAATCGCCTTGAATCAATGATGCAGAATAAAAAGCTTTATCGCAATGAAAATTTAACCCTTCAAAAACTTGCACGACATCTTGATCTTTCGCCACAGCAGTTGTCTGAGTATTTTAACAGAAGCAAGAGAACAGGTTATCGGGAATACATAAGTCAGTATCGAATTGATGAGGCTAAAAAGATACTGATGGAAAGACCAGATATGAATGCTTCCCTTGTTGGCTTTGAAGTGGGTTTTCCATCTGTTTCAGGATTCTATAAAATATTTAAAAAACATACCGGGGCGAGCCCTGCAGATTTCAGAAAATCTATAGAACATCTCTGAAGTACCCATGCCGGTTGAATATCAGAATTTCAGCTTGCAGCCTTGAGGTTTCTTTTTTTGCTTAATGTGCGATCTGAGCCTGAAGGTCGAAAATGTACACCGCAGATGCCCATTGTTGATAATGGAAGTTGTCTTTTGTATAAAAGGTATCAGTGATGTTCATCTATCGTGGGGAGGATCTTTGTGAAGTCGCTTTCCCATACTAATTAAATTATCATTCAGAAAACCTAATGACTGATAAAACCCGATAACATCCGGATTTGTTGCCCTTACCTGCAGATTGATTTTCGGGCAACCCATTTTTTTAATTCGCGCCTCTACCTCTATCATCATGGCTTTTCCGTATCCTCTGCGGCGATAATCAGGATCCACCGCCAGGTAGTTGATCCATCCGCGATGCCCTTCATAACCGCCCATTACGGTTGCAATAATTTTGTGATTCTGTTCACCTACCAGAAACAAGTGGCGACCGACTTGTAACTTTCTCTCAATATCCCATTCCGGGTTATTCCATGGAACAAGCAGTTGACATGTTTGCCATAAAGATATGACACTATCGATATCGGATTCTGCGTACTCTCTGATTTTCATTTAGTTAAAATATTCTAATATATTTTTTTAGATTTATTAAAATCAATTTATTGTATAATTTTTTATAAAATGAATCATAATGTCAATTATTTCTGTTTAAAATACCGGGGTGAAAGGTGGGTGCGTATGGAAAAGATCCGGGGGAAAGTATTTATGAAAAGAGTAGCGATAAAGCGAATAGAGGTTTTTAGTGGTACCATGCAATCAAGATTGACATTGGTCCAATAAAGCAATCGATTGCAATAAAAATATGAATAAGTTTTGCAATGGAGATGTTCCTGTGTATCATTAACCATGTTACTACTATATACGCTTTTTCACTTTTAATGTTATATTCGATGCTAAAAACTGCCCAAAGGTCTGGTCATGTCCATGTCTATGGTAATTCTCGAAGGCTTGATGGATTCGCTAATTACTGAATTGCCGGGCCTGTTAAGAATTTTATCCTTATTTACTTTGCCTATGTCTACATCAAAAGTAAAAATATTTTTGTGGTCTCGATTGCTCATATTGTAATGAATAATTCTGCTGCCTCTTTTTCATATTTTGCAGTGATCAAAAGCCAGATTCTTGCAAATGTCGCCCTTACTGTAACCATGCTTCTGGTTATTCTTGTGTTGTATTATAGAAATGGATTTCAGGAGTTTGAAAATTATTTTCGCTCAAATGAAAAATGACAGTACGTGTATTTTGCAGATGAAATGCGGAGTGGTTGATTCAGAGAATTTCAATTCTGTTTTTTCCTTTTTCTTTGGCAAGATAAAGAGCTTTGTCAATAATAGAGAGTGTGTCTATTTTACCTGGATGAGATTGATATTGAGTCAAGCCAATGCTCAAAGAGATCATATGTGATTTTAAAAGTTCCGATTCTTGAGGCATTTTTAGAAGGCGAAGCGCAAATTCTTCGGCACCTTTTATATCTGTATTTCTTAATAATATTATAAATTCGTCTCCGCCAATGCGATAAAGAATATCACTGCTTCGTAAAAAAATTTTAACATTTTTTACAATATCTTTTAAAACATCATCTCCCGTTGCATGGCCATATGTGTCGTTGATGTTTTTAAAATTATCTACATCAAAAAGTAAAATGGAAAAGGTCGTATTGTATCTGTTTGAATCTTCTATAAACCATTCAAAATCTCTGTCAAAGCATCTCCGGTTCCATGTATCACATAAAAAATCCATTAACGAAGAAGTATATATTTCGTTTTGTAATTTACAGCGGTTGGCTTCAAAAAGATAGGCAAGGCCAGAGACTGTTGTATAAGTAATCATAATAACTGTGATAGAAACAATACCCTGCGGAAGCATTGATTTTTTTAAAAATAATATAATGATCATTATAATTGCAAACATGAGAATGATCAGAGTTCCTGATTTTTCATCAGCGAGAAAGTAAACAATAACAGGAAAAATAAGAACCATGGTGATGGTATCGGTAGTACCGGTCCACAGTGCATATAATAAAAGAATAAATGAAGGAAAGATAATACCCAAAGAAGCCAATTGAAAATTCATATTATTCCGTAGAGTTTTTTGAATTATAAAAAGTTCAATGATGAAACCTGTATGAAAAGCCATTAAAAATAAATCATTGCGATATATTGAAATGGGAATGGTAAGAATCATAAAAACAAGTGCATATGTATACATCCCCTTTATGGTTTTTTCAGAGTACTTTTGATAATTAATACCAGGTTCAACCTTATCTGATTTTGCAGACGGGCTCATAATATAATAATACTAAATTATTATCTTTTCGAGGAAGATAAAATATAATAAATAAATAAAATATCATTGTGACATGAACGACAAAAAATTTTAAAGAGTGTACTATTTTAATTTTATTGAATTATTTGGAATCTCTGGTTTCAAGATTATTCAACAACTGATTTTATATGAAATCGCACGAATGATCCAACTTTTGGAATGGAGAATGTATTTGCCACCCATTGATTAAATGTAACCACCAGATTTTTCAAAGTAAAATTCTATTACTTCTCTGGCTCTTTCTGTAATATATGGATTTCCATATTTTTTGCTGTTCATGGATATAATTAAATTGTTCATTGTACGTTCCTGCATCCAGGTAGAATCATTTGCCATTTTGCTCTTTAACAATTTCAGTGCTTTTGTTACATTAGAAGAAGCAATATTTTCACGTTTTAATAACCATAGAATTTCCAGAAAATCTGATTGATACATGTTTGGAAATGTCAGTTTTTTAATGTTCGTGTGCAGAAATTCATTTTCATTGTGTGAGCTGTAACAGACCTCATGCAGCAAAACAAAGTCGATACAATCTCTTAATAATTTTTTTGCCTTGTTGGAACGTTTATTTTCAGGTATAAAAGATATTCCTTTCAATAGTTTAGTAACTCCCCAATAACAAGTATGTTTGCCATAACAACTACGGTTTGAAAAATAAGGAAAGTCAGATGGTGTTTTAAAATCACCATCATCAAACCTCTGATACTCTGAAAAAAAATCAATAATAGAGCCGGTAAAATTACGGGTATCGCATTTAAAATATTGAAGCAAATATAACATATTACCATTTAAACAGGGAATCGGAAAGTGTGATTTTCCAATAGTAAAAATACCATGTTCTTTATTAAAAAAATGTTTAGAAATTATATCAAGCGGTTTTTGTAATCTTGAAATATCAGGCTTGCATTTTATGTCAGCCAGAAGTATTAATGCCCAAAGGGTCGTTTTATAAACTGGACTGTAATGTTTTAAATCGGGATAATTCTTTTCATCTGAAGCGAGTACATTCCAGCAATGATTATTGTCTTGCAGTTTTAAAATTTCAGATGTAATGGTATGGGTTAAATCAGCGTTCATATTATCATAATAATTAAATATGCAAATAGAATTTAAATCTATATGTATGTGTACATAATAAAAATATTCTGGATGATGATAAGCAGCGCTCTATAATTGCCACCGTTCCATTGCGTCTGTAAGGGCTCCTGCAAACTTGCCCTGTGCAGGTTTTCATCGGTTGAATTATTAGTATTTGGCTGTTTGATAAAATATAATCACTTCTTTTGGCTCTTTCTTATTAAAAATAGCTCGGCGGAAGTTCTAATAGAACGGGGGTTTCGCATAATCAGTTCTTTTTCATTTTGGTATTATACAGCAAAAGAGTGTAAGAGAGCAGAAAAAGTTTGTTTGCACAAAGTCAAAATTTTTAACAAAATAGTACGAAAATATTAACATCTACCCAGAGAACGTGAACCTGGTTTTTTAATGCGGAACTTCTAAAGTATACAATACTCTTTTCTTGCTGACTTTTTTAGACAGATTAAAACTTTCATTGCTTCACTATGCTCGTTTGCCTGTTGCATTTCATGCGGGTTCAATTAAATGGCGGCAATTTGCCCTGTTACGGTAATTTTAAGTCTATTTCATCTTTTTTAATGACCAGCCGGTCCAGATTTCTGTTAGTGAATCGATCGCTTTAAAAACAATTCATTATGTGGATCAGCATAACCCGAAATTTATACTTCTGGTTATAAACACGATGATTCAAAAAGTGCTGAATCATGAACAAACCCCGCACACGTGGGGCTAATCCATGTTCGGTAACAGGTGAAGTTTTAAGAATGGCAACTTTCAACCATGGGAGGCAAGAGAAGAGAAAAGGTCAAGTTGGGTCGGGTTAGAATTTTTACTGGAAGTTTCAGGGTGAAATTTAACACCTACTCCGAGGAGGCGAACTTTGTTTTCTTTTATGTGGTGGTCTCTTTCGAGTGCCTGTTTTAAAAGAGAAGAGAAGTGATCGATTTCGATTTTTTCAAAAGATGATTCGATCGTGGTCGCAGTAAACTGATATACTGATATTAATGATGCTTATATCGTCATAGATAAATTTATAAAAAATTACAACGACATCTGGATTCTTCACCGATTGGGAGGCAAAACAATGCTCAGTATCCTATATGTAGGAAGTGTTAATCGGTGCGAAATATTTATAGATTCGTAACCAGTTGTTGAATATTTCATTCAGGTAATTTGTTGGTTTAAATTTTTCAACTAGAATATAAAGGAGCAATCTCTCTATTAAAAATTGTTCCAGCGACAAAATAAATCCTCTTTTCCATTCGGTAGAGTTAATTTCTTTTCCGTAATTTTTTTCCAATTCATAGCGGTGATAGTTAATATAATTAGAAATTTCTTCTTGAGTGGTCTTATTATTTATAGTGTAGCAGAGCAGCTCAGCCAGATCTCGTTGTGGTACTCCCCGGCTGCAAAGCTCCCAGTCATAAAGAGTTAGATGCAGTTTGTTATGAACTTTGCGAAATGCAATGTTTCTGGGATTGAAGTCGTTATGGATTAAAGTTTTTGAAAGTTCGGCCAGTTCTTTTTTAGTCTGATTCAGTTCTGAAATTAATTTTTTCAGAAAAAAAAGAGCACCATTTCCCCAGATTCTGGAGAGGTAGAGGTGAGTGGAATCGGCCAGGCTTAGCCAGAGTGGTAACATTTCTTTTTCGTCTGGTTGATTGTTCAGGTCGTTGTCTTTTAATGGAAAAAGTGGGCTGCCGTCATTGCCATACCAGATTGCATGAATTTTTGCAATGTCTCGCAGTGCACACTGGATATGCTCATTGCTCCATTTGATATTTTTTTCAAGACTATTAAGCATTTCGACATCGTGCAGGTATTCAATGAATAGAGCACCTGCTCCGGTTTGTGTGTCATGCTTATAGCCGTAGAGTTGAGGAATATGTCTTTGTAATATTTCTTCTGCCGAGCTGTAAAGCGATACTTCTCGTTCTAAACTACCAGCTATGCATAGAGCATCAGGTATGAGGTGGGCAACCTCCATCAGATTATTGTGGTACAGGCCGGCAAGAGTAATTGCAATTTTATCAGCAACGCTTTTATCGGGCTTTACTTTTACAAACATTTCAAAAGAGATCGCTTCCTGTAAGTTATCTTTTGTATACTGAACGGAGTAGAGGTAGTTGCCACCGCTTGTGTTAGTATTGTGACCATATAGTTCGCCGATTATACTACCCTGGTCGAGTCGTGAATTTTTATAATTTATTATATTTATTTTTGAATTCGGGTGTTTTTTTTCCAGAATTGACTGGATGTTGTTTTTATCAGGTTTTGCAGATGAATTTTGGAGGCGACCATCAGTAATTATTTCTGGTAAAAACCTGGCCTGGCGATAGCCTTCAAAATACCCGCTGAGAAGAGTGCTATCTATAGGCGGGGGGGTAAGTCCCAAAGATTTCAGGTATTGATTTGAGTGTGCCGATGAAATTTGTGTCTGCTGTTGCTCAAGGTACAGTTCAGGCAGTCTTTTCCCATTCAGCAAGGCCGGACGTCCCGTAAAAAATTGCTTGAGAGAATAAAGTTCGCGACACTCCCTGCGTGAACAATTATTGAGCAGCTTAATCCACGTATTAAAAGCAATCAGTTCAATTTTATAACCGTTAAGATTGGTCCATAAAATCAATTCCCGCCAACGGCGCGGATGTGGATGGTGAAGATGAATTACTTCAGGGCAATTCATCTGGTTTAGCGATATAGAAGTGATTGCTCTTGCGGCGTAATCAACCGGATAAAAATCTACAATCCAGTCAACGTCAGCTGTGCATTTCTGGGTTACCGCTCCTTTGATCAGACAGGAAATAATATCATCTAAATTTGACTGACCGGTAACCGAGTCACCGCAAAGTAAGCCAGGTCGAATGATCACGCCAGACATTCCTCGTTTAACTGCTTCTTTAAGGAGCTGTTCAGATACACATTTTGTTTGAGCGTATCCCAACGGCATTCCAGCAATAAAATCAAACATGTTAGTGCTTTCTGTTATAGTTGAGGGAGCATTTTCACTAAAACATACCGATATGGTTGAGACAAAGAGAATTGCCTTTTGTTGGGCGCGGGCGGCAAATAAAATCATATTCAGCATTCCGGTAATGTTAACTTCACGCAACTCGGCATATGATTTTATCCAGTTTACCTCGGCTGCTGCGTGTATTATGGTATCTACTTTTTCAGCTAATAAATTATACTCGTTTTCTTTGAGGCCAAAGTTACTTTGAGAAACATCACCGCAGTACAGCTCAAGTCGTTTGTCATTAATGTTGATGTTGCGTCTGGTTGAACTCAGAGCTTGTCTCAATTTATTCATGGCACTGAAACTGTTTTCAGAGCGCACTAAACAGGAGATGCGACAATTAGTGTGTTCGAGGATATCGGCCACTAAATAGCGGCCCAGAAATCCAGTTGCTCCCGTTATTAGATAGTGGTTATTTTTGTTATTTTTAACTTTGCTAAACGTGATGTCTTCAGGTAATACTGCGTCCTGCTTCATTTGATGGTTTTGATTATAGTTCATATTATTTTCAATAGGGTCTTCTGAGTTCTTTTTTTTATTTATCAATATCATTTGCTATCCTTTAGCGATCGGGGATAGCATTATTTATAACTTTTGTAATGGTTATGCAACTTTTCAATAAATCGCTGCTGTGCATAACATCAAATATTATAATAACCTGGGCAAATCTGGCGGTAGTCCAGACCAAAAATTTGATTTTTTGAGAGTGAATCATTTAGAATGTTTTACCCCCAGAATAATAGTTTGCATGGCAAGGTTTAAGTGTCGTTCGAATAGAAGCAGAGGTGCGAGAAGAAAATTACCAATAAAATAGGGCAAAATGGCTTGATTCAGGTTGAGACCTTTTCCTTTTAGTAATTTAAATGCAAACCCTGTAAATAGATAAAAATAGGCAGGGAAGGCACCGTACGGCAAATAATCGATAACTTCAAGGCCGCTATTTTTGACCATGGCCAGCAGGGTTTCTTTGTTAAAAAGAAGAGTGTGTTGCGGAGCCTGCAGTCCTGGCCAACGTTCTTTGTAGAGTTTGAAGCTCAGGCTGTCCAATCGTGGGACTTCTATAATAATTCGCCCATTTTCAGTCAGAAGATCTCTGGCGAGTTGAAGTGTGCGGACTGGTTCATAATCATGCTCCAGGAAATGCCACATAGTAATCAGGTCAAACTTTTGATTATTAAAATTCTGCTCATAAAAGAGCCCCTTTTTAAAATTTATTTTATCAAAACCAGGCAGAGTACTCAGATCTTTGAAATCAACACCCGTGACATCGTTTGAAAATTTATCCTTCAGCATCTGTAGAAATGTTGCAGCTCCACAACCGATATCAAGGGTTCTGGTTTTATGGTTTATTTCAATATATCTTCGGCAAAGTTTAATTTTTTGTATATCATGACGGTCCATTGCCCTGCGGTAAAGAGGAGTCAAAGGTCCCCAGTTGGTTTTTTTACGGTGTGCTATGTATTCATCATCGTAGTATTCGCTAATTTTATTTGCATTTAACCTCGGATTCTGATATGCCAGACCACAGTTGTTACAGGTGACAAAGCTGAATTTTCCTGGTCGACCACCCAGGTCGTCTTCGGCAACAGTAAATGGTTTGAAATTATTTTTACCACAAAGGTAGCAATTTATCTCCTCAAAGTCAGTTTTGTTAGTAGTTGGAATTCTGGGCGTAGTGTTCATAATATTCTCCCGTGATCGAAATTTTTAGATAGTTCAAATATAAGAAGTATCGATGTGAAAAACCATGTTCGGTTTGAAGTTGAGCGATGAGTTGCGCTCGAAATATCATACCAACTGATAAAAAGATAAACCAGCAGACTTGAAATAATAAGGCGATAGGTTTCTGTACTCTGGGAGCCCAGGTATAAAATAGCCGGATACTTGAGTAAAATTATTTGATTGCGCAACAACCTCGAGTGGAAACTCCACTTTTCTTTTAGATAGATCACTGAAAAAAGTAACAGCATTGCCCCAAATATGACAAATTTCATGGTGTTCAAAAGTAATAAAATCAAAAGCGTGTTAAAGAACAGGAGGCCCATAATTATCATCTTATAAAAAGAAATATTCTGAGGATTGCCTGCACCTGGAAGGCGCTCAGGATGAAATTTGTAATCATATTTTCGGTCCGAAAAGTCGTCCCAGATGCGAAAGGTAACGACAAGCAGTACGATCAGAAAAAAGTGCGTAGTGACCTCTTTTACTGAGACATAAATTGAAAGGTATAATTCCAACAGAAAAATGGCAACGATCAGCGTACCAATACGGGGTATGCAGATACGTTTTAACAGATAGTTGGTAAATTCATTATAAAAGTTCAATAACACCTTGGTCTCCGTTCAATCGAATGGTTGAGCCATTTTTTATGATAGATGTAGCTGAATTCACACCGACGATAGCAGGTATTCCGTATTCGCGCGCTATGATGGCGCCATGCGAAAGCATTCCTCCCCTTTCAACGATTAACCCTTTTACCAGAAAAAATACAGCAGCCCATCCAGGGTCGGTTTGAGGGGTTACCAGAATTTCTCCCTCTTTCAGTCGCTGACCCTCTGCAGCGTTAAACATTATTGCTGCCGGACCGGTTATGACACCCCCACAAACTGCTGCCCCTGTTAGTCTGTTCTGGCTTGTTATAGAAGTTTGTTTTAATTGCGATGATAAGGGTTTTGCAGAATCAGTGTTGAAAGCATTGATCATTTCGCCATCATTTAAATATTGGCCTGGAGGCAGTTTGAAACTGTCGGGGGGTCTTTTGCCGCACATTTCCTTTAGCCTTTTTTTTCTGATTGATACAAGTTCAGCAAGATCTTCAGGAAATTGAGAGTATCCCGATATAAGATCGTCTACCTCTGAAATATTTAAATAAAGCAGATCATCCGGGTTCTTTAATAGACCTGACCCATTTAATTTACGTCCGGCGGCTATTAGAATAAGCCTTAGTCTTACATAAAGGCGAGCCTGTCTAAAACGGGCGCGTTCACGATAGTCAATGGCCCGCCAGGCAGTTCGCAGAATAATGCGTAGAAAAGCTCTTTTAAAGTAAGAAGTAGAATATTTTTTAAATAATTTTTTTAACAATTGGTCACGTTCTTTTGTCTGTTTTTCCAGCAAATCGCCTGGAGCAGGCCCATCTTTTTCAATATATAACTTTAAAAGTCCTATTGTGTTGAGCGGTTCTTCCAGAGGTCCAGGTTCAGTAAGCATCAATTCGCCGGAGCTGCGAAATCCCCAGTTGTTCAGGTAGTCGCTAAACTTCTTTTGTAAGTCTCTGAACTCAGGTTTAGGTAAAAGTAGTTCAATTTTTTCCGGAGAGTTTTGGATAAACAAGTTACACAGTTTTGGAGATTTTTTTATTTCTCTTGAAAGATTCCATAATTTGATGACCGGTTCGTTGCTGGCCAGGCTTGAAATTCCTTTCAGTAAATTGTTGTGCAGGTTTTCATTATCTTTTTTAAATATTTTTTTGACGGTAGCTTTCAGGATACCGTAGGCCAGCATAGCTGAAGTATCAGCTAGAGCTGCTCTGTTCCAGCGGTTTAATCTAATATGCAAAAAATCCTCTAATGCTTGTTTATACTCTGTCAAGGAAGCAGTATCTAACATATTTTGATCATACTTTTGGCAAAAGTTATCCACTTCTTTTTCAAATTGTCTCAGACCAGAGTTCAGTGAAAAAAATCTTTTAATAATGTTGAAGGGGATGACAACAATTTCGCGAAGGCGCTGAATAGTTGAGAGTGACATTTGTTGCTGGCTGCGTTCCGGGAAATCACTCGCCCCAATAAAGTCATTGAAGAGTTTGATCAGCCAGTTGCCCAGAGGTGCCTCGCGAATTATATTATGTATGTTACTTAAGTTGTAGTAGAGTCGTCCCATGTGAACACCTACAACACCTGATAATTTCTCTTCTATATTTTTAATTCTTTGCGGAGCAAGTCCGAATCCGAGTCCGAGGTTGCGAAAATAGGCCGCATAGGAAAGACGGGCAATTGAATAAAGGAGCGGAACCACCGGTTCAGGATAATTTTCGACAATATTGGTATTCGTCCAGGTTATTAATGGTTTATATTCAGCTTTTCCTGAAGGTGTATCGCAAAGAGGTGTTGTGGAACTACCTGGTTCGCTTGTTCCGGGCGAGAGGTGATTTTTAACGTTAGTGGTAATGGGACGTGCTTGAAGAAAAATTATTTTGTTGTTTTTATCAATGCACCATTCAATGTCCAGCGGTGTATTAAAGAATTTTTCCAGCTTCAGTGAAGATCTGGCAAGTTCATGAATGGTTGCATCAAACAACGAAGATTGATTTGCAGTGTTGTTTATTGATTGAACTGAGCTTTTGACAGTTTTCATACTGTTGCGATGGACAATGATTTCAGATGGAGTTATATCTCCTGAGACAAGTTTGTCGCCAAAGCCGTGACAGTACTCGATAATCATCTCCTGTTTGCCATTATGACTGGAAGGAGACTCGGTAAAGAGTACCCCGGAAAATAGAGGATTTGCTTCTTCCTGAATAATGACGCCCATTTTTTTTATTATCACATTTCTATATTTTTGATAATAAACGGCTCGTTCGTTCCAAAGTGAAGCCCAGGTTTTACGAATGGCGATAAGCATCTCATCAAATGATGCGATATTTAAAAAAGAGTCGAATTGTCCGGCAAAAGAATTGGATGGAGAGTCTTCGCCATGAGCCGAGCTTCTGACTACGATACTTTTTCCAGCAAATGAGTTGTGGTATAATTCTAGAAAAAGGTTGTAGAGGGGTGGTCCAAATTTGGATTCAATTATGCGGCTTCTGATCGCCTCGCTTATTTTCAGAACTGCTTCCGGTTCCGACTGTAATAAACAATTTTCAAAATCTTTTATTTCTTTTTCCAGATTAATACTTTTTAAATAGTATTCACGAAGAGGTTCGAGTAAAACATAGCCGGTCATTGTTTTATAACCGGCACGTTGTATCTGATGAAGGCCCCAGGCTTTGCCACCACTCTGCTCTGGAGCGAACCTATCAGATAAAGATTTTATTGCGCCGGATAGCTCTTTCATAATGTTCTCTTTTTGATTTTCAGTAAAAATAGCAGAAAACTGAATCCGAAATGTACCATGGTACCAATAAGCAGCGTCCACAGCCAGGTAAGAGCTTGAAGTGGCACTAAGAATGAAATAGCCATAAGGGTTCCGATAGATGAGTCTATTCTGTCTATTACCAAAAAGAGATATTTTAATAAAATCTTGTCAGCAGACTTCCCCTCTATTATACCGAGTTGCCTTTTAATGAATGAGTTAGGCAGCTCTGCCAGCATAAAAAATAGTCCGGCGATGAGCCCTGTAATTCCGTAGTGCAGACTGGTAGTATTCCAGGTTCCAGTGTGCAATATAGTCGGTAACTTGTCTCTAAAATAACCAGCAAAGTAAAAAACTAACATTGCGGCGAGTGGCATTACCAGCAGACCACGTACCATTTTATTCTCCCCGAATATTCTTTTCCCGCGAAAGGTTCGGCCACCATCAAGTGGCTGGCGAAAGCGATTTGAAAGAGGTGAGTGCAGCCAAATCGTGTGGAATATTCCTGCAATGCTCATGGATCCAATTAGAAAAAGGGCAGTGGCAAATGAATTAGAGGGTGAAGTTATCATTATAAATTGAAACCAGTATCATGTTGATTTCGAAAGAGGAACACTTCCCCTTTAAGCTTTTTGGCTCCGCGCAACCAGGTCAGCCAGTGTACAGCATTGGGTTGTTCTACATCAAGTTTGTGTAAGTAATATCCCGGCACATTAGGGTGCAAGTGATGTCGCTCGTGGTAGTCAAAGTGCAGGATTAAAAAGGAAAACCAGTTTGGTAAAATAAGAGAACGGCTGAATTGCCCCTGTTCACTATGCGGGAACGGTTTAACTGTCTGGTTTCGTGCAAGCTTTTGAGGAATATGAGTATGTTGGCTGAGAATTATTGGATCCTGAATGGCAAAGCTGATAAAAACCCCTGGTAAAAAAGAGGTTGCAATAAGATTGACACCAGTAATGTAGATGAGAAATATATAGAACACTAAAAAAAATAATACACTGAAAATGGCTGTTGAATGGTTTTCTTTTTCTATGTAACCTAACATGCGCGGTAGATACCAGTAATTTTTAATTCGGTAAACAATAGAAAAAAGCGGGAAGTAACTTCGCCATGCAAAATTAATTGCGAGCTTTTCAAATAACTTAAGTTTACGTGGCACCAGGTCGGCGGTGGTAGAATCTTTGTCCTGCCAGCCAATCCAGACATGATGTCGTTGATGAACGATTTTCCAGGAATGATAGGGCAATAGTGCAAAGGTTCCAGCGATATGCCCGCTAAGTAAATTGGCAATACGACTTCTAAAGAGGGTCTCGTGCCCGGCTTCGTGTAAAATTATGATCCACTGGAGTAGCGATAGAGCAAGCAATACCTGTGATACCGCATAGATAAGATGACTTTCGTTTACTGACAGATAAAAGGCCACAGCTGTAAATGTTGATGCACTCAAAAAGTGAAATGTTCCCCAGAAGTTGTCAGGTATGAAATTATTCTCGAGTGTATCAGTAATCTTTCTATTAGTCATTTGGTTTTAATTTCAAGTGATATTTTAGAGCACTGTGTTTGAGCGTAAAGCAAAACTGTTTAAAAATACCGCTTTAATTGTTCTTTATTCTTCTTTCATAATCTAAATAATTATTAACTGTTTTATCGCAAATCCTGGCCAGGAAACTGAATGCATGCAGATAACTTGTTAGCTATTTTTATCACCTTGACAGCTTCAGTGGCTTCGATAATAATTTCACATTCTTTATTAAAATTACAACGATTATTTATGAAATATCTTATTATTGCCGGCGAACATTCAGGAGATATATTGGGTGGTGCACTTGTAACAGAACTTAAAAAAAAGATGCCGGGTACGCATTTTCTAGGCACAGGTGGTAAAAATATGCGTGATGCTGGTGTAGATATTGTTATGGATATTGAGCAAATGAATGTAGTTGGATTATGCGAAATTCTTAAGAATAGTTTGAAAGGTCTGAAATTGAAACGAGACTTGCTTAATATAGTTAAAAGCGAGTCAATTCATTACGCTATATTAATTGATTACCCTGGCTTTAATTTGATGCTTTCAAAAAAACTTAAAAAAATGGGAATTAAAATTATATATTATGTTTCTCCTGGAATTTGGATATGGGGTTTTAATCGTATTCAGATTATACAGAATAATATAGAATTAATGTTGGCTTTTTTCCCATTTGAAAAGGAAATTTACGATAATTATAAAGTGAAAACTGTAGTAACTGGTCATCCGTATGTTGAACGAATTAATAAATATTTAAACAATGATCAGAGAATATCGAAAAAATTAAAGCATCACATCCGGATTCTATCAGATCCACGTTCAAAAAAAATTTGTTTAATGCCTGGATCCCGGTTATACCCCATAAAACTTCAGCTGCCTATACTTTTGGACGTAGCATCTATGTTAAACATTGAAATGGCGAAATTTTCTCAACCAATTGAGTTTCTTATTCCAAATGTAAACAAAGAGGTTGAAGACTATATTCTATCGATGGTCAGTCGTGCTAAACAAAAAGATTCATCTTTGAAAATTTATTATCTCTTTAACTCTTCTCTGGAGTGCATAGAAGTTTCAGATTTAGTGTTGTTGGGTACAGGATCATGTGTAATAGAGGCTGCATTATTAGGAAAACCAATGGTGAATTTTATAAAAATAAATCCGATTTCATATTTTATTGTAAAAAAGATGATTAAAGTGAAGTATATCTCGCTTGTAAATATACTTGCTGACAAGATGATTTATAGGGAATTTGTTCAGAGAGAATGTACTGTTAAAAATATATTTGATGAGTCAATTAAAATATTAACTGACAAAGAATATAGATTGAAATTAAATAAAACTATTTCTCCGATTATGGCTCATTTAGGAAATGGAGAAACAGCCCATATTGCAGCAAAGGCAATACAAGATTATATTTCATCACTTGAGGTACTGTAATAAAAGACCTTTATAATTTTGAAACAGTTTCGTTAATATTTTTTTCAAAATCAAGGAAAATCTTATGAACATCAGCTTTATGTATATCAATATCCTTCACTTCCCAGTTAATTGGAGATATCTGTTTTAAAAAAAAGATATCGATTATGCCTGATTTGGCCTGCATCCCTTTACCCATATTAACATGCTCAGGTACATGGATATAAAATGGCGAAATGGGTATTTTAAGATTTGCAGCCATGTGGAATGCCCCTCGATTAAATTTTTCAAGTTTATAACGAGGTTGTTTATGCCCTTCCGGTGTCAGGAAAACTGAGTCACCTGTTTTACGAAGAACTTTTTCTGCTTTTTTAAAGCATAGCGTTCTTTCTTTGGGAAACCCCTGGTTAGGAATGAAAAAAAAACCAACACTCATCCCGATTAAACGCAATGGCCAATATTTCTTATTTTCACCTGAGATAAAATATCTGGTATTCTTTAATCCCAATGTGCCTATGCAAAAGAAATCGAGTGATGATCGATGGTTTGATATATAGATACATTGTTCCTTACTTTTATTTTCTTTATTATGGACTCTAATTCTCAGTCCATAAATTTTAAAAATTATCCAGATGCAGGGTCGGGCGATATAGAGAAGGTATACATTTTTTGCATGAAAGAGAGTAATCGTAGCTGTGACAAACATTATGATAGATGTAATGGTAACTATGAACAAGAGAAGCAAAAATCTGAACTTTTGATAAACTGTATAGTTAACTTCACCCATTATGACTTTGAAATTTTTATCTTATTGTAGTATTAACAAATTAATATTTTAATTGTAAATATCTTCTTTATACACATTGATTTGTGGATAGTTTATACCTTACAGGAAAGCAGTCAATATATTTATAGTGATTAGCTATTGCAACCCGTAAAGAGGTCTTCCACATTTTTTATAATGTTAGAAAATGTTGCTGGTTCTGATTAGTCAAAACTATTGCGGCTTATTCTCATAACGCAAATTACTTTATGAAACATTCATTTCATTATGCCCACCACGTGGGGCTAATCCAGGTTGGGTAAGTGGTGCATCTTTTAGAATGACAACTTTCAACCATGGGAGGCAAGAGAAGAGAAAAGGTCAAGTTGAGCCGGGTTAGAATTTTTACTGGAAGTTTCAGGGTGAAATTTAACGCCTACTCCGAGAAGGCGAACTTTGTTTTCTTTTATGTGGTGGTCTCTTTCGAGTGCCTGTTTTAAAAGAGAAGAGAAGTGATCGATTTCGATTTTTTCAAAAGATGATTCGATCGTGGTTGCGGTAAAATCTGAAAATTTGATTTTTACAAATAGTTTAAAGGTTGATTTTCTCAGATTTTCGTGACCATGATAGAGGGGAGTCTGTTCTACCGAATTTTGATATCGTTTTTGAAATATTTCATAAAGAGCGGGTATCTCATCGAGGCAGTTTTCTATGGAAGAGAGGTCTTCTTCAAAGGTTCTTTCGATCGAGACTGATTTTCGTTCACGTGATGTTACAATTTCTCTGTTGTCTATGCCGCGGCAGAAGTTATAGAGTTCGGTTCCGAATTTTCCGAAGTGAGTGATCAGTTCTTTTTGTGAAATTTTTTGCAGATCTCTGCAGTAAAAAATTTCCATCTCATGCATTCTTTTTGCGGTAACCTTTCCGACGCCCCAGATTTTTTCAACGGGAAGATCTTTGATGAACATATCAATCATGGCGGGTTCGATGGTGAATTGTCCGTCTGGTTTTTTCCAGTCGCTTGCGATTTTTGCCAGAAACTTGTTGGGGGCGATACCTGCTGATGCGGTAAGGCCTGTGGTTTTAAATATCTGTTTTCTGATTTCCGCTGCAACAAGTGTGGCTGATCCTTTGAACAGGGGGTTTTGCAGGGCGGGGGAGTTGCTCAGGTCGAGATAGGCTTCATCGAGTGAAAGTGGTTCGACTATATCGGTAAAGTTTTGAAATACCCTGTGTATTTTTTCAGATTCACGGGCGTAGCGTTTTATATCGGGTGAGATGAGTTTGAGCCTGGGGCATTTTTGAAGTGCGAGGGCAGAGGGCAGGGCCGAGCGAACTCCATATTTTCGGGCCTCATAGTTGGCTGCGCAGATCACACCCCGGTTACCTCTTAGACCTCCAACGGCAACGGGCAGGCCGGCAAGCTGGGGGTTGTCTCGCATTTCAACAGCCGCATAAAAACAGTCCATATCTATGTGAATTATTTTTCTTGTTTTTTCGGGTTGTATCATGGCATTTACCTTTACATACTTAACATATGTCGGCATTTTCTTTTAAGGGGTCAAGAATTTTTTTAGTGTTTCGCATCTCTTTCAATAATTATAATAAAGAAGAGTTCTGAGAAGAGGGGTAAAGAAAGGGGAAGCGGAAAACTGCGGAAGGAATGTTGCTCATTGCTTGTTTTTCACGCAGGTTGAAGCGGGGGGAAAGGCTTTTCCCCTTTTTATATGGAATATTGATATTTCTGACAAATATAATACACCTTGCAATAATATTTATGTTGACGCCGCCGCTCTCCAAGTTAGTGTTTACTAACTTAATATACAGGAGGGAATATGATAGTAAAAATTGCAGCTATTGTTACGACTGTTGTTGTATCTTTAATCGGATTAATAACATACTATGTCGGATCAAGCGCATCAGAAAAAAAAGATGGTTTTCAGCCGTCTTTGTACAAGATCAGATCAGTCTATTTTACTCTTTTGGTTGTTGTAATTGCAGGAGTTCTTATGGTAACTTTATCATCTGAATCAATGCCTTATGTTCAATTAAAGAAGGGAAATCCGGATGTTGTTGTCAATGTTACGGGTAGAATATGGGCATGGGAGATCAGCAGTGAGCAGGTTCCGGTGAACAAGGTAATTGAGTTTGCACTTCAATCAGAAGATGTAAATCATGGTTTTGCAATATATAGCCCTGCGGGAAAAATTGTGGCCCAGTCACAGGTTATGCCTGGATATGTGAATAAACTTCGTTATACGTTTACGGAGCCGGGTGAGTATAAAATACTTTGTCTGGAATATTGCGGGGTTGCACATCATACGATGATCTCTTCCATTAAAGTGGTCGAAGAGGCAGCTCTAACAGGAGGAAATCAATGACATCTGCACAATCTATGGGAAATCAAAAAGAGATTACCAGACTTGCTACATTCATGACAGTTACGGTCATGGTGTTGTTTCTTGTTCTGGTTTTACTGGGTTTTGTGATGAGAGCTGTTCAAAGTACAGTTCTTCCGTTACCTTCGGATCTGTTTTATGCGGTGATGACTCTTCACGGGTTGGGCATGGCCGGGGTTTTGTTTGTGGGCGGTATTACAGCGATTACTTATCTGTTATCAAAATATATCAATGTTAATACAATGTTGTTAAAAATCAACTTTGTATTGATTGTAATTGGTGTTGTATTATTGCTGGCTGCAACCTTAATCGGAAGATTTGGTCCTGGTTGGTATGTACTTTATCCTCTGCCTTTTTTAGAGGGTACCTGGCCAAGATGGGCTCCGCTGGCGGCGACTGTTTCTTTAATGTTTCTGGGTGTGTCATGGCTTTTATGGCAGCTGGATATTCTGCGTGCGATTATTGTAAGATATGGCATCAGCGGATTTTTAGGCTGGAAATATTTCAGTTCAGATGTTAAAGGCGAAGAGGTTCCACCCATTGTAATTATTGTTTCGGTGAGTGTTATTGCCGGTTCATTAACTACAGTTTTTGGAGCTTTCATGCTTATGCTTTATTTAATTCAGTGGATTAATCCTGATATGCATTTCAGTGCACTCATGATGAAAAATCTGGTGTTTTTATTCGGGCATACGATTGTAAACATTACCATGTATTTTGGTCTGGCGATTGTGTATGAGATATTACCTTCTTATACAGGAAGAGCCTGGAAAGCAAACAAAATGGTGGCGATTGCATGGAACGCGGCTCTGGTATTTGTTATTATTGCCTATTTCCATCACTTGTACATGGATTTTGCACAACCGGTTGCACTTCATATCATTGGTCAGGTTGGTTCTTATTTAAGCACCGTACCGGCTACTGTGGTAACTATCTTTGGTGCGATTGGACAATTTTATCGCAGCGGTATCAAGTGGAGTTTTACTCCGGCTGCTCTTGGTCTTTCTCTTATGGGATGGATCGTAGGGGGCTTTATTGCTGTGGTGGATTCAACCATCGTGGTGAATAATTACTTTCATAATACCATGTGGGTAACCAGCCACTTTCATACCTATTATATTTTAGGTTTTGTTTTAATGTTTTTAGCTTTTATTGCTGATTACTTTGAAGTAAAAGAGAGCGGTAAGAAAACCCTGTTTTCACTTGTTGCAGGCGGATATGGAATTATTATCATGTTTGCGGTTGCCGGTGTAAACAGTGTACCCAGAAGGTATGCGGATTACTCTGCAATTCCTTTTGAAAAAGTTGTTAAAAGCGGTCAATCTACGGCGCTCATTGCATCTTTTTTTGCATTGCTTGTAATAGTTGGTCTTCTTGCTTTTTATAAAAAAGCTTTAAGTCAACTCAGTAAAAAATGGTAAATATTTTTTCTTTAATAATATTACCTTTCACAATTTTCATTTTCTGGTCTGCTGCAATTGTGCAGTGGACCGGAAATTTTTCTTATTTTACAACTTATAGTTATTTTCTCGATAAAGCAGGTTCTTTACCGAGAAATTTCCCGCAATTTAATCTTGTTGATCAGAGAGAAAACCGGGTAGATTATGAAAGCTGGAAAGGAAAATATAAACTTGTAGACTTTATGTATATGCATTGTTCAGAAGTTTGTGGAATTGTTCGATCAAGGCTGTCTGAATATCACTATAATCTGGATCCAATACTTCAGGAAAAACTTGATTTTGTAAGTATAAGTTTTGATGTTCATAGAGATACTCCTGAAAATCTCGATAGTCTATGGAGATCGATGGGCAGCAGTAAATCATGGAAATTTTATACTTTTAATGGCAATGAGTCTGAGGTGTTCGCTCAGTTACTTGATTTTGGCGTTTACATAATAAGAGAACCATCTGGAGATTTCAGACATACGGTTATGCATTTTTTACTGGATTCTGAAAACAGAGTTGTGGCGATTATTGATCCATCCATTGGCAAAGAAAAAGTTCTTTTAGAAATAAAAAAAGAGGTCTTTTAAATGGTTGCTTTTTTGTTGATGATTACTTTTATTTTAATATTACCTCCGGTAGATAAATATCTCGATTCTTATATGCCTTTACATTATAGTGTACAATTAGGCGGAGCAATTGCGACGGGAATAATAACCGGTCTTTCGGGAAGCTGGTTTAAAAAAATAAATACAACAAAATATACAGCTTCATCTCTTTTGTTTTTTATTGGTACGATTACTTTCTGGATGATTCCGAGGTCGATGGATCTTGCTGTGAATAATAACTTTGTGGATACTGTAATGTTTCTTAATTTGTATCTGGCATCATTGGTTCTGGGAGTAACACTTGTTAACGGAGCTTTTGTATTAAAAAGTGCTCTGGGGATATACGGACTCTCCATGCTTTTGACTATGGGAATTATTTTTACACAGTATGAGACTATACTCTGCGCTGTTTATACGCTGGAGATGCAAAAAGAGACAGGAAAAGTTCTTTTAATTCTTTTTTCTGTTTTTTTTCTGCTATTTCTTTTTAAGTCATCAAAGTCTTTAATAACGTTATCAAACAGACAATATAATCAGGAGAATAATATTCAAGGAATCGATAATGAGAAAAAATAATGAGAAACATTTAAAATTGACGCCTGAAGAGATTGAAGAGGCGATGAAAGAGATGGAGGGGTTTATTGATATAACTCCCGATGATTTTAACAGGGTTTTTGAGATTGCCTATGCAAAGGCTGCTGACCATCATAAAAAAGGACAGGAAACAACGGCCCCGGTAAAAAGTGGTTTGTGGAAATTTTTACGACCTGTCAGTGAGCCGGCTCCGCGTGTTACTATAAAAGATATTGCATGGTCCTGGGTTGCAGCACTTGCAGGTATCGGAGTTGTTGCGTGGCTTCATTCGAATGTTCTGGAACCCATGGCGATGGTTTTAATAATTGGTTCTTTCGGAGCCTCTGCTGTTTTAATTTATGGTGCGATTAAAAGTCCCCTTGCGCAGCCCAGAAATTTTATCGGAGGACATTTTGTCTCGGCTATTTCGGGTGTTCTCGCATGGAAACTTTTTTATTTTTCACCATGGTTTGCTGCTGCATTTGCTGTGGCTACAGCAATTGCTTTTATGCATTTAACAAGAACGGTTCATCCTCCGGGAGGTGCAACTGCTTTAATTGCTGTAATCAGCGGAAATAATATTCATGATCTTGGTTTTTATTATGTGTTTATGCCGGTTTTGAGCGGAACATTGATCATGCTGGTGGTAGCTTTGATTTTTAACAATATTGTTAAATGGAGAAAATATCCGGAGTTCTGGTTGTAAGTCAGAAAAATAACTTTTCAGGAATTTCTTTTTTCAGCTTTCTCTTTTTTTTCTTTAGCTTTAACATTCTGCCACGCATCTTCCCATTCGTCAACGGATGGATGATCGTGGCGGTTTAACCGTTCTGTAAATTGATGCTCCATCTCTTCAAAGCGCTTTTGAAATTTTTTATTGGCTTTCTGCAGGGCAAGTTCCGGGTCGATGGAAAAATGTCTTGCTAACTGAGCTGTAACAAAGAGAAGATCACCGAGTTCTTCTTCTGCTCTCTCTTTTTTTGCAATAATGGATTCGTCCGTTGGGTTTTTGTAGGTTTTTGTATCTTCGGGAAGCTCATCCAGGAGTTCGTTGTACTCTTCAAGTACCTTGGCCAGTAATTGCTCTTTGCCTTCCCGGCCAACCCAGTCAAAGTTAACCCGGGCAACTTTTTGGCCGAGTCTGTATGCTTTGAGCAGGGCAGGCATCGAGCCCGGGATTCCTGACAGCATGGAACCCGTATCTTTTTTTTTCTCACGCTCTTTTCGTTTAATCATTTCCCAGTTGGTTAAAACTTTTTCTGAGCTATCCAGTGATTCTGCGTCTCCGTAAATATGAGGATGGCGAAAGACAAGTTTTTCAAGAGAGTAGCGTATTACATCATCAAGATTAAATTGTTTCTGCTCTTTTGCCAGTTGCGAGTGAAAAACTATCTGAAAAAAAAGATCTCCCAGTTCTTCTTTAAGTTTTTCATATGCTTCAGCGCTTTTGTCCAGGTTTTCAATGGTATCTACCACTTCATAGGTTTCTTCTACAAGATTGTGAATTACGCTTTTATGATTTTGTTCTTTGTCCCAGGGGCAGCCATCGGCAGGATCACGAAGGTCAGAGGCAAGTTGTTGAATAGAAAGATATGGAGTGCTGCTCAAGGGGGGTTTTTTCATACGCAACCATCAAGCGTCGAGACGCAAAGAAAAGCATAAAGTTTTTTATTCGGGAAAAAGTATATTCTCCTGTCTGTCTTTTTCTTTTTGTAATATTTCATTGTATCCTGGATTTGCAGCAATGGTTTCTTTTATATCAAGCAGAAGAGCATCTTTTCTAATGGTGTTGCGATGTTGAAGTTCATCGGGCTGGTATCTTTTTACCCTTTCATATAGTGTCTGCCACTCATATTTAGAACCTGATCTTTTTAAAATACGAAAATACCATTCGTAATAAGTTATTGAATTTTCAGAGTCCAATTGCAACAGTGCCTCCGCCATTTCGGCTGATTTTTCAAAATTATCTTTATAAAAGTAGAGTTCCATTAAAACTTTTCTTGCAGCAGTAGAGTCTGGAAAAGAGAGCTGTTTTTCAAGAAAATAAATTTGTTCATTCAGGTTGCCCAGAATGCCATTTATATCGGCAACCTGTTTCAATAAATTTTTAGTGTTGTATACATCGAGAAGTTCCATGTATATGGAAAGTGCATATTTGTATTTTCCGTTAGCTGTATAGTAGTCGGCCAGTTCAATGGCGAAATTGTAAAATGGTTCCCTGAGAGGTTCAGGTATGTTCAGGGTTTTAGGTAAAGACAAGGGAGAAAGAAAATCCCGGGAAATATTGTCCATACCTTCTGAATAGAGAAATATATTGTGCAGATTTTTTTCTTCAAAAAAGTTTAATAATGTTTTAATTCCAAACGAAGAGAGATATGGTTTGGAACGGTCTATGTTAACAATAACCGTTGCGTTTTTAATAAAATTCGTGTTATTAAAATCATTGTGTACTTTTAAAGTAAAGAATAGGCTTTGAAATGGATAATAATTGATATTTTTAAATACATCGGGATATTTGTTTTTCAGGATCATTTTTTGGGGTAGAATATTTGTGAAAACCTGTGACGGCTTTTCCCAGAAATAAGGAAACCATTTCAGGGAAACCCCGCTCGATAAAGTATCTGCTGGCTCTAAAAAGAAATTTCTTTTATAAGATTCGCTATATTTTTGTAAAACTCCTCCAGACCAGACAAGCAGAGGAATTAATACAGAGAGCGCCAATTTTGCATTATATTTGGTATAAAAATAGTAAACAATATGTGCCAGAAGGGAAACAATAAAGAATCCTGAAATAATAATCAGCCAGTCAGGTGTGATCAAATAAAACATAATAATAACTATTAATGTGATTCCCGAAAAAACAATATCTCTGTTTAAATGTCCTTCGGTTTCTTTGTTGAAGTATAGGGTCTCCCATATACTTAGAAGTGAATACCCCCCCGCTGCCCAGTATGAAAAGGGAAGATAAGCATAACCAGCAAAGAGGATAATGATGAAAACGGGTAGAATCTGCAGACCATACCTGATATGATATTTTTTTCTGTTTAGTCGATACATTATAAATTGAAGCATGGGTGCTGTAGCAATAATAAAGATTACCGGGTAGAAGCGATCTCTGAAAAGATCAAATATGCCAAAAATAGAGAGTCCCATTAAAAAGTAGCGAAACAGATCAAGATTGTATCTTAATGGGAGCATTCTCTGCATGCCGCTGCTTTTTTTTGCAGGAGAGAAAAGATATTTTCGGGGAATAAAAATAAAAACAGAACCGATTATAAACAGAATCAGGGGATCATTAAGTAAAACAGGCAGTTTAATTCCTGCTATTGAACCTGCTACCAGCGAAACACGGTGAATAATAAAACAGGGCAGTCTTGATACAAATAAAAAAAGAAAGAGAAATAAAAAGATGGTGAAAACAAAAGGCGAGCGGTACAAAAACGCCTGGCTGCCCAACATTAGAATTTTGTACATGAAAAGAGCGATCACTCCCAGAGAAAAGAGATAGAAGAGGAATTTATAGGGGAGCTTCTGGTTCTTAATAAAGAAAAAAAGGGCAAAGGATGACCAGATTATAAAAAATATTATAAAGGCAAAAAAACTCAGAGAAACATTTTCAGACCAGAAAGGGTAGAGGGTGTCCAGTGCATATCGTACATAGCTTACAAAGAGAACCGCCCAGATGAATGTAGTTATGCGGATTATCCAGAGTCTGGTAAATATTTTTTTCATTTTGCAATTTAATGCTCGGTTGCAAGATTAAAATGAACTATACCTGCCTGACTTACCTGATCCATAATAGAAATTATCGTTTGATAACTCGATTTTTTATCTCCTTTTATGACAATCTGATCTTCTTCGGGGTTTTTAACTTTTATTTTAAGCAGTGCAGGCAGTTCTTCAAGTTTTACCTGATCGCTGTTTATATAGATGAGATTGTTTTCATCAACATGAATGATAATATTCTGCTGATCATCTACCTTGGCAGACAGTGATTTGGGCAGATCAATTTTAATAGATGGATTACGGGTAATCGATGAATTTATCAGGAAGTAGGTAATAAGCAAAAAGACCACATCCACCATCGCGGCAAGTTCAATGCCCGACTTGATAACCATTCTTGATTTTTTCATTTTTTCTTTTTAAGTTCCTGGGTAACCATTTGTATCAGGATTTCTGTTTCCTGGGCAAACATATTGACCCTGGCAACATAATAGTTATACATTATCAGAGCGGGAATAGCAATGATCAAGCCGATAGCTGTTGTTATCAATGCTTCATCAATACCACCAAAAAGCTGTCCGCTTTTTATCATGGTAGTTTCGTAGGCCTTGAAGGCTTTAATCATACCGGTAACTGTTCCGAGAAGACCAAGCAGGGGGGCTATCGTACTTATCGTGCCCAGCGTGGGCAAATATTTTTCTAAAAAAGACATCTGCCTCATATTTTCTTCTTCGGCAATATTGCTGATATCTATTTTACTTTCACGCGCCTGAATCATTGCAAGCGCTACTTTGTAGGCGGGATGATTTTTCATTCGACAGAAAGATTCGGCCTCTTCATGGGACTTGTCTCTTATCAGTTCCAGAAGTTTTCTTTCTTCATCGGTATCAATCATTTCTATTCGCCGAAGAAGCATCCAGCCTCTTTCCAGAATAATTGTTAATGCCAGTATAGAAACCATGACTTCAATCATGGGAATTACCCAGCTGGGTATGCCTGCTATTAGTGCGCTCATGCTCCCATGTGAAAAGTTATATTATCGTTACAAGCTTTTTTTAATAAACTGTTTGTACCGAAAGAGGCTCTATTCAATGAGACATAAAAAGGCTTGACAGCTTTATGATCTTTGCGTTATTATTCATTGAATCTTTAAACTATTATGGCCAGACAGCAGGAATTTACAGGTAAGCAAAAAGCTGCAATATTTATGCTGGCAGTGGGACCAGAGGTCTCTGCTGAGGTAATGAAAAGACTTACTGAGTCTGAAGTTGATACAATAACCTACGAGATTGCACGTCTCGAAAAAATTTCATCAGAAGACAAGGAAGCTGTTTTACAGGAGTTTCAGGAGTTGATGATGGCGCAGGAGTTCATCACCCGTGGTGGACTTGATTCAGCGAGAAGTATTCTTGAAAAGGCTCTTGGTTCACAAAAAGCAATTGATATATTAAACCGTCTGACAAGCTCTTTACAGGTTCGTCCGTTTGACTTTGTTCGCAGACAGGATCCTTCTCACCTTTTAAACTTTATTCAAAATGAACATCCACAGACGATGGCACTTATTCTATCTTACCTTGATTCCAACAAGGCTGCCCTTATTCTGGCCTCATTGCCCCATCAGATACAGGCGGATGTCGCAAGACGAATTGCAAAGATGGACCGAACTTCTCCTGAGGTTTTGCGGGAAGTGGAACGGGTTCTTGAAAGAAAACTCTCTACCCTTTCGAACGAGGATTATACCTCTGCCGGTGGTGTCGATGCGATTGTGGAAGTATTGAACAATGTGGACCGGGGTACTGAAAAAAGTATTATCGAGGCGCTTGAAGAAGAAGATCCGGAATTGGCAGAAGAGATCAAAAAGAAGATGTTTGTCTTTGAAGATATTGTTCTACTTGATGACAAGGCTATTCAAAAAACTCTACGTGAGCTTGATCAGCAGGATCTTGCCAAAGCGCTTAAAGCTGTGGATACAGAAGTTCAGGATAAAATTTATAGAAATATGTCCAAGCGTGCAGCTGCTCTGTTGAGAGAAGATATGGAGTTCATGGGGCCTATTCGTCTGAAAGATGTGGAAGAGGCGCAGCAAAAAATTGTAAATATCATAAGAAAACTCGAAGAAGAGGGCGAGATTATCGTCGCCCGTGCCGGTGAAGACGAACTGGTTACCTGAAGTTTCTTTCATCAGGAGCTTCTTTTTTTTGTTGATTATCAGATTTTAATATAATCTAACAAAATATGACAAATCAAATTCATTACAATTCAGAACTTGTGAAAAAATCTGCCCATTCCCTTCTGGAAGCTTTTGGCGAAGAGCCGGGCAGGGAGGGGTTAAAAGATACACCCGACAGGGTAGCCCGTTCTTATAAGTTTTTAACATCGGGTTACAGGCAGGATCTGAAGGAGATTGTAAACGGCGCAATTTTTAATGAGTCGAACAGTGGCATGGTAATCGTCGACGATATAGAGCTTTACAGTCTTTGCGAACACCATATGCTTCCTTTTTATGGAAAAGCAAGTGTTGCATATCTTCCCGATAAAAAAATTATCGGAATCAGCAAGATTCCCCGGATTGTGGATATGTTTGCCCGAAGGCTTCAGGTACAGGAGAGACTTACCGACCAGATAGCCAATGCAATCTGGGATACCCTTAGCCCCAGGGGGGTTGCGGTTGTAATTAAGGCAAAACATTTTTGCATGATGATGCGCGGGGTAGAAAAGCAGAACTCTTTTTTAACAACCAGCAGCATGATGGGCGAATTTCAGACTTCGCAACCGACAAGAATGGAATTTTTAAATTTAATACAGAAAAAATAAAAAAAAAGGAGATGCCACTTTTGCATCTCCCAGAGAAGTCGGAGTGGGGCTTTATATATCGTAATAGAGAACAAATTCGTAAGGATGCGGTCTTTTGTTTACGATTTGCTCAACCTCTTTTCTTTTATAGTCAACATAGTTGTCTAAAAAGTCTTTATTGAAAACGTCTCCTTTCATTAACCAGGCGTTGCTCGTCTGAAGAGAGTCGAGTACTTTGGTTAGATTTGCGGGAACTGCCTTTATTTTGCTCAGCTGTTCCGGGGTTGCTTCATAAAGATTAAAATCAGCAGGTTCGCCGGGGTTAGTTTTGTTTTGCACTCCATCAAGACCCGCCATGATCATTGCAGCAAAGGCCAGATAAGGATTTGCTGCAGGGTCAGGAGTTCTGAACTCAAGTCTTCTGGATTTTTCTCCGGTTACTGCTATGGGAATTCGTATGGCAGCAGACCGGTTTCGTTGCGAGTAAACCAGGCTCACGGGAGCCTCATATCCGGGAACCAGTCGTTTGTAACTATTGGTGGTAGGGTTGGTAAACGCCAGTAACGGAGAGGCGTTGTTTAAAATTCCTCCGATGTAGTGCATTGCCATCTCTGATAAAAATCCATAACCTGTTCCTGCAAAAAGATTTTTACCGTTTTTCCAGAGAGATTGATGGGTGTGCATTCCGCTTCCGTTATCTCCAAAAAGAGGCTTGGGAATAAAGGTTGCGGTGTAGC
>Ga0224495_10000265_pt1 | contig 42400 bp, 37 predicted proteins | sample SF_Jul11_sed_USG_FD_168128 | JGI IMG/M metagenome (GOLD analysis project Ga0224495, IMG submission 168128) | Sediment microbial communities from San Francisco Bay, California, United States - SF_Jul11_sed_USGS_4_1 | ecosystem: Environmental > Aquatic > Marine > Sediment | place: USA: California... | reverse complement strand
TGCGCCCCACTTCTCCATTTCCTGACAGAGAACGGAACAGACTCCCTGTAAAAGGAAGAGCGGAAATACTGATCACCAGCGCAAGACCAATAGCGAAAATAATGGTGTGAGCGGCTGTGTTTTCAGCCACTTTTTTATTTCGTTCCCCTATTCTGCGGGAAATCGCTGAACTCCCCCCTACTCCGATTCCTGCCCCAAGTGCGACGATAATGATAAAAAAAGGAAAGAACAGGCCCACGGCAGCCAGTTGGTCAGCTCCTAATCCTGCCACCCAGATGCCGTCTGTAATGTTGTACACAGCCTGAAGCAGCATAGCCAACATCATCGGAGCAGAAAGCTTCAAAATAGCTTTTTTAGGATCGCCCAAAAGGATCTTGACCCCTTTGGTCATATATTTTTCGCTTTCCATGATAATTTCTTCTTCAAATCCTATTTTCGCGCAGGATGAGAGGGATATGACATAAGTGAACAAATATACATAAGCATGAGGAAAATGAAAAGGGAATGGACTAATTCAGTCGCATTTTATTGCTTTTAATTTCAGGTGTTTTACAAGAGGACCGAAGTCCTGATCATCATGCAAAAGAGACATGTTGTGGTGAATGCAGAATGTTCCGATCATAACATCGATGGTTTTGCGAACAGTCACTCCCTTCTTTCGAAGAAAGCGATAATTTTCTGCACTCTTTATAGCTAGCTCTTGACCCAGCATCTTCATGAATTGAAAATGCGATAATAATTCTTTAGCTATGTGGAAGTCACGGTCGCTCTCGAAACCCTGAAGGACTTCAGCCAGGATAAGATCCCCCACAATGATGATTTCCCTCCCAAGAGCAGAATCTAGCCAATCGGTTTGAGGATTGATTTTCCCGCTGAAGTAGCCAATCCAGACAGAAGAATCGACCAAGATCATTTGTCCGTCCGCATCTTGTCCAAATCGCCACTCCATACAAGCTTTCCCCGAAATTTTTTCACTTTTGCCTGCCGGCTGAATTGGACAAGGAGTCTTAAACCGGCTTCAATGGCTGCTTTCTTGGTGCGGAATCCGGAAAGCTCGAGAGCATCTTTCATGAGTTGATCGTTGATCACGACATTGGTCCTCATCTCAGTCTCCTATGTGTATAAATCAATCATATTATACACATAATTTTGAACAGAGACTAGAGATCTTTTTATCTTTCAATACAAGAAACGAATCAATAGGTCGAAATGTCTCATAATTATTTCTAAAGTTATAATAAGACGGCATGGAATATTACATTGTATTCGCCACCAATAATGGTATTGCCAGGGGCATGACAAAGGAGAGCTCAATTCCCTCTGGTGGCTGATCAAGTGGGCACTGTTCTGGATCCTGGTTCTTTTACTATTCGGCGTGCCAATACTGATTTTTTAATGACTCTTTTGGAGGAGATTGCTTCGCCGCCTTTAGCGGCTCGCAATGACAATAATACAGCTTGTAATAACGCTTTTTGTGTCGCATAACTATATGAACCCTCTAAATCACAGCAACTATGTTTTCCATCAAGCCTTTTAAATCATCCACTTTTACATGCTCTCTATAATACAAACGTTCCATTTCAGTGTTATAAGACTCTAAAATTGTCTTGATGTTCCCGACAATATTTCCTTTAGATATTGGCCTAAATAACTCTTTTTTACTCAGAATGTTAATAATTTCTTTCAGATCCAAGTCAAAATTTTTAATAACTAAATATAAATCATAAAGATCCCTTGCTCTTACCCTTTCATTTAGAGTCCTGATTTTTTCCGCAGCAATTTCCTTTATGTTCATCAAGTTAACTTCGACTTCCACGCCATAATTATTCTGAAACATGCACTTCTTAGTATTCAACAAGACCTTTTGATTGGTGTTGATATTCACATTGATCGAACTTGGTTGCTGCAATATTCCCTGATATTGAAGATAGAAATCAACGGAATATTTTTTCTCATTGAAGTTTTTTATACCAATGAAATCATGTTCTCTAAAAACATTTTCCAACCCAGAAAGCGAAATAGAACGAAGAGATGTAAAATCTAAATCTTTGGAAAACCTCAACTGATCCAGATAGCAATGATGAATAGCAGTTCCACCTTTAAACACAAGAATTTCCGATAAGTCAGAGCCATAGATTATTTTCAAAATAACTGCTAGGAAATAATCTGTCTCCGCCTCAGCAAGAGGATATTTGAGCCCTTTTTTGTTCAGAACTTCAAGCTGAGGGCGTGTAATCAAATCTATCTTCATAATAAATTCGCCATTTGTTATCGAATTTAGATGAATTCTTCGTGAGACGGCTATACCCCTTTTTATTCAAGAAATCAATCAGAATTTTCGTGTTTTCGCCTAATTTATCTAACAGAAATCCTAACCTCCTTTTTGTTGTCACGGGATAATTCATGGCATACTCAATCATTTTTCCAAAATCAATCTCATTCCTCCCTAAATTTATTTTCTCCCAAAATATATTCAATGAATATGAGTCATTCCTGAAATAAAGATAATCGAGAAAAATCTTCTCTAATTCTGCAATTTGTGATCTATAACCTTCAATATCGACATTTTTAAATCCATAAAAAAGTTCTTCCTTAATTTTCACAAACCGGTAATTCAAATTCTGGAATTCAAATAATCGAGGTTTTAAAGGAGTAACTGAAATGATGCTTCTCACCATTTGATCGAAGAGATTGTAATAGCTCAATGCTGCCTCGAAAGATACATATGAGTTACTGACCAAAGTCCTTGCGATAACGAAGGGTGATACATTCGTGAATCCATGAGATGCGAGGCTCGCTATTGCATAAATTCCTTTTTTAATCTGAACAAGCCATCCATTTTTTTTTAGTTTTGTGGCGAGGTTGGCTGCTTCCTGTCTAGAGAGGAAGGTTCTAACCTCCCCATAGAATTTCTGAAAGTCAATGATGTCTCCATGCTTGGCGATAAGATTCTCCAACAGATCCAATTCTTTTTCGGATAAAATTGTATGTATTGTTTTCATCTTATAATATAATTTATATTAATATCAGATAATAATATATACATTTATATCAATAAAGTCAAGTTTTTTTCTCGAGGTCACGTTTTAGCCCCTCAAAAGTCCCATAATCGCCTCTTTCAATTTCCTTGATGCCCTTTTCTATTTCCGACCATTCTTTAGCACTAACCTTTACACTTTCCAGTTTTTCCTTCACCAACTTTCGGATAAGCTCTCGAATTTTTCCCGTTTTACTGTAACCCTTCTCTCTGCACACAAAATCAAAAGCAGCGTATTCGGGGCGCAGGTCGTTTCACTGAGCTAGAAATTGTATCGCATACTCGGATTGTGTGAAAAATACAATCCCACAAACGTCTAATACTGAGTGTCAGGATTGCTTGACACCTTACATCGATTATCTTATATTATCGATGATTATATAAAATATACTTTTGTTATAACATGTAATAATAATATATATATTTAGATTATCATGTATACGCGAAAATTAGACCTCGGCTCAAGTACCAAAGAATCCTGTTTCTTATGGGGTCCTAGACAAACCGGAAAAAGCACATTATTGAAAACTCTTTTTCCCAAAGCCATGTATTACGATTTGCTGCTCTCAGACCAATATCGTCGCCTCGTCTCCGATCCTTCTCTTCTTCGCCAGGAGTGCGAGGCTCTAGGATTAAACGGTGAAAACCAAGACTTTCCTATAATAATCGACGAAGTTCAGAAAATTCCAGACTTGCTGGATGAAGTGCATTGGATGATCACAAACAGAGGCCTCCGCTTTATATTGTGTGGCTCGAGTCCTAGAAAAATTACAAAAAGTTCTGGAAGTCTCTTGGGAGGTCGTGCCCTGAGATACCAGTTATTTCCCCTGGTGTTTCCTGAAATTCCTGATTTTTCTCTATTTAAAGCGCTCAATAACGGACTTCTGCCCCGACATTATCTTGCACAAAAAGCGGATAAATTCTTAGAAACTTATTTAGGAGACTACTTGAAGGAGGAAATCGTTGCCGAGGCAGCTTCAAGAAACATCCCGGCATTTAGCCAATTTCTCGAAACAGCAGCCTTATCAAACGGAGAGATCGTAAATTTCAACAATATCGCCAGCGATTGTGGAGTCAGCGCCCCTACAGTCAAAGCCTATTTTCAGATACTAGCAGATACACTCATCGGCAAATGGATCCCAGCATTTCGAAAGAAAGTCAAAAGACGGCTGATCTCTTCTCCTAAATTTGTATTCTTCGACATTGGAATTGTCTCTCAACTCACACATAGAGGAAAAATTGCTCCAGGATCAGAACTGTTCGGGCGGGCTTTCGAACATTTCATTACTCTTGAAGTATTGGCTCATTCCCACTATTCTGGTATGAATTATCCTCTCGAATATTGGCGGACAGCATCCCAGTTTGAAGTCGACCTCATCCTGGGGAGAGGCGAAGCCGCTATCGAAATCAAATCGACTGCTTTTGTGAAGGATAGACATCTTAAAGGACTGAGAGCATTCAAAGAAGAGCATAGATCTAATTATATCCTTGTCTCTCAAGATCCTAAGCCGAGGAAAACAAGTGATGGAATCCTCATCCTTCCTTGGAAGAATTTTCTGGATAACTTATGGGCGAATAGAATCATAGGTTGAACCAAAAGATTGCTGTATTTTTTTCGAAAGCTCAGAGGAAGATCGGAGGTGCTCGGGTGGTTGATCATGTGGGCCTTGTTCTGGATCCTCGTCCTTCTGCTTTTTGGCATGCCGATATTTATTTTTTAAGGACTATTTTAGAGGAGATTGCTTTGGCCCTTCGGGTCTAGAAATGAGAATAACATGGCATGCAATGACTTTTTTTGTGTCTACCGTTAAATTTTGAGCACGCGTTTGTCTATGAACGTCCGGGTGATCTTGACGACGATACCGGCTTTGGTGGGATCGGGACAGCGGATATATTCTGTAGTTACACCCTCTGGATCAATGACCTTCTCGTAGGGGGTGCCTTTATACAGCCAAGGATAGATGGCACCTCCGGCCAGGGAAGTCACTACAGGATCCAGTGCGCTTGCCAGCCAGTGACATAACCCGTCCATTTCTCGGGGCCACTTAAATTTTTCTCCCTTCTGATGGCACCTTGTTTTCGGGCCCACCTCTGCGACTTCGATGTCAATGTCGTATCTGCGGACGACTATCCCCGCCTTTCCTTCTTCAGAGGCCTGGGTTATAACGGGGACGGTAAATCCGGCTGCACCGTAACCAGTCTTTTTAAGAAATTCCCTTCGTTTCATAAATCCTCCTGAATTAGATTGAATTTTCTCAAGATAACCATCCTTTGCTCAATGTATATTCACTTTGCAAGTATAGCAACTTTTTATCATCCTATCCTCTATTAAGCATAAAACAAAGTATCGCCATTTTAAATTGGAATAACCAATACTTAAATTATTTCTTTTTTTCTTTACTCTCGGAGAGTTCTTTCATTAGCTCTACCTGAAATTGCTGAATCTCAAGCAGCGTTTGCCACTCTCTTTTGAGGAAGTGATCCAGTTTTTGGTGAAGATGACGAATTTCAAGCTCGGCCTTCAAATTCACACGGTAGTCGTAATCGGACCTTAGTCTGTCTTTTGCATCTTGGCGATTTTGGCTCATCAGGATGACTGGCGCCTGGATAGCCGCGAGGCACGACAAAACGAGGTTCAGAAGGATGATAGGCATATTTTTTTTGTTTTTAAATTGTGATGATACCTTTTTAAATAAGAAGAATATTAATAATTTAAACTTTTCCTTTATATTAATCCATTCTTCGTTTGATTTTCCTCAGCTAATTCTTTCTATAAATTATGTCCTTAAATGTAATATTTCACGCCATGCTCAAATTTAACTCAGAAAAAAGAGGAGAATAATCTTATCGGTGTATAGGAGTCACAATCATCACGGCTATCTCGAGGAGTTTTTTGACACACGAATCAGTTTTGCCGACTTTTAGGTTCTTTCTAGCTGTGGCCAATTCCATTTTGCCATAATTGACCGCATCTTGAATCTTAGAGATACTGCTTGGCATCTGAAAATCATTGCCAGAGTTTACCAGACGATAGGCTTTGTGTAGGTAAACTACGCCATCGGGATCGAAGAGTGATTTGGAATCGGATATATTTTTGGCTTTTTCCATGTTCTCGGTAAATTCGGGAGGAAATCCTGTTTCCGGAGCTGCTTGCAATATTGCTTCTAGAAGCAACGTGAACATGATTTTTCCATCTGCGCCAGGTCCTTCTGGTTTGTCCAGATAAGAAGCAACTTTCTTGATTTTTGCATCGACTTCGGCCTTATCCGCCGCTTCAACAAAGTTGGATATCAAGACAATGATTGAAATAATTGTAAGGATGATTACTGTTTTTCTCATTGTGACCTCCTGATGAGATTTTGAGTTCGTTTTTTGTTCATCCATCATCGCAACCGTTCGGTAACGACGTTTTGTTTACAAAAAAAATGGGGACCGTCTTCATTTTCTGGCACAATTTTTAAAGAAAGGCTATAGTGTAAACAAATTTTTATTCTGAGACGGTAATAAGTATGGGAAAGATATAAGTGTTGCTGTTACCACCCCGAGAAGTGTTGTGAGTCTGAAGATGGCGAATGAGAAAGCAGTCTACGAACAGTTGATTCTTCCAGTTGAAACTCGAATGATGCGGACCATCTGGCGTATCGTAAGGCAAGATCAGTTGGCAGAAGACACTCTACAAGATGCTATGGCTATCATCTGGCGGAAACGGAATCACATCCAACAGCATCCTAATCCATCGGCTTTAATCTTAAAAATCTGTCTGAATTGTGCATACGATTCGTTGCGAAAGCGGCATCGTCTGCGCCGGCAGCAAGATTTAACCAAGCTCACTGCATCTGTTATTAAAGCCCGGAATAATGCTTCTCAAGACCTGGAGCAAAAGCAAATTGTGGCTGAGATTCTGAATGCTATAGGCCGTCTTCCACGCAAACAGGCCTTGGCCGTATTGATGCGGATCGTCCAGGAGCAGTCGTATGATGTCATTGCAAAATCCATAGGATGCAGTGAAACGACAGCGAGAATTCATGTCTCCAGAGGCCGTAAGCGCCTGAGCCAGTGGCTCGTTCATCTTCAGTCCTCTTCATCTAAGGAGTCTCAAAATGACTAATAAAAAAGAGAAAGATTCCAAAATGGACGACCTATTAAAACAGGTTTTTCAAGATGACCTACCACCTGAGATAGAGAGACGAATGAAGAACCAGTTCATTCAGTTTAAGGAAAACATTGAGCGAGCTGATCAGGAATCTGATCGGACTTCGAGGATAATTTGGCAGCGTTTCTTCAAGCCCATATCCTGGGATTGGTTGAGGTGGGTGATCCGGAAGGAAGTGATGGCCTTTTCTTCCATGATAATGATTATCGTGGGCGGATTTTTACATGTTTCCGGCCACCACAATGCCATGGCAAAGACGTTGTCCTTTCTGAACACATCCGTTTCTATTTCTAATCAGGTTCAGGAAGCCAAATCAATGGAATGCAAAATGCAGGTTACCGCCGAGGATGGACTGCATCTAACTTACACCATACGTTGGTTTTCGCCGGAAATGACGCGCGCCGATGTCTATGAGGGAGAGATAGCGATCAAATCTCTGTGGGTAGCGGGCCCGGAAATCGTAGTCGCAGATTATATCAACACTACATACCATAAATATCAAAGCCTGGAGCAAATCGAAGATCATGAGTTCATGGCTGTCATGGGATTCCTCTCCCCAGAAAGACTTGCCGCAGCCATTTATAAAGAGTGGGAGCCACGACAGTACAGAAAAAATGATCAGATCCAGAAAGGAACGTATGTTTATTTAAACGACGGGGGAAAGGTTGCCCTGGAAATGACTGTCGACATGAACACCAATCTTCCCGTGAGGATTAAAAAATTCGCATTCGATCCAACCAGAACTGCTGACGCTTATGAATTGACCATGGAAGCTCAATTTAGCTGGGATAAGCTGAATTCTCCTCAACATCTTATCCCACAATCACAAAGGGATAATTTAGGCGCTAAAGATATTTTGAAAATCAGGAGTTAATAAAAAAGGAGGATAATGACGATGAACTCTGGAATGAAAAAAAAGAGCCCTTTTCTTGTTTTGGCAAGGATATTGATCCTCGCCATTTTAATCGTTGCCGTCATCCATTCCGGGAGATTTGCCAATTTCATGGATATCTATAGTCTGGTATTTGTGATTATTGGGGGAGTGGCCCTAATCTTAATGAGTTTCACTGCTCGGGAAATAGCTGCTGCAACAAGGAGCGCAGGCAAGGCAATCGGATCACATCCTGAAAACCATAAATCCCTCACTTTTTGGGAATCTTCATCAAGAAGCTTCTGGATGGTGGGTGTCCTGGCAACCCTCATCTCTTTCGTTATCGCACTGACGAATTCAGAAGGAGGTGTTGAAGGGATTGCGACCCGGATGGCATCCGCTTTAATCCCGACTGTGTACGGGGTGATTCTCAGTGTGATCTGTTTTGTTCCCGTACTGAAGCTGAAAGAAGCACGCACGCTCAGTCTTCCCAAAGAAATCACAGAAGAAAATGAAAAAACACAAGACAGGATTACTGCTCCCCTTAGCTTCGAAAATATAATCGGGTACGTTCTCATTATTGCAATTATTATAGGGACCTTTATCAAGGCAGCGATTTCCTCTAAGACTCCTATCTTTGACGCCTGGGAGTGGATGATCTACTGGCCATCTTTTCTGGTTGTCCTTGGAGGAACAATTGCCCTGGTGTTGTTTGTCGGAAACTCAGCAAAGGGACAAACGTTCACTTTGGGATTTGCTGTGACTGGCCTTATTGGATCACTCATGGGGATTATTCAGGTCCTCCTTGGGTTTTCTTCAAGAAGCATTCAGGATATTGCCGCTGCTGTGACTTTTATCCTGTCGTCCTGCTTTTTTTCTTTGATAGGAATGATGCTTGTGGGTGCTCCCTTAGAGGACCGATCAATTAAAGATTTGAAAACTGCAAAACGTTCAACCTTAAGCCGTGTTGCCTGGTATGTCTTTCCTCTCGTTACCCTAATTCTATTGGTCATCACTTTTGTCATCGTCGTCACACCTATAAAGAAACAATTCGGTAATTGAGCAAATAAGACTCAAGGAATGCAAAAAGAGTCAAATTGATAATATTCTTCGACTTGGTATTATCAATAAAGCGGGCTGGATGACAATGGCGCATAATGGATATATTTCACGACATATCCAAAGTTAAACAGAGATTCGAAGGAGTTTCTGCCTTCCTGGAGAAGAGAAAAAGCAAGTTCAAAGGAAAATAAATCTTGGGGATTCTCGATTTTTATCAATATAGGGGGTGTTTCTATTTTCTTTTTTCCCTGAATATTTTACGAAAGTCATAAAAGAAGATAAAATTAAAACAAGAATTATTTTCGGGAAGAAAAGAGAATAGAGAAGAAAAGATTTTCACCAATTTTTCACCTTACTTATCTATACTTATCCATTTTTCTATAAAGGAGGTCTATCATGAGAAGATGTGCTTTTGTCTTGTGTTTTATTATCGTTGCCAATTCTTTTCTTTGGGCTCAACCGCAGTCAATAAGTGAAAAAACTTCCGGAATGGACAGGTTCCCAGGATACTTCACCTTCTACTGGGATGCCAAAGCTGGAAACATCTGGCTCGAGATTGATAAATTTGATTCTGAGTTTCTATATGTGAACTTCCTTCCTGCTGGACTTGGTTCAGTAGATGTTGGGGCTGACCGGAATCAACTTGGCGGATCACGGATTGTGAAATTTCAGCGAATCGGTCCCAAGGTTCTTCTTATCCAGCCCAATTATTCTTTCCGGGCCCTAAGTGATAATCCTTACGAACGCCAGGCAGTTGAAGATGCCTTCGCGAAATCAGTCATCTGGGGCTTTAAAATCGAAGCCGAGCAGCACAAGCGGGTATTGGTTGATGCTACCTCTTTCTTTATGCGAGATGCCCATGATTTCATCGGCGGTCTTAGATGGGCCGACCAGGGGAATTATAATCTCGATCTCACTAGATCTGCCTTTTACCTGCCCAACACAAAGAATTTTCTCTATAACACGGAAATCGAGACCATTTTAACTTTTACTAGTAATAATCCAGGAGAGTCAGTATGGGGAGTCTCTCCCGACGCCAGGTCAATCACAGTCAGGCAGCACCATTCTCTTATCCAACTCCCAGACAACGATTATAAACCGCGTATCTATGACCCCCGGTCAAGCTTTTTTGGGACAGGGTATATGGACTTTGCCACCCCAATAGATAAACCAATACAAAAGAGATTTATCTGCCGCCATAGACTTAAGAAGAGAGACCCTCGCGAAAAAATTAGCGATCCTATTAAGCCCATCATTTATTATTTTGACCGCGGCGTGCCTGAGCCAGTGCGTTCAGCCCTCATCGAAGGTGCAAGCTGGTGGAATGAAGCCTTCGAAGCCATAGGATACCGAAATGCCTTTCAGGTCAAGCTCCTTCCCGAAGGAGCAGATCCACTGGATATCCGCTACAATGTCATCAACTGGGTTCACCGCTCCTCAAGAGGCTGGTCTTACGGCTCTTCAGTTATAGACCCCCGCACAGGTAAAATCATCAAAGGGCATATCGCCCTTGGTTCGCTTCGCCAGCGCCAGGATTTCCTGATTGCCCAGGGATTAATTGCTGATTATGGAGAAGAAAAAGATAACGCTTCTGAGATGGTAGAGATGGCCTTAGCGAGGATCAGGCAGCTTTCCTGCCATGAAGTCGGTCACACTCTCGGTCTGGGTCATAATTACGCCGCGAGTGTGAATGATAGAGCTTCGGTTATGGACTTTCCTTATCCCCTGGTGAAAATCAATGAAAACGGCTCCCTTGATTTATCGGATGCCTATGATACAGGAATAGGCGAGTGGGACAAGGTCTCGATTGCCTACGGTTATCAGGATTTTCCCGAAGGACTCAATGAAAAAAAAGAGCTTAAGGCTATTCTAGACAATGCCTTTTCCAGCGGCTTGTACTTTCTGTCTGGCCAGGATGCCTCTTCAGGAAGTGCCCATCCCTTAGCCAATCTCTGGGACAATGGTAAAAATCCGGTTGACGAGCTCGAGCACATCATGAAAATACGCGCCCTCGCCCTTGATTCATTTTCCGAAAAAAGAATACCCTTTGGAACGCCCATGGCAACACTCGAAGATGTTCTTGTCCCTGTTTATCTGTTTCACCGTTATCAAGTGGAGGCTGCAGCAAGTACGCTTGGAGGGCTTTACTATAATCACACCCTGCGAGGCGATGTCCAAAAGAACCCTGAGTTTGTTCCAGCAGCTGAACAACGCCGTGCTCTGGACGCCTTGCTTAAGACAATTCAACCTGAAAATTTATCCATCGATGAAAAAATATTAAACCTGATTCCACCCCGTCCCCCAGAATACTGGCAGCACCGTGACCTTTTTCCCGGAAATACTGGTCCGACTTTTGATCCCCTTGCCGCTGCTGAAAACGCTGCCGGCTTAACCATGGAAGCCATACTGCACCCTCAGAGAGCAGCGAGAATGGTCGAATATCATTCCCGAAACGAAGATATTCCTGGTTTAGCCGAGGTTCTGGACAGGCTCATTTCTTCCACGTGGAAAACTGAGCGAAAATCTGACTACCCTGGAGAAATTCAGCGGGTGGTTGATAATGTCTTGTTGAATAACATGATGAGATTGGCAGTTGATGAAATGGCAGCTCCGTCGGTGCGTGCCATGGCTTCTCTAAAACTTGATGAGTTGAAAACCTGGCTCAATGAGAAGATCGATTCCCAAAAAGATGAAAGACAAAAAGCGCATTATTTTCAGGCAGCATGGCAGATCAAACTTTTCCAAGACAATCCGGATAGGATAAAGCTTAAAGCCCCTTTAAAGCCTCCTGAAGGAGCTCCTATCGGAATGGATAAGTGAAAGATTCCACCGAAGAGATTCATTCTTTATATCGACTGTAATCAATTAGCATCGACAGCAATATCGTGAAATGTTAATATTTCGCGCTGTTTTCAAATTATCCCGGTAGGTAATGAATATGTCGCATAATATCATATTTCACGCTGTTTTTTTGATAGTCCTGGAAGAAATAATAATCAGGATAGGCGTGTTTCCAGAGAGATAAATTAAAAAACATTTTTTGCAACCTTTTTGCAAAACTTGCGTATATATATTTGTAAAACACAAATAAATAGAAAGAGAAAAGAGATGAATGAGATAAGCAAAGCAGAAGAGATGGTGCTCCTGGCCATCTGGCGTTTGAGAGATGAGGCCTATGGTGTGTCTATCCGGAGAAAAATCCTCAACGACACAGGCAAGAACTACACCTACGGCACGCTCTACGGTCTCTTGAGACAGATGGACCACAAGGGTTACATTAAAAAGATCAAAGGAGAACCTCTCCCCAAAAAGGGCGGTCGGAGCAAATCTTATTTCAAGCTCACACCTGTAGGGATCCGGGTTCTGAAAGGCGCCATAGCGCTTCACAAACGCATGTGGAAAGATATCAACGAATTTTCCTTTGACGAATCATGAACTCTAAAAGAAATAAAGATTTAAATCCCCCTCGATTGCCCGAATGGATCATCCAGAGACTGGCATGGGCTGAGGATCGATTCTCCATCCAAGAGAATCTCCGTGAAGAATACATGTTTATTCTCGCAACAAGAGGGGCCAGGTCGGCCAATCTTTGGTATTGGGGACACATGATCCGATCTCTTTTTCCGTTCGTTAAATTCTCGATTTATTGGAGGTCTGTCATGATCAAAAATTATCTGAAATTAGTATTAAGAAGCATGAATAAACATAAAGGTTATTCTTTCATAAACATTGCAGGACTGGCTGTTGGATTGGCCTGTTTTATTCTTATATCTCTCTGGATCAATTTTGAGATCAGTTATGACCGGTTTCATGAAAACGGCGATGATTTGTACCAGGTTATTGGTGAAAATCTCCTTCCGAACGGAAATCTCGATTTTTTTCCGCAAACTCCTGCGGCTCTTGCCCATGCCCTTGATTCGGAAAGACCTGAGATCAGGAATGTTTCCCGGTCACTGGAATGGATGGAATTTTTGCTCGGAACGGAAGATCGGCGTTTTCTGGAAAGAGTCAGATTTGTTGATCCTGCTTTTCTGGAGATGTTTTCCATTGAATTTATGAAGGGGAATCCCAAAGAAGCGTTATCTCAACCGCAGTCAATTATCCTGACCGAGAATATTGCCAAAAAGCATTTTCCAGATCAAGATGCACTAGGAGAGGAAATACTTTTAGGATCGAATGGAATTTTCTTAGTTACCGGTGTCATAAAGGAAATGCCGGCAAATTCTTTTCTTCGTTCCCTCTGTCTACTCCCGATTGAAGCCTTGGGGGATATGGGTATGGACATCGATAGATGGAGCGGCGGTAACTATTTTACTTATGTTCATCTTGAAGAAGAGGCAAACCTGGAGTTTTTTAAGGCCCAAATTAGCGGTATTTATAAAAAATATGCCCCAAACTGGGCCGTGACTAAGCTGACATTAAGGCCGATCACAAGAATTCATCTCTACGATTTGAATGGGGGTGGACCGATCGTATATATTTATATCTTTTCCGGACTGAGTGTTTTCATTCTTTTGCTTGCTATGGTCAATTTTACGAACCTCTCGACAGCCCGTTCCTTTCTTCGGGCGAAAGAGATCGGCGTACGGAAAACGGCAGGGGCTTACCGACAACAGCTAACAAAACAGATCCTTATGGAGTCCATTCTAGTTGCTTTGTTTTCGGGATGCCTCGCTGTCGTGATCGCGTATTTTCTATTACCTGTTTTAAATCAATTGACTGGAGCTCGGATAGATTTCAACTTTAATGGAGAAACGGCGCTGTTCTTAACCGGTATTGTGATCCTGACCGGTGTAATTTCCGGTATTTATCCCGCCTTTATTCTTTCTTCCATGAATCCTGTTCGAGCGATAAAAGGTGCAATAAAGCCCGGAAAAAACAGTCTTCTCTTTCGCAAAGTTTTGATTGCCTTTCAATTTTCCCTTTCCATTTTTATGGTCATCGCCATGATCGGAGTGAATAAGCAGTTGAAGTATCTAAAAACCAAGGGATTAGGATATAACCAGGGCAATATCCTCTCTATGGGATTGGACCGGGAAATTTCCAGATGTTATCAAGCCATTCAAACTGAATTCATGCGAAATCCTGACATACTCAGCATGACACGGTCCAGTTCGAACATGAGGACAGAATCTACAACAACAGGTGGAGATGCCGTCACGTGGGAGGGGAAGCCCAATAACATAGAAATGCCAAAAACGCACCTGATGAGGGTAGATCCTGAATTTGTCACAACTTTTCAAATAGATATGTTGGAGGGACGTTTTTTTTCAAATGAATTCCCTAGTGACGTGACGGAGTCTGCGGTGATCAATGAAACGGCAATAAAGACAATGGATTTGAAATCTCCGATCGGGAAACGATTGACTGTATGGAAGCAAAATTTCAGGATCATAGGAGTTATTAAGGATTTCCATTTTTACTCCCTTCACGATGAAATTCGACCTTTGATATTTATTCACAGATTTGCTGGCTATAGTAACATTTTTATCAGGATCAATTCTCAAGACATCCCGAAGACACTGGATTTCATTCAGGACAAGATTAAGGAGATTGTGCCCGGTTATGTCCCTAACCTGAAGTTTTTAGATGAGAACCTCCATAATATCTATATCACCGAGCAGAGAATGGTGACAGGAACAAGATATTTTACATTTCTCGCGATTTTTATTTCCTGTATTGGCCTGCTCGGATTAGCTTCTTTTTCTGTCAGGCAGAGAACAAAGGAAATCGCTGTTCGCAAAGTGTTAGGAGCATCGGAGGGGAATATAGTCCTTCAGCTTTTTAAGGAGACATTGATCTGTGTTATTGCGGCAAATATTGTTGTCTGTCCCATCGCTTATTTTGTGCTTCAGGGATGGTTACAAAACTATGCATACCACACGACTCTGGGGATCGGTATTTTTATTCTTGCTTCTGTTCTGACTGTGGCGCTCGCTTTCCTGAGTGTGGGATGGAATGTCTTTAAAGCTTCTCTGGCAAATCCGGTGGACAGCCTCCGGTATGAATGACAACATACCTTTAAAATGAGCCGGTCTTAATTTTTTCTCAACCTTTTTGCTGCTCTTGCCGTATTTATAATTGGATAAACTTTATAGCATAAAAGAAATCAGGAGTCTGAGTGACGATCACGAATTATCTGACCTGAAAAGAGTCCATTATTATTCTCTGTCACTCTATCCGATGGAGCTTGACCATGTTTAAAAACTATTTAAAAATCACCCTTCGCAATCTGACCCGGCAAAAGGGATACGCGTTCATCAATATCGCCGGACTTTCGGTCGGCATCGCCTGCGCGCTGCTCATCATCCTGGTCGTGCAGTATGAATTCAAGTACGAAAGCCACCATGAAAATGCCGACCGGATCTACCGCATCAATGTCGAGCATACACAATTGGAGCGGACGTTTCGATCGACATATTCACCGGTACCGCTCGCGCCGGCCATGTGCGAAGAAGTTCCTGAAGCCACCCATTTCGCTCGGATCGCTTGGCTTCGACAGACTCCAGTGGCTCATGGCGACCGAAAATTCTATGAGGATGAAGTGCGCTTTGTCGATCCCGGAATCCTGGAGATGTTCACTTTTCCTCTGGTTGCCGGAGACAAGACCACGGCCTTAAAAGACGCCAATTCGGTTGTGATCACCGAGGACATGGCCACAAAGTACTTCGGAAAGGAGAATCCTTCGGGCAAAACTCTGGTTCTCCTCAATTCGATGCCCCTGAAGGTGACCGGTGTGATGAAGAATCATCCAGGATACACAAATATCCGCCCCGACTTCATGGTGCCCCTCGAAAAAATAAGAGCTCTGGCCGGTGATGATTTTTTCCAGAACTGGTTGAGCCAGCAGCTTGCTTCCTACATCATGCTGGCCGAAGGTCATTCGGCAGCGGATGTGGAGGCTAAAATCCAGGACGCTTTCAACCGCCATGTCCGCGAAGACGACGGCCGTGTTCTCACCCTGGATCAGTTGAAGCGTATGCACCTTTTTTCCGATACCGAACCTACCGGAAATATCAACTCTTTATACATTCTTCTGGCGGTGGGAGGGTTGATCCTTTTGGTCGCCTGTATCAATTTTATGAACCTGGCCACAGCTCGTTCCGCTAAGCGGGCCAAGGAAGTCGGTTTGCGTAAGGTGGTGGGAGCGGCGCGGCGGCAGCTCATCCACCAGTTTATCGGAGAGAGCCTGATTTATACTGCGATATCGATGGTTTTTGCCCTTGTTCTGGTGCATGCTTTTCTCTCGGTTCTCAACAGCCTGACCGGGCAGGCTTTGGAGTTTGGCGATATATTTCAAACACATATCCTGGCCGGCATGGCGGGGATTTTTCTCCTGGTGGGATTCGTGTCGGGGAGCTATCCTGCCCTCTTCCTTTCGGCCGTTCAACCCACGAAAATTCTGCGGAGCACGTTTGAAACCGGCACACAGGGTGTTTTGTTTCGCAAGTTTCTGGTCGTCGCTCAGTTTGCGATCTCCATCATCCTTATCATCTCCACCATGATCTTTGGACGGCAGTTGAATTTCCTTTTGAACAAGACTTTGGGCTTCGAAAAGGATGGAATGGTGATCATCCGCAACGACAGAAGCACGTACCGCCGAGACCTCCAGCCGTTGAAATCAGAACTTTTGAGCGATCCCCGTATTTTGGGTGTGACCGGATCTCTCATGCTCCCCAGCTCCATCGGTATGTACAACACCGTGACCTGGGAAGGTGCCACCGAAAACCAGGAGATCGCCATCATGCATAACAGGGTGGATTATGATTTCCTGGATACCTACGAGATTGTGTTGGTCGCTGGCCGCAAATTTTCTCCCGAGTTTCCTGGCGATACAAGCGCCGGTTCCGATGAAAGCGGGCCGGAGAATTCCCGATCCATCATTATCAACCAGGAAGCCGCGCGTCAGTTTGGCTGGGAAGATCCCATCGGCAAAAAGGTCATTCAGGTCTTTGGCGAAGAGAGGTTCTATTTCAATGTGGTCGGCGTGATCAAAGACTTCCATTTCAGTTCCCTTCGGGAGTCTATCCGTCCTATGAAGCTCTTCCTCAGTACGAACAATAACAGATATGTGTCCGTGAAGATCCACATGGAGGACCTAAACGAAACACTGAAATTCATCGAAGGGGCGTGGAAGCTCATCTTTCCGGATGCGCCCTTCGATTATTTTTTCCTCGACCGGGTTTTCGAACAGAGTTACCAGTCCGAAGCCAGTTTGAAGCGGCTGTTCGAGTACTTCAGCGGATTGGCCGTGTTCATCGGCTGTCTGGGATTGTTGGGGTTGGCTTCCTATGCTGCTGAGCGGCGCTCCAAGGAGATCGGCATCCGCAAGGTTCTGGGAGCCTCCTCTCCGCAAATCGTGATGCTTCTGTCCAAAGAGTTCACTCGGTGGGTGGTCGTTGCGAATGTCTTCGCTTGGCCGGCAGCCTATTTCGCCATGCGATCCTGGCTGGGTGGATACGCCTACCGCATCAGCCTGAATGCTCAGTTGGGATTTTTTATCCTCGCCGGTGCTGTGGCTCTGGCGATTGCTCTTCTCACGATCGCCTTCCAGGCCGTCAAAGCAGCGCTGTCTGATCCAGTAAAGACCCTTAAGTATGAATAACTGAAGCCTTCCAGAATCCGTGATAGCCTGTATACTCAATAGCCTTGTCGGCTGATTAAATAGGGGAGCAGACAATCAATGATTTGATCAATCAGTAAGAAATCGATGAGAAAAGAATATGTTTCACGCTATTCGCTATTTACCTCAGGAAGATTGGGAATGTCGCATAATAAATTAATTTAGTGACATTTTGCTTTGTAAAAATGAAATGAAGTAGTAAATCTGAAAATCGGGTATCTGAGGAAATGGGAGAGTTATGGAGAGAGATGTCATCAAGTGGTCGTTTTTCGTGGGTAAGTATTCGGAGTTCTTTTAAAATCGAAAAGAGAACGGAAAGGTACTCTATCTCCCTCTTGGTATGTTAGTTTTCTTAGACTGGTTGTAAACAGAAAAGACTATTTCTCTTCTGTCTTCTTCATACTTCTACAACAGCACGAACTATAGAAAAGACTCATGATGGCAAGAAGTGCGGCAGCGGCGACAACAACCCATTTTACCCAAGCTGCAGGCCACCAGACTATAGCCACAACGATGATAGCAGCAGCAAACAAAAAACGACAGAAACATAATTTCATACTATTCATCTCCTCATCATAGAAATTTTGTTTATCCTATTAAAAAAAATATCCTAGTACAAGACAAAAAATATCAGGAATAAAGTCAGGTCTCTGTGTCAGGGATTCTTTTTTCCTATCCTGTAAAATCTTGAGCCCCACCTTAAGGAAAAGAAGCACTGCCAGAACCTGAAAAGCCATTGTGTATCCTGAAATGAGAGGAATATCTATATCTTTGAGAGTAAAGATAATAATAAGTGTCGCGGCAACACCTAGGATGCTCCCGATGATATTGATTGGATCGGTCCACCTCAGGCCGATGATGAAGCGCCAATTACTGGCAATGCTTACAGCGACACCAATATGGATAAGGATAATAAAACTTGTTTTTTCTCCCGAAACAAACGGGATTTTTATGCCTGTCATAACCGCGATGACAAAACCCACCAACAAGAACCTAAGCATTGAGGACAATATGGTGTTCCAGCGTTTGATTAAGAAGTTTGCCTTTATCTTATTCCTCCTCTGAGTACTTTCACTCATTTCCTCAATATGACTCTATCGGTTTGAAAAGATCTTGCCCCAATCCTCTATGTGTCTAGTTATAATATACTCAAAGCTGTTCCGTTTGCTTGCGATTGAAATAAATGCCATTTGTTGTGATTGTTATTTCGTATTAAGCAAAGAGCGCACCCATGCCCGTTTTACCCAAAGAGCACAGCCGCCTTCTGTTTCATGGAGCTGATCATGGTTTTGACGGATTGCCCTTAGAAATTCAGATTGCAAAGCATCCTTTAGGGAAAAGTCCCTCAGGTTAGTATCAGAATACGGAGCGAAAGGACAAGGTTCGACATTGCCTTCCGCGCTGATATGGACAAAACCTCGGCCAGCAGACAGACAACCTCCAATTTCTTCTTCATCGCCTGGAATGGCAATAAAAAGAGCCTTAAATTTCGAACGGAACAAATCCCTTCTAGTTAAAAGATTTACTCTTTGTTCTTCCGTAAGAATCCAGTCTTCTGTTCCTTCTCTAATTGGAGTATATTCGACGAAGAAGAATAATTTACACCCAAGGTTATATAAGTCTTGTATAAACTGGCTATCAGTGACTGCATCAAAGTTTGACTGTGTTACGGTCAAAGAAACACTCCAAAATATTCTTTTCCCTTTTATCTTTTTGATTATGTTCTGTAAACGCTTGTACACACCTGCGCCTCTTCGTCCGTCTGTCTCTTCTTCCAGACCCTCAAGACTGATAACCGGAACGAAATTGTTTTGTCCTTTTAACTTCTTGAGCAAATCGTCATCGATGAGCAGACCATTGGTGAACACAAGGAAGATGATCTCTGGGAATTTTTCCGTGATGTCGACAATTTCCTCGCGGACCAATGGCTCTCCGCCGCCGATAATAACAAAAGAAATCCCCAAGTCTTTTGCTTCGGCAATTACGCTTTCCATTTTCTCTGCGCTCATTTCTTCCTGGGGCGATTGACGCAAGGCTTGGTTATAACAGCCCTTGCAATGCAGATTGCATCTGTTCGTGATACTGAAAATCATGATCGGAGGGACATGGATACCTTGCTGTTCCCAACTCGACCTGACTCGAGCCGCTTTCTTCTGCCACCTAATCGTGCGGAGAAAATAATAGGCCTGAATTGGATTTTGTAGGGTAGTCTTTAAGGCATCTTTAAAAAAAATTTTCAGAGATTCATTGAGAATTTTCCGAAAGCGAGTGTCTTTATTGTCTTCCTCTGCGATCATCTCTGCCGAGGTCTCACTTAACATCTTTATACTCCTTTCAATTTCTTGGCTACAATCTATATATGAATAGTCAGATTTTTCAGCATATATGGATTTACCTGGATATTAAGTCATCATGTTTTATTTATGGTTAGGATTTACAATTTGAGTTTTTATGGGGAAAGATTTCTTCTCCATTTTTTTGACTATTATCACAAGAAAAAATTGAAGTCAAATAAGTTGGTTAAGTTGGTTACATTCAGGGAAGTCAAAATTATGTCGCATAATGCATGTGTTAATTTTTTCCTGTCTGTTACAATTTCAGAGGGTGGAGTAAGGTCTTCGCGTAATTTCTGTCTAGACACTTGTCTTCATCTGATTTATTTATTAGACTACAGCAAAGCCAGTTGTAGCAATCAATTCGAGGAGACAAGCAAGTGACCGTTACGGATCCGCAAGAGGCGGTTACGAAGCTCAAGCAATTTCTTCAGCCATGGCATGAGTCCGTCGTCGACCCAGAAAAAGCCCAGAAAAAGGTGCTGGGTGTTCTTCTTGAACTCTATGGCCAGACCGAATACGGCCGGAGGCACGGTGCGCCACAGATAGAAACCATAGAGGATTACCGTCGGGCCTTTCCAGTGGCCGGCTATGAAGACTTCAGGCCGCTCATCCAGCGGGTCATGGCAGGAGAGGTTGCTCTGCTGCTAAGTGAACCACCCATAGGCTGGGCCATCACGAGGGGTACGACCAAGGGAGAATCCAAATTTATCCCCATGACTCCCACCGACCTGAAAATGCGCGTCAGTGCCGGACGGGCGGTTATGAATCACATCCTGGGCAGCGGCCGCTTCGGCATTCTCCAAGGCGTCAATTTAAACCTGAACTTTCCTTCGGTTGTGGGCAGGATCCGCACTGGAGAGCGAGAAATCGAATACGGTTACAGCTCCGGGATATATCTGAAGCACGTTTCCGCCTCCACACCCATCCTGTCGCAGCCGGCGCAGGAAGAGATCGATGCGCTGGGCGGAGGAAAGACGCTTAAGGACTGGGAAGCCCGCTTTGATCTGGCCTACGAGAAGTGTAAGAAGGAAAATGTGACGTTGGTGGGAGGCGTTGCACCCACGGCTATCGAATTTGGCCGCTTTCTACGACGCAAATACAGAAAATATCCCAAAGACCTATGGGAAGTTAAGCTCATGACTCTGGGGAGTGTGCCCGGAATCAATACGCGTCTCAAACCGTCGCTCGAAGCTATGTATGGACCTATCGAAATCCGTGAGATATACGGGGCCACAGAAGGCATGTTCGGCCAGCAGAAAGACACAGCGAGGGCCTGGGTGCCAAATTACGACCTTTTTTTCCTTGAGGTGCAGACCCGCTCGGGCATCAAGATGCTGCACGAGATGAGGCCTGGTGAGATGGGAAGCCTAATCGTCTCCACACCCATCCTTGCCCGCTACAAGATCGGAGATCTGATCCGCGGCTTCCGCGCCCCCTATTTCCGGTGTATCGGACGCGACTACTGGTATACGCCTTTGGTCTATGCCTGGGGAGAGGTCAGCAGCCTCAACCTGGACAGGATTTAGAGCTGCCGACCATGGCTTGGCAATTCGAGGTTATTATGATAGGCTTCAATAAACGAACCACAGGATTAATAACCCACAGAAAAGGAGGTTAGGATGCCTGAACAAAGATACCGTCATGAGAAAGAGGAAAAACAAGAAAAGGATGAAAAAGGTCGGGACGAAAAAGAGGAAAAGGAAATGGAAGAAAAATGGAGACGCGATCCTCTTTCCCGTGTTATTTTTGGCCTGATCGTCATCACCGTTGGCGTCCTGTTCCTTCTCGCTTCGCAGGATAAAATCGCCTGGGAAGACTGGTGGGCGTACTTGTTGTTGATTCTAGGAGGCATCTTCATCTTCGAGGTGCTGCTGCGCTCCATCATACCGGCCTACCGCAGGCCCGTCCTCGGCCGGCTAATCGCGGGATTGGTGCTCATTGCCATCGGTGCCTCTAACATATACGGTTTGGTGTCGTGGTGGCCGCTGATCATTATCGCTGTCGGTGTCTTCATCCTTTTCAGTGCCTTTTTCCGCCACCGAAAATAAAATCGGGATCTCCATATCTTTCTCAGCCTTATGAATCAAGCTCGTTCAATTATTTGGTATTTCACGCCGTTTTTTGATTATCCCTGGAAGAAATAAAAATGTCGCATAATAATTAATTTAGCGACATTTTGTTCAATTGTTCTTCAATCCAGCCAGCCTCTTCCTAGCATCCACAACCTCCACAATCCCAGGGTTAGCGTCCTTTCAGAGGTTGAGGAATTTCTGGTAATGCTCTGTGGTTATATCTAATTCCCTATTTCTTTAATTAATAGAGCTTAAATTAGCTTTACTCTTTTGCTTGAACACTGGGTACGATCCATAAGCTTTTTCTTGACAAAAAAAAGGGGCTGCCGCATCAGCCCCTTCTTGAGACTGCAAATTCAGTTTCTACCTTAATTATTTCTTCCTGAGCGGTTGAATACTGAATCCCTGTGCAGGTGCATCTGGAGGTATCGGACCGACATGGTAGGGACGCATCATCTCGTTATCCTCGTGCTCTACGATATGGCAGTGCCAGACATAAAAGCCGGGCAGATCGAAATACATTTTGACTCGGGTAATCTCACCTGGGTAAGCGATGACCGTATCTTTGAAACCGGTCTCCCAGGACTCGGGACCGCGGACATTGCCTGCAGCGTCCTCGCGGTTCACCACCATGAATTTCACCAGGTGGATGTGAATGGGGTGGGCGTCCATGGTGAAGTTGTGAATCTCCCAAGTCTCAGTCGTGAACAGCGCAGGATTCTCAGTGATCGGATCCATCCACAGCAGCGGATTACCTGTGCCGTCGGGATTAAGCGTGCCCAGTAAAGCCGACGTGGGGCCGAAGGCCTCGGCGGCCGGATCGATGCAGTCTAACACCACATTACCGAATGCATCTGTGACAACCCGAATTGATTTTGACTCTTCCTCATTGAGAGTAATGGTACGCGTGGCAACAGCAGGTCCGATAACTGGGGCAGCAGGCAAAGTGGTAGGTAGAATGCCAGTCGGAAGGGAGCTACTTGCCTTCACCCGGAAAAGCATCACCTGACCTGTTGAGTCGGGATCTGCAGGATCGAAGTCAACACCGGGGATTCCGCCGCCGAAAGGCTCGTCGGGTCCCAAGTTGAGCAGGATGATCTCTGTGCCCACGGAGATGTCGCTGAAATCGACGATTACGTCAGCCCGCTCGGCAGGACCCAAGAGCAGCTCTGTAAGCGGAAGCGTAGCTGGTAAAAAACCCTGATCGCCACCGATTTGGTAGAAGGGCATTCCGTTGTCCATTTTCAGGATCAGGAAGCGGGAGTTGCAGCCGTTCAGTAAGCGGAAGCGATAACGTGTCTGCTCAACTTCAAGATATGGCCATGTAAAGCCATTGACGACCATCATGTTACCAAAAAATTCGGGCTGCCAGATGGGGGATACATCGCTGTATAGGCCATCACAGGCAAGACCCGGGATAAAAGGGATCTGCAGCTGTGCGGGATCCATCCCCTCAAAAAAGGCCCGGTTGTCCGGGTAGAACAGCGACCCATCCGCATTGAAGGAGCGGTCCTGGACGACGATAGGGATCTCGGTATACTCACCCAATGGATCATCCCCGACGCCTGGAGCAATGTAACCCAGATCAACGTCATTCGGACCGCCGCGAATCAGCCAGAAACCTGCAGGTCCGGCATAGACATTGAGCCGAGTCATGCCCAGGGTATGGTCATGGTACCAAAGCGTGGTCGCCGGCTGATCGTTGAGGTACTTGAAGGTCGCCGTTCCGGGTGTCCAGCCGTGTCCGTACTTGGTGTTGAAGTAATCGAAAAACGTGCCTGTTGCAAAGGTAATATTGGGATCCAAAGCTGCCTGTGCTGGCAGATACCAGGCTTCGGCGTACCCGTCGCTGTCCTCGGTGGTGTGCGCTCCGTGCACGTGGGTGATCATGGGGACAGGACCAGCATAATTGCCATTAGGTCCTTGGAGATAAGGATGTACCCAGTAGGCTGTGTCTGTTGGATTCGGGCGCATGTCGCGCATGCCGATCGGATTGGCCCAATGCAATGTTGGATCCACCGGCAACAGGTGTGGCAAAGGATTACCCATGGCGTCCACCAACTCGTTCCGCCACTGAACCTGTACCGTCTTATTCCACTTGGCCTCGATTGTGAAAGCCGGGTAGTTGAAGGTCCCGGGATTGTCTATCGAACCGTAGCTCCACACCGTTGTCTCTGGCCAAGACGGTGACAAGATCCGCTGGGTGAACTGTCGCACCGCGATCTTGTATTTATCCTTATTTTTGTTTGATGTACTCGGCGGCATGGCCGGTGGCTTGATCAGAGGCAGCACATACTTATCCACATCGTCTGGACTTAGTGTGCCTCCTGGAATAGCCTGGATACGCATCTTGGAGCCGGAATTACCCAGCTCGCCTTGCAGCAAGTAACCTGCCCCTATCAGCGAAATTACAGAAGCCAAAACAACAAGCTTAGTAAAATGTCTTTTCATACTTTTTCCTCCATCTTATGAATTTGCTAGCTTTCAAACTAAAGCAGAGTTTAGTGTCTCTTATATGTCGGGCTCTCACCCCCTTTCGAGGTAAATTGAAATTAAATGACAATAAGCGCCGAATCATGATTACGTATGAGCGCATAAAACATAAAAAAAATAAGAAATCTTGCCTCCAAATGCCTCAAACGATATCTTGCACATTATCTGTCTGCATCTCTCTTAACTAACCGAGCAGTTAAATCTAGCGCGCAAAGCTTTATTAGATTCATGTTTCCTATCGAGTTTTTTAGTTATTTTTGACTTCATATATCGTTCTTATAAATTTAATACAATAATTGTGCCCTCCATTTTTATAATTTATAGTTGAACACCTGTTCGCTTATTTATGCCTGTGGTGCGTGGGATTTGCCGCAAAAAAAATCCTTGAGCTAAAGTGCTAAATTTCCATTGCTGTCTCAGTGTTGCATTTATTGTCTCATTAAAATCAACTTTGAGACACTTAGTATCAGCGGTGGATAATCTTGTTCCCCCTCAAAATAACCGCTTAAGCAAGCATTAAGAAGGACTTGAAAAATTTCTCCAAATTTAATATTTCTGGCCAATATAAACTGTAACCAAATTGTGGCCTTTTATCTGATTCACATTTAACTCACTTTGCTTCTCTCAACATTCATCAATCCGGACTTAAACTGTAGCCGTCTGTAAGGACAGAATCCACATAATAAATTGAATTCTTGTAGCCTACGTTTAGAAAGATATGTGCTTTTTGATAGGCTGGAATTTTCTTTCTTTAAATAACAAAGTTCTGGGCTTAGATCAAATGTCTCACAGAAAATTGATAAATTCGTCACAATCCCGTTTGTATCCCCCCAATAATGCTTTTCACATAAATCACAAAACATTAACGGCTTGATTATATCCTGATTTTCTTGATAGACGGCGTCAACTATTCTGACATCTTTATTCCAGCAAATTGGGCATTCAATTTCTTTCATCATACTCAACCTCCCTTATTTATAATTTTTATTTTGCTTAACCTGATTCTTTTTTGGACTACATTCCTCGTGTATCTTATGTTTCCATTGTTTCTAAGACCTATGCACATGAAAAACGTTGTTCCTTCTATTCCCATGGTAAATCCTCTTTTTGGAGTAACTATGAGAACTTTATTGCAAAAATTGTGCCAGCTAAATTGATCGCTTTTAGTCTCATATAAGGCTTAAAAATCAAGGGATTAAAGATATTTATTAAAAAAGATATGAATTAAGAATATGTCTCGGTTAACCTTAAAAGGAGACACGTCGAGCTTACTTAGATGATTTTCATTAGGTTTCTGTTATTTGTTATTTCGAGAGATATCATCATGAATTCAATCTAATTTAAAGTTGGTATGAATCTTGAACAATCTTAAGTTGATACAAAAAGATGCTATGTTAGATTGTGTATCAGGGTTGCTTATAACCTGACTTGAAACACACGGAACAGAATCGAATCTCGATAGCAGCGAAATTCTCAAGCAAGAAATAAGATGTATCTAATGTGTTTTTAAGTGGTCACATAGATGAAAAACTTGATGCTGAAGTGTAGGAATCTAGAAAAGGAAGGATGCCATCCAAAGGTAGTCGGATATAAAAAACGGATGGATAAAACTAAAATCGATAACAAAGAGCACCAGGGAGATAATTGGTCTTTTAGCGATGTTGTACGAGATCTAGATGAGATTTGTCGACAATGTGAATCACATTTTTTCTGGATAGAGGAAAAAGTGTGTCCCATCTGTGACAGTCGTCAATTTAAAGAAGTTAAGGGATTCGAGTTTTATAAGGATGATATTAAAATTAGAGAAGATTCATTTGTTGAATGCAGGGAATGTGGAACTTTTTCTCGATTGATAAAATGGTTATCCTGATCATGAATAAAATTTGGATGTATGAAATTACAAGCTCCGATTTTTTTTAAATTTTCTTCGAGTCAAGAAAGCGGTAGAGGGTTGCTCGAGATACGCCTAGTTTTCGAGAAGCTTCCTTTTTATTTCCCTGCGTTTCCTGTAGTGCCCACCGTACGGCCTCAGAACTGAGCTTTCTTCTCCGTTTTCTCTTTGTGATAAATCTCTCATTTGAATAAGAGCTAATGATCGAGGGAGGCAATTGATCCTTTAAAATCAGATCACTTCCACACTTCACTAATGCATACTGAATAGCATTCTGGAGCTCACGAACGTTACCAGGCCAGTGGTAATTCATCATTACCGACAAGGCTTCAGGCGAAACCTTCACTTCTTTCTTTTTTTGCTTATACAAAGAGTTCTTTAAGATGTGATCGACTAAGAGCGGAATATCATTGCGTCGTTCACGCAGAGGAGGGATTGTTATGGGAACGACGCACATCCTGTAAAATAAATCACTCCTGAATCTTCCCTCTTTAATCTCACGCATGAGATCTTTATTTGTCGCACTTATCACCCGCACATTAACCCGTCTGGTATTTTCGTCGCCAACACGTTCGAATGTTCCTTCTTGAAGGACACGCAAGAGCTTGACCTGGAGGGTTGGGCTTACATCTCCGATCTCATCCAAGAAAATAGTGCCGTTATTGGCAAGCTCAAAACGTCCCTTTTTATCCCGAATGGCACCAGTAAAAGCTCCTCGCACGTGCCCGAAAAGCTCACTTTCGAGGAGCCCTTCAGGTAAGGCGCTGCAGTTTACAGCAATGAAAGGTTGGTGTGCCCGATGTCCCTCATTATGGATGGCCATAGCCACTAGCTCCTTTCCAGTGCCGCTCTCACCTTGAATCATGACGGGGACATCGATTTCTGCAAGTTCCTTGATAGTATCAAATATTTCAAGCATTTTTGGATCAAGTGCCACAATACCCGCAAAACCCGCATTCATGTCCATTTGCCTGCGTAGATTTTTTAGCGTTCTTTCAGCGCGCAGACGTTTCTCTTGCTGGGTATCTCTCTGCAGTCTTGCATAAAGAACAGGCGCAATTTTTTCAGCAATCTTCGTTAATAAATTTCTATCGTTTTCGTCATAGTCAACAGCCTTATTTGCAATCTCAAAAATTCCAACTACTCTCTTATTAAAGACGATCGGAGCGACTAGAACTCGACTTATGGGAATATGCCCGTTTGGAACGCTCATGGGACTGTTCGAATAGAGCATTTTTTTCTCTATAAGAGCTTTTCCCCAGATACCTCCCCATTTCTTACGAGGGAACACAACGGTTTTATCAGGAACTTTACACTCGTCCCAAATATCTTTGGTCATAGATGATAATACCAGATCCCCATTTTGGTTGATATATCCAAAAAGCCCATAACGGCTCTCCAGCGTTTTTAATATGACATCCAAGACTTTGTTGTATATTCCTGCATCAGATTCCGTTAAAAAGATATTGGCGATTTCGTTCCTCAATGCGAGTTCCCAGTCTTGCTGTTTATGTTGGGTAATGTCACGTGCTTGAAGGGTAATTTTTTTAACATTTCCCTGAGCATCAAGGATAGGAAAGAAAATGTTGTCAAACCAGATTCCATTGTGTTCGTCTTCGAAGCGAACAGGCTTTTTTGATAAAATCACCCGATTGAAATATTGTTTTCTTTTTTCAACGATATCTATTGGGAAAAGATCCCAGCCATTTGTGCCTTTTATCGCTTCTACGCTTTTGTTAAATCTTCGAGCCAAGGCCTCATTTGCATCAAGTATGATTCCCTCTATATCCATTAGCGCAGCCACATCATTGGAAGCATTCAGGATGGCCCTTGCTGTTAACTCGCTTTCTTTTAGTGCTTGTTCGGCCTTTTTCTGCTCGGTGATATCTTGGACAGCCCCTATTCCGCGAACGGCATGACCCCTCTCGTCAAATTTTATCTCAGCTTGCTCTTTAACCCACTTGATCTCGCCGTTGACAAGAATACGATGTTTGATTTTATAGGGCTCTTTTTCTAGAGCTGCCTTCCATTTTTTATCAACATATTCTCGGTCATCAGGATGAACACATTCCAGAAAACGTTCGTATGTGAGCTCAGTGCCTTTAGGCAGTCCAAATATACGATAAACCTCATCGGTCCAGATAAGCCTGTCAGCTTCAACATCTAGCTCCCAGGTTCCAACATGAGCTATCTCCTGGGCTTTTTCGAGATGATAACGTTCCCGAATCAGGGTTTCCTGCAAGTGTTTATATTCAAAGCTCTGTATAAGTTTCCATTGGCCTTCCTGTTTAATAAGTGCGTATTGATGATTATTCACCACATCAATGATCTCTGAGGCCGTACATTTATCCAGGCTGTACGTACAAACGGCCAACATCCTATGACTGTCTATGATATGGTTGATACTGGCTTCATAATCCGAGAAATCTTTCCATTCTTTTTTATCAAGCCAGAAAGTATTTCTACTAAGCCTTAGGCCATCAAATCCTTTTTTGAGAGCCTGTTTTTCTTTTTCGATCCATCTGCTTAAGACCTCTTCGGAATCGAACCTTCCTGACTGAGTGTACCACTGACGAAAGTCAAATATTTCTAACTGGCCCTTTTTGATAAACTCATCCAAGTTTTTTAACTTCCCGTTTAAGGCTTTTTTTGCTTCTTCAGTATTCAAGGATTCTGAAGACACCCACAGACAAGATTCATTGCTCTTTAAGCCTGCTATAAAATAGGGAACTAAAATTTCGATCAGATCTTCTTTCGTATGGTAAAACTGACAGAAATGTTTACCCCAAGAAATATCCCCTATGATATCGATTCCTGAATTTCTAAGTTTATTTTCCATTTCTATCTCTATTATTAGTCAGGGGCAAATCCTAAAAATATTGTGGCGGATTAAATCTTATTCCTACATAAACTTTTGATAAGTCCTTTTATTATGTAATTTAACCGGTTTATACCCCCATAAATGTATATCATAGAAATGAGATGTGGTCAATCTAGATGGGAACCTGTTAAGAAAATGGTAAATTAAGGTTGTAAAATGCTATATAAATGAGGAATGTTGCGACCATTGACGATTTAACAACTATCCTCGGGTAGAAGGGAAAAGAAAAAGACTGATTAGAGATCAGTCTTGAACTCAGGATAGACTCCACCACAAGTCCGCATAAAAATCCCGCAACATGTCTTCTCTATCTCTCCTCAGCTGCCTTCAAAAATTCCTGCTGGATAACATGAAGGGGAGGAGGGCGCACGGCCATGAAGGAAATCTTAAGGTGAAGGATGATCTTATCAATGGCTTTATGATCTTCTATCATTCGGGACAGAGAAGCGGGTTCACCTCATAGCCTTTGCAGATCATCTCTGCCCAGCCTTTAACTCAAAGACTTCTTATCCCCTGGAAAGGCTTGCTGTGAGCTAGGCTCTCTTTTTAGAAATGTCAACAGAGCTTGATACTGAGGGAAAAGCTTAGATAACCATCGTTGTCTACAAAAATGTCGTATAATAATTAATTTCGTGACATATTGTTCAATGACTCTTTAACACAGCCAGCCTCTTTTTTGCATCTTCAACTTTAGAGATATCGGGATCGGTATCTTTCAGGAGATCGATGGATACGTGAGTTAGGTTTTGTTATTATGATTCACTGTTATGACTATATTTCCTTTTTTCTGCCCTGTTTCGACATACCTGTGAGCTTCAGCAGCCTGTTCCAACGGATAGCATCTATCAATGACCGGTTTTATCTTTCCCGCCTCAATTAGCTCTCTGAGGAAAATTAGATCCTCAGTTGTTTCTGCTAGGAGTGGAGATATTGCTTTCTTACTGCTTGTCAGTCTAAGCCATAGTATTTGAAAAAGCTGTGGCAGTCCAAAAGTAGCAAAAAGATAGGATCCTTCTTTCTTTAACGATCTGCTACCTGAAAACGGACTCTTTCCTACCGTGTCAAAGATAATATCATAGGTCTCACCGCGTTTGTTAAAATCCTCTTTAGTGTAATCAATTACCTTATCGGCTCCCATAGATTTCACCAATTCTAGTTTCGTGGTGCTGCAGACCCCGGTAACCTCTGCCCCAAAGTGGTGCTTTGCGAGCTGTACAGAATAGATACCGACTCCTCCAGAAGCGCCGAAGATAAGGACTTTTTGTCCGCGCTGGATGTTTGCTTTTCGAAGAAAAAACAATGCGGTTAATGCTCCTTGCAGGACAGCGGCGGCTTCCTCATAGGTCACATTGGCCGGTTTTATTGCCACCGCTTCTTCGGGCAGACATATATACTCAGCATAAGCACCTAAATTCATCCCTGGGTATCCATAAACCCGGTCACCTATCTTAAATCGTTTTACATCTTTGCCTACGGCTTCAATTTCCCCGGCTAGCTCAGTCCCAAGTATAGGTTTCTTTGGTTTTCTGATACCGAACCATATTCGCATTAGAACTCTTAACCCGGTATGGGCTTTGCAACTTCGCGCCCAACAGTCGTATCTCGTTACTGTTGTCGCAAAAACTTTGATAAGTACCTCATTGTCCTTAGGGGTAGGTTTTTCTACCTCTTTGAGCTGAAGAACATCGGGTGGCCCGTATTTCTCATATACGATCGCTTTCATTGATTTTCCTCCATATTCACTCAATGCTGATCACAACGCGGCCTTTGGCATGACCCGTTTCGTAGTGGCGATGTGCATCTGCCGTTTGACTTAGAGGGTATACTTTATCTATCACCGGTTTGAGCTTTCCGTTCTCAATCCATTCACGGAGTGAATTGAGATTTTTTGCACTTTCATCCGCCGTTCCAGTTTTTATTTTTTTCTTCCTGGAAGAATTAGTCATTAAATGAAAAAGGGTTTTTGGACTATTTACGGGATTATTAGAAACATAGGTTCCTCTGTCTGCTAAAATTCTCCTACATTTTGAAAGAGTACTGGCAGCAACAGCATCGAATATGATGCCATACGTTTGATTTTTCTTTGTATAATCTTCCTTTGTATAGTCTATTACAAAATCCGCCCCTATCCCTTTTACCATATCTGCATTATTAGGTCCGCAAACACCGGTAACTTCTGCTCCATAGATTTTAGCAAACTGGACTCCAAAGGTACCGATTCCTCCAGAAGCGCCAATGATTAAGACTTTATCACCTTTCTTAGTTTGTACTAAATCTCTGAGTGCCAAAATTGCTGGTGAGAACCCTCCAGGAATCGCAGCGGCTTCGAGAAAGCTCAAATTCGCAGGTATTTTTGCCAATAAGTTTGTTGGAACAGTCATATATTCAGAACAAGCTCCTTTATAATATCCATAGACATGGTCTCCCACTTTCCAATCTGATTCTTCTTTCCCAACAGATACAATTTCACCTGCAAAACCACAACCAGGAATTTTCTGTTTTGGCTTTCTGAGTCCACCGAAAGAGAGTCTTAAAAATGGGCTTATCAATTGCCTGGCACCCCAGAAGATTACTTTTGGAGCCTTTCCACTTCGAGCAACGATATCTACAGTGTTAATTGACGATCCATAGTTTCTAATCAAGACTTCATCGTCTTTTGGTTGAGGTCTTTCTAATTCAACAAGTTTAAACACAGCCGGTGGGCCATATTTTGTATATACAATCGCTTTCATAAGTTTTCCTCTTACTGCTTTTTGAAACAGAATATTTATTGTTGAGGGAAATGTCAAAACACCTAATCTTTGTCATAATATTTAGATTTGAAAGTTAATTCAGGAAAATGTCGCTAAATGTAAATATTTAACGACATCTCTATTAATTTGAGATAACTTTGCAAGGAATAATCAGTTCCCCTGCTGCTTTGATAAATGTATAAGGCAGCATAAAAAATGTTAATTCATTAATTGTTAGTATTATTATGTCTCCCCTTTTTATTCAAATTTTGCGGTTTCAGTTCGTCAATAAAAGATGTATTGACCCAACAGATACCTTCTTGCAGAAAGAACAGGTATTTGCCGTCAGGTGAAAGTGCCAAAAAACCACCGCAACTATATGGAGTTTTAATTCGATCAGTCCAGGTACCGTCAGCTTTTTTATAGCAGATGTTAAGTTCTGAAGAGCGTCGATCTTTTGTTTGCCCGATCAACATATATTTCTCATCCGGTGCTATTAAAATCACCACCTCATAAGCATCAGAATTATAGCTTTCTCCCAGTTTTTCCGGTTCAGTAAATGCTCCGTTTACCAACCTTGAAATAAATATTTCTTCATTTCTCGTCATAAGATTTCTGGTGAAATAAAGCGATCCGTCTGCGGTAACGCAATGCAGTCGTTCTGTTGCAGGTGAATTGATCAATGGCGATACCGGTACCGGTTCAGACCATCCCTCACCTATTCTTTCAACAACAAATATATCAGTATCACTATCATTATTTGGATCCCTAAAATATTCAATATAAAGCTTACTCCCGTCAGGAGAGAAAACAGGCCGTTGTACAGGCACATTGAGGTTTTTTGTAAATGGGGCAATTTGGGGTGCGGTCCATTTTCCATCAACTATTTTCATGTAATATAAACGTAGTATTCTTTCACCTGGCTTATCGGTATACCAATTGATGTTGGTACACCAAAAGACTTCACTATTATCAGGAGAAAAAGCAGCGGCGCTATGCTCAAAATTGTCATCGACTGAAATAATACCAGGGGCGAACAATTCGGGAATTTTACCCGGCGGCTTCTGCCCGAGGTAAGGACCGGTGAGTTTTGGAAAATCGCTTGGCTGTGAAAATAAATTTGTTACTGTTAAAGCGAGTAAACAAAAAATAGACACTGCTTTTTTCATTTTAATTTTTCCTATGATTAATAGTTTCGATTCTACTCGGATTTATCGTGATTTGTTTCATAAGTAAGACTCCGTCTTCATATTTCCGTAATTCTCGTTTATACTGCATTAAACATGCCAAAATTATCCCCTTGGATATTCAGATGCTTCTCAAACAATTTGTATCATTTTTTAACGACTCATGTTCGTAAGCGAACAAAAATAAATATTTCCCATATCAACTTTATGAAAGGGAATAACAAATATTCTATTGCTTTGGGATATGCCCCCTTTTTTTAGTGCCACTTTAGGAGCTACTTTTCGCTAGCATCTCCGTTGAATAATAAGCCCTTCTTTTTAGATTAGAAAATACACCTTAAGCATTAGCAAGGAAATTCAAGCTTTTCCAAGGACAAGGAAAATGTCGTGAAATAATTAATTTAACGATGCAATATAGTAAGAAAGTCCCAAGTTAGTATACATTGGTCGAGGGTATTGACACGGTTTCAAAACAGGACTACACTCAAGTCCCATCATGGGAATCAAAACAAAAGGAGGCACCAATGGAGTGGAAAGACTTGTTCATTGACAGTTATGATGAAGCGTTTAAGGCTGTTGAGAGAGCACTTGATGGGCTTTCTCAGAAAGATTTGAACCTGCAATCTCGCCCCGATTGCAATAGTATTGGCTGGACAGCCTGGCATCTAGCGCGAGAACTAGACGGCCTCATCAGCTCTATCACGGGAGAGGAACAACTTTGGATTAAGGACAGATGGCATGAAAAATTTAACCGCTCATCCGACCCTTTGGACAGTGGGACAGGCCATAGTCCAGAGCAAGTAGCAGAGTTCAATTCTCCGGATGTTAAGACATTGCTGAATTACTATCAGGCTGTGCTAGAAATGTCAAAGCGTCGCATAACCTCCCTCTCCAGTTCTGATCTTAGCCGCAAGATTGACGATCCTTGGGCACAATATTTTCCCACTGTTGGATCACGTCTCATAGTTGCCTTGGCTGAAGCACTTCAACATGCTGGCCAGGTGTGCTATATTCGTGGCCTGCTCAAAGGCAAAGGGTGGCAAGATTTCTAAGCAAGGCAAGGAATACACCTGCAATATTCTTCTTTAGACTTATTAGGTGTGCGACTCAATAACAGGAAAGATTGATTTAAGATAATCTAGTGGGGGAAGTTCATCCGCCGCAGCAGATCCTTGAAGCGCGGGTCATCGCGCATGGTGCCTTGCGGCCACATGTTCAAATCAACCAAGGCGGGCTCGCGCTCCTCGTAGGCTTTCTCCAGCCACTTAAGGGCTCGGTCTTTCTCTCCGGCATGATCATACAGTCGCGCAATCTGCGTGGATTGAACATAGGTTTGCTTTGAACGCATCGCCAGCTTCTCCGCTGCTAGGCTCATCGCCCCGGAGTAGCCAGCCTCCGCGTAGCCGCGCTCCAGGGCTTCTGCAACTTCCCGATCGCCCAGCACATCAAAATATTTCTTCGCTTCTGCCAGAGCCTCCTCATCCATTTGTTTTTGGTGGAAGGCGACCCAGAGACCTTCATGCGCCAGCGGGAAGTTTGGTTCCGTTCTAAGGGTATTGCGGAAGTGCCCAATGGCGTCATCATACAGATGCGAGTTAAATAGGTGCAGGCCAAAAATACACTGGGCGAAGAAATTGAGAGGGTCCAATTCCAGGGCTCGTTCGATCTCCGCTATCGATTCCTCCGGACGTTCCATCATGTCTAAGAAAGACGAGTAAATTAAGTGAATATTCGCATTATTAGGGTTGAGCTCGATCGCCCGTTGGAATTCGATCTCGGCTCCACCCCAGTCCCATTCGTAGTAAAATCTGAAAATAGCCAAATTGTAATGAACTTCCGAGAGCGTGTCATCCAGCTCAAGGGCTTTCAGCACAGCCTCCTTCACCTTCGGAAATGCCTCAAGGGGTGGCACGATTCCTAACATCCCGCGGGTAACCCAAACGCTGCTGATACCTGTATAGGCCAGCGCGTAATTCGGGTCTTTCTCCAGAGCGAGCTGGTAGTAATCCAGGGCAAGCGCGATGTTCTCGGGAGAAAGCTTCCAATAGTGAAAGAGGCCCTTGAGATAAGCCTCGTAAGCCTCGGGTTTTTCAGTGTGGGCCTTGACTAGAGGCGCTTCCTTCTCACCCAAAACCTCTATTTTTAGGGCGTTGACAATGCTCTTTGCGATGTCATCCTGGATAGCAAACACATCCTCGAGCTCTCGGTCATAACGATCAGACCAGATAGGGAAATCTTGTTCCACATTCACGAGCTGTGTTGTGATGCGAAGCCTGTTTCCGGCTTTCCGTACACTGCCCTCCAGGATTGTCTTAACGTTCAGTCTCTTTCCAATTTCGCGTATGTCTACATCTTTTCCCTTGAATGAAAAGGCAGAGGTCCGGGCCACAACTCGTAAGTCCTTGATCCTAGTAAGCGAATTGATGAGTTCTTCAACCATCCCGTCACAAAAATATTCTTGGTCTCTTTGAGGACTTAAGTCGACAAACGGAAGTACGGCAATGGAGTTTCGCCATTTCATCTCGCCTATCATCTCATATGCAGGCTCTTTTGTAGATATTGCTCTCGCTTCTGTAGGAATGCCTTTCTCAATCTTGAGCAAATCAGAGAGGAGCTCTTCTGCTGATTGATACCTCCTCTCTCTCTTTTTTTCCATGCATATCAGTATCAGTCGGCTCAGATCTTCTGAAACCTCAGGGTTGAGCTTCCTTGGATCAGAAGGGATATGAGTTTTGTGTTTAATAGCCACGCTGAGTGCGGTATCCCCTTTAAAAGGAACACTTCCAGTGACCATCTCATATAGAATGACCCCTAACGAATAGATATCTGATCGTTGATCTGCCTCCTCTCCCTCCGCTTGCTCGGGAGAAATGTAATCAGGTGTCCCTACAATCATGCCAGTCGTTGTGACTCCAGGCGCCTCAACGGATCGGGCTATCCCAAAATCCATAATCTTTGCATGGCCTTTCTTGTCTATCATGATGTTCTGCGGTTTTAAATCCCGGTGCACAACACCCAGCTCATGGGCTTCCGTCAATCCCACGATTACCTGCCTGGTAATGCTCAAAGCCTCCTCTACAGGTATCTTCCCCTTTTTCTGTATCTGGCTCTTCAAATCATCTCCCGCCACATACTCCATGGTGATAAAAGGAGTTCCTTCCTCTTCATGGAAGTCATGCATGCGGCAGACATTCTTATGAGTAATCTTCCGAGCCAGTTTCAATTCATTCCGGAATCGCTCAATCATGCTCTCATCTGAAGCGATATCAGGTTTCAAGAGCTTCAGGGCCATCTCTTCATCGAGTTTTGTATCCCGGACCTTGTAGACCTCTCCCATACCACCCCTGCCCAACTGTTCAAGGATTTCATATCTTCCGGCAATGGTGGACCCTTTAGCTAGACCCTTTATCGGTGTCTCCAGAGTTTTGGTAAAAGAAATATCCTTGGAAGGCTGAAGAGGGGCAGCACACTCACCGCAAAACTTCTGAGTATCAGGATTATCAGTCTGACATTTAGGGCATTCGATAGTCATTCCTTCCCCATTGATGAGCAATACTAGGATATGTATTTACCGGGAAGGTGTCAAATTCAAATTGCTTTGATTTGATAATTAGGCGGATAATATGGCGCATAATATTTCACGACATTAACTGATAAAATTTCTTGAAGCATCAATAATTGAAATAGTGCACAATAATTTTTTGCTCTGCCTATTCAACAGAAAGTGAGAAAAACGAATCCCCCTGATCGTTTATCCTTATGAGGCCGGATCCCTTTCAGGTTTCAAAGCTGCAAAGTTGAATGACCAGAACTTTTGTTCATTTCATCTCTCTATTGATTTTCACCCAAATATGTGATACACATAATTATGTGAAAAAGGAGAACACTCATGGAGAGACAAAATATCACTCTGTCCCTTCCTAAGGATTTGCTTAAAAAAGCAAAGATTCTTGCGGTAAAGAATAATACTTCTTTGAGCGGATTACTCAGCGATTATTTAGCCAAGCTAACAAACGAGGAAGATGCCTATCAAATTGCACTGGCAAGACATCGTCGTTTGTTAAAAAAAGGATTCGACTTCGGATTAGAGGGAGAAATTCCCTGGAAGAGGGAGGAACTTCATGAAAGATAAGGTCTTCCTCGATACAAACATCATCGTGTATGCACATGACCGCAGCAGTGGAGAGAAACATGCGGCAGCAAAAGAGATTATGGATTATTTATGGGAAAGCAGAAAAGGAGTAATCAGCGTTCAGGTTCTGCAGGAATTTTTCGTTTGTGTTACCAAAAAAATCATAAAACCGTTACATATAAAAAATGCAAGAATGATAATCGAGTATTTATTCAACTGGGATGTCGTCGTTAATGATAAATATATCATCTTGAAGGCAATTGATCTCAAGGAAAAATACCGGTTCTCATTTTGGGATTCCCTGGTTATTCAAGCTGCTATTCAAGGCCAAGCCCGCATACTTCTCAGTGAGGACTTGCCTGATGGTCAAGTTGTAAAGGACTTAAAGATTGTAAATCCCTTCACCAAAGAATGGAAAGACTTTATGTGAATGATTCAAACGGCGTGAAATAATTAATTTCGCGACCTTCCCGTGTTAGAGAACAGATTTGATTTAACATATGCGTAAACTTAAGTGTTGATTATTCCAAGATTTTTGAGTAAGGATATTAGCCAGGGGCGTGGACAAAGAAGAACGAAAGGCCCTCTGGTGGTTGATCAAGTGGGCCCTGTTCTGGATCCTTATTCTTTCGCTTTTCGGCAGGCTAAAAAAGATCGGCGGGGGAAAGCATAAAAAAATCCTCGAGCTCAAACCCGCCTCTCCCTATAAGAAATTTTTTATGGGTATCGTATTTTTTTGAAAATTCCTCGATCCCAGGTAAAGCTGTCTCTTTTTTCCCGCTTTTTACCTCCAAAGCAGCAATTTTATTATCTTTTTTAAGCACAAAATCCACTTCTTTGTTTCCTTCCCTCCAATAAAATATTTCAATCCCTGTATTCACTGATTCATTGATCAAGTGTGCACCCACAGCAGATTCCACAAGGCGGCCCCAGAATTCAAAATTCAGTTTTGTATCTTTAAAGCTCGATCCGGCTTGAGCACTGATCAGGGCCGTGTTCAGCACCTGAAATTTGGGACTCGATGCCCTTTGCCTCACCTTTTCTGGAGCATATTTCTGCAATCCCATCAGCATCCCGGCAGCCATCAGAAGTTCCAGGTAATGAGAAAGGGTCGTGGTGTTCCCGGCATCTTGAAGCTGGCCCAATATTTTATTAAAAGACAGGATCTGCCCGGAATATTGACAGCCTAATTCAAAGAGTCTTCTCAGAAGAGTTGGTTTATCCACTCTGCTCATCATAAAAACATCTCTTGAAACAGTCGTTTCAATAAGAGAGTCGTTCACATAATTTCTCCAGCGCTGTTCATCCTTGATCAAAGGTACCGCGCCGGGATATCCGCCAAAATAGAGAAATTGATCCAGAGAAAAATTGAACGCATCCTTCATTTCCGAATAGGACCAGTGGGGAATCCGGATAAGTTCGAATCTTCCGGTGAGGGTCTCTGTAATCCCTTTTTGGACGAGAAGCGGTGAGGAACCGAGCAATACAACTTTCAATGGAACTCCATGGGCACTGTCCTCATCCCACAATCTTTTTATGGTCTCTGTCCAATGGGATATCTTTTGTATTTCATCGAGGACAAGCAAGAATGCTTTTTTTGAAGACTGTTCTTTTAGTTTTAAACGCGCAATCTCCCACTGCTGTTCTATCCACACGGCAGATTTAGCTTCGATGGCATCTGCGGCTGCATAATGGGAAGGGATTTTGATCTCTGCGATGACTTGTTGAATCAGAGTTGTCTTTCCAGACTGCCTGGGGCCTGTAAGAACCTGAATAAACTTACGGGGCTCATTCAGCCGTTTAAACAGGGTATGGAAGTATTTTCTCTTGTACATTTTAACAAAGAAATTAAATTAATTTACTCAATATATTTAGTATTTTTACTCAATTACATGAGAAATGTCAATGCTAGGAAAAATGTAGGTATGTCAGACCCTCCTGGACACTTTGTGTTATTTTGTAAGCTACAGAAAGGAGGTCTGGGACATGCAAAAAGAAGTCAGAGAGGCATTCAGAGTCCATTTCAAATGGACAGTTATTGAATATGCCAAAGTTTGTCGTACTGTGGCCAAGGCTTGTCGTGAATTCGAAATACCGAGGTCAACCTTTTATAATTGGAAAAGAGCCTTTGATAAAGAGGGAAAGGCAGGCTTAGCCAGGAAAAAACCTGTTGCAAGAAACCATCCTAGAAGCTTAGCCCAAGATGTCGTTAATAAGATCCTTGACCTGAGACAAACATATAAACTGGGACCCGAGAGGATCACCTGGTACCTTGAGCGCTATCATGGGATTAAAACCTCAGAATCCAGCGTCTACCGCACTCTCGTGCGAAACGGCCTGAGACGTTTACCGAAGAGTGCGCCCCGTAGAGCTATTCACACTCGACGTTATGCCAAAAAAGTCCCCGGCCATCACATTCAGGTTGATGTCAAATTTGTTTCTCTGAGGAACTTTGATGGCAACAGAGTCAGACGCTTTCAATACACGGCTATAGACGATGCCACCCGGATCAGGGCGATGAAAATCTACCCACGTCACAATCAGCAGAATGCCATTAAGTTCATTGATTATGTGATTGAGAAATTTCCTTTCCGCATCCATACGATTCGGACAGACCGAGGCCATGAGTTTCAAGCGCAATTTCATTGGCATGTTGAGGATAAGGGTATGAGACACGTCTATATCAAACCTCGATCTCCGCAACTCAACGGAAAGGTCGAGAGATCCCTTCGAACCGATCAGGAAGAATTTTATCAGCTGTTGACATATACGGATGATGTGGATTTAAATGAGAAATTAGCGGAAGGGGAACGGTTCTATAACATGGATCGTCCGCATGGAGCGTTCAAAGGTAAAACACCCTATGAAGCTATGAGGAGTATGTTAGAATAATTGAGATATTGTTCAAGAGGGTATGAAATATTACAATCCTTTCGCCATGCTACATAATACACACATAGGGAGAAATCAGAAATGAAACTCAAAATAATGTTAGAACTAAGTGATGAGGGAGGATACACTGTTTTTGTCCCCGCTTTACCGGGTTGCATCAGCGAAGGGGACACCAAAGAAGAAGCATTGAAAAACATCCGGGAAGCAATAGAGCTTTATCTTGAACCTGTGGAAGATGATAAGAGCTTTTCTCCGGATGCAGAAGAAATCGAAATATCCATATGACCAAGGTTCCCAGCCTTAATTATAATCAAGTTATCCGTGCATTAAGACGAGACGGTTGGGTTGTTGTTCGCCAGAAAGCAGTCACATCCGCCTTCAAAAAACACTCTCTGATAAAACTTTAAAGCTTATTATACCAGCCCACAAACCAATAAAACGCTCAACATTATCTCATATCTTAAAACAAGCGAATCTGTCTGTGGAAAAATTTCAGGAACTGCTTTAAGTGACAATGATTTGCTCAATACATTGAGCAAAAATGCTCAGCCTATTGACTAATTTTCATGCTTCCCTAACTTTAGTTTATTTCTCGGATATTTCATTTGACAATATCTGTATCCTTGATGAATTGCAAATGTATCAAGTCCGTTCTCTTACAAATTATCCTTGAGATTGCTTCAGTCCCTGCGGAATATTGCATGGACAATAATACAGTTCCGCAATGACAGTTTTATTTCGGATATTTCGGCCATAGAAGATAGTTCGGGGGTTGAGTATCCTGTCCCCGAATTAATTAATTGCCTCGTAGGAAATACTTCCTATTTTGCGAAATAGGAGTTTGTTCCGATTGTCAGCATGAAACTAAAAGAAAATAATATACCTTGGCACATCACAAAAAGGAGAAATTTATGAAGTCTAGAATCAGTCCTTTTATGGTCTTTCTGGGTTTGATTATTGGGTGTGTGGTGCTGGATTCTGTAGAACAAGTTTGTTCCACAGAGAACAGCAAACCTGCCATCAAAGAAATCAAAGTTCCTTCCGAGAATGTCACTTTGTTTGTGCGAATAGCAGGAGATCCCTCCTCGGGGAATGTGCTCATCGGCATTAACGGCGGACCGGGGCAATCGAGCAGCTATATGAGCAATCTCGACAGGCTTTCAGGAGCTGAATTTGCTGTCGTGACCTACGACCAGCGCGGCACGGGGCAGTCAACAGAACCTTCCAACGGCTATGGATTGACTGAATATGCTGCGGACCTCGAAGAAGTCAGGCAGGCTGTAGGGACCAAGAAAGTCCATATCTTCGGCCATTCCTGGGGAGGAATCATCGCCATGTGTTACGCCGCAGCCTATCCTCAGAACGCCCGCTCGATCATTCTGATGGGAAGCGGTCCACCAACCCGGGAGGCCGCACAGGCCGGTCAAGCACGGTTGAACAAACGGATTGCCAGCCTGCAGGAGCAAGGGGTTATAGCCCAGGGTCAGCCAGGAAACATGAAAGATTTAATTGAGTTCATTCTTCCGGCCTATTTCTCGGATCCCAAATTCCCGGTTCCGGTTGAATTGAAAAACACGGATTTCAATGCGACCACCTACCAGCAGACGTTGGCTGCACTGGGAGACTGGGATCTCAGCATTGATGTGGCCGAGCTGACGCATCCTGTTCTGTTTCTGTGGGGTGAAGATGATCCTTTCGGCCTGCCCATGGCCGAGGTCACAAAGAATGCGCTGTCGAGCGCGGAGGTGGAGTTTGTTGTGCTAAAGGAGTGTGGTCACTACTGGCATGAGTGTGACAATATGTTCTTTTCTCATGTTCGGGCCTTCCTCAAGCTCCCTTCCGATCCCACCGGGCGGCAGTGAGCTCCTCGATAACCCGCGGGCTGCCGGGGCAGTGATAATCCCTTAACGATACCCAACCTCTCTCTTCCTGCCCGGCTTATTGCTTACCAGCTTATCTCTCTTGCTATAGGCCAGGCTGTGTACTAAAATATTTCAATCATCTTTGGGCAATAGCCGGCCACAAAATGAACATGCTG
>Ga0224495_10000264_pt1 | contig 42422 bp, 37 predicted proteins | sample SF_Jul11_sed_USG_FD_168128 | JGI IMG/M metagenome (GOLD analysis project Ga0224495, IMG submission 168128) | Sediment microbial communities from San Francisco Bay, California, United States - SF_Jul11_sed_USGS_4_1 | ecosystem: Environmental > Aquatic > Marine > Sediment | place: USA: California... | reverse complement strand
AAAAGTCGCTGACGGTGGTCCAGTTCGACGCCCATACCGACCTGCGGGACCAGTGGCAGGGCTCTCCATATTCCCATGCCTGCGTCATGAAAAGGGTGATAGACCTGGCGCCCATCGTTCAAATCGGGGTGCGGAACATCTCCCGGGGTGAATGGAACTTCTTGAAAAAATCTGGCCACCCTGTCTATCCAGCCTGGGAGATCGCCGGCCGCACAGACTGGATACCCGATATGGTGGAGAAACTGACTGATGACGTGTATATCACCTTCGATCTGGATTGCCTGGATCCGTCGGTGGTCCCCGGCGTGGGCACTCCGGAGCCGGGCGGCATGGGCTGGGCGCAGGTGTGCTCCGCCATCCGGGCCATCGGCGAGCGCCGGCGGATCGTGGGAGCGGACGTGATGGAGCTGCGCCCGTTGCCGGGCAGCAACCAGTCGGAATTCGCCGCAGCCAAGCTTTGCTTCCGGCTGCTGGGCGCGGCGCTGATGCTCAAGCGGACATAGGGCAGAGATGCCGCCGCTTGTGGCCGAATATATCGGCTAGCTGACTCCCTGGGCGCCGGGGGCTTTGTTGAGCTTCAGGACATCCCGGACCCTGCGGAGTAAATCCTCCTCATCCACCGGTTTCTGCACAAAATCCAGCGCTCCGCTCTCCAGCGCCAGCTTGCGGGCGCTTCTTCCATGGCTGTCGGAGATGGAGGAGGCCGCAATAACAGGAATTTTTTTGGAGGGGGAAACTTCTTTCAGGGCCGACAGAAGTTCAAATCCATTCATGACAGGCATATTCATGTCTGTGATCACCAGGTCCGGCGTGAATTTATCGGCAAGTTCCATGGCTTGTTTTCCATTTTCCGCCTCGATAAAATCCACCCCTTCAATCCGGGACAATATCTGTTTCAGCATCAGGATCTGGGCGGGTTGGTCATCCACCAGCAGGATCAGGGCGCAAACCGGTGGAAACTCCATGATGAACTTTGCGCCCTGGCCTTGGATGGACTCCACCCGGATCGATCCACCATGCGCCTCTATGATTTCACGGCAATAGGGCAAACCCAGCCCAGTGCCCCGCTCGCCAGAAGTGCCGGTGGTGCTGGTTTTCACCGATGAGTCTAAAAGATGCGGCAAAAGATCGGAATCGACGCCAGGGCCGGTGTCCTGGACCACAATGGCGCCAGGCAGGTCCCGCGGCTGATATATGGTGACCTTATCGCCACCGCGCAGGAATTTCACGGCGTTGGATAGCAGATTCAGGATCAGCTGGTTAAACAGATTCTGATCGGCGAAGATCTCCATCTCGGCTGGTATTTTGTTTTCCAATACGATTCCCTTGGAATTAGCCAGCGCCAATATCCCTTCGATTTGCTGGTCAATAATCTGCGCTGGCTTGATCCTCTCTTTGGCAAGCATCATGCGCCCGGTCTGAAGCCGTCCTATATCCAGCAGGATATCTATCATCCGCAACAGGCGCTTGGCCGAATTGGAAGCCCTCAGGGTAAGATCGGTGGATTTGGGGCTTTGTTTGATCTCAGGCAGGTTTGTCATCAGCCCGAGTATCCCCAGAATGGAGGCTATGGGAGAGCGAAGGTCGTGGGAGACCAGTGAGACATACTTATCCTTCATGGCCGTGGCTTTTTCGGCCCGTTCCTTGGCCCCTTCCAGGTCCCTGGTTCGTTCAGCCACCTTGGCCTCCAGTTGGGCGGCGTGGTCCTCCAGCCGCCTGTCCTTGGCCTGGATCTGAGCCAACATCTCGTTGAAGGCCTTGAAAAGATCGCCCAGTTCATAGGCATAATCGCCCAAGGCCCGGTGAGCGTAGTCCCGCTGCAAAGAAACCTGGCGCGCCACCTTGGCCAGGTCGGAAAGCGGCTCTGAAATCAGCCCCTGAAGCCTGGCAGCCAGCAGAAAGGATACCGGCGCCCAGACAAACAGAATAACCAGTGACAATACGCCATACAACCTGTAGCGGTCGTAAATCATACTCAAATCCGACTCGATGACGATCCAGCCGATGGTCTTGGAGTTCATGACGACAGGCTGAAACCGCACATGGGAGCTGTTGGTCCAAAGCAAATCAGGGAAGGGATCCTTGAAGTCCGGGATTGTGGAAGCCGAGGCGTTTGGGGCCACATAGCTGGCGAAAAGCTTTTTGTCATGGTCCAGCACCAGAATCCGCTGGATATGCTCCTCGGCGCCGAAGGCGGCCACGATATCTTCAGCGGTTTTGCTGTCGCCGAACAGCAGAGCCGCCGAGCTCTGTTCTGCAGCCACAGAGGCGTTCACTTGAATTTCCTTTGCGAGGTTTTTATACACCACCGTCAGATCGGCAATGATGAAAAGGGCGATGGCGATGATGAGCGTGGCAAGGCAGGAGAAAATCACCATGAACATCAGCTGCCATTTCAGCGGCATCCGGCGCAATACATTATCCATGGCTTTCATTTCTCCCAAGTTTTCTCGCCGGCCAGTTTGGCCAGGCGCAAAAGTTTGGAGCTGATGACGATGCCGGCTGCCCCGGCGGCGTTTACATTGATAATGAATCTGATGCGGTTATCCTCCAGGTAAAAGCTCATCATGGCGCCCTCCTGGGCCGCTTCCTCTCCATCGGCCACCAGGAACGAAATCTGCTTGCGGTGAGATAGAAGCGAAAGAATGTTATGCAGAGCTTTTCCCGTGGTGGCGCCTGTGTAGATTATGCTGGCCGACGGATCAATATCATCGGGCCATATATAGCCGCGCACGATTATCGGCCGTCCGGCGGCGGTGGCTTCCCTGGCCGCTGTGCGCAGGGCGTTCATCACCGGGTTATTTTCATGAACGGCGATAACCAGAGGAGAGGATTTGTCAATGAAAACACCAGGCGGCCACTCGATGAAATTGGCGATTTGGTATAAGAAGGCGGCCTTGACGTTGGCGGCGTCCGCCAGGCCCGTGGAAGCTTGCTGGCCCAGGGCTTGGTGGGTATTGGTCAGGCTAAGCAGAAGCCATGTAGCCAGCAGCGCCTTAACCTTGTACCCGTGAAGCGCTCGACCCATGGCAACATATATATACTAGTAGTTGTACTCCATCAGTATAACATAGTCACGCCGCACCCAGGAGTTGTCATAAGTCCAAGGCGAATACCACTCCATCTGCTTTTCCTTCAGTACGTTGCGGCCTGTGAAGGAGACGCTGAGCTTCTCTGACGGGGCATATGCCAGCCGTACGTCCCATCGCCAATTGGCCCGGACATTGAGGGCGTCCATTTCGCTGGTGTAGTTGCCGATAAAGTCCAGTTGCATGAACCATGGCAAATCCAGGCGCAAGGCGCCCTTGCCAGAATGCATCGGCGTGGAGCCGCGCAGATAATCGGCGTAGGAATGCTTCCGGTTCTCGGGCACATCCGCTTTGCGCGTCATCGAAATGTGGGTGTATGTATAGGCCATGTTCAGGTGCGCCCAGAAAACCGGCTCCGCCGTCACGGAAACCGTTCCGCCCAGGGCGGAGCCATCATACACGTTGCGGTAATAGATGTCATAAACATAGGGCTCGTAAGGGGCCCATGATTTGTTGTCCTGGGTCTGGGATGTTTCCTCGAAAAGGCTGATGGCGTTCTTATATTCGCTATAGAAGACCGACAAGTCGACGCCCATCCATGGATTGGGCTTCAGCCGCAACCCGGTTTCGTATGTATAGACCTCCTCCGGATCGGGGTTGCCCTTGCTGCTGATGACGCCCAGAAGGCCAGGCCCCTCCACCCCCTTCACTGGATAATCGGTGACGGAATCCACCACCCAAAGGAGGTTATTGTTCATTGAATTGGGCAGACGCACCACCCGCGCGGCCGAGCCCCATAGGGTCCATGCGTCGGCCAGCCACGCGGCCTTTAAGTTTGGCTGGAATTCCCAGCCGGAAAAGTTGTTCTTGTCCAGCCTGGCGCCCAGAATGGTTTTGAAACGGTTTTCAAAAGAAAAAAGCTCATCCTGCAGAAAGATACCGTACACATAGCCGTCGTCGTTGGGCTTGGATACGGCCTCGGACCCAATAAAGTCATCCCAGTAATACAGGTATGTGGCGCCCGCGGTGAGGGTGTTGCCCGAACCGAGGGTGTAGTCCACCTGCGCTTCGCCATTTACCGAGTTGATAGTTTCCTCAAAAGCGGCTCTCTTGACCAGGTTTCTATCGAGGATCACCCGGAACGAGGAAGCCAGATCATCGGAATTCTGGAATTTGCCATCGGCGGCCAGGTTATAACCGTTGAAAATGTCCTTGTGCTTAAAATGCTGTGTGGAGATCATGGGGCGGACAAACATGGCGCCTTCGCTGTTGGCTTCAACATTGTATGCGTCGCCATGCAAGGAGAGGAACGAACCCTCCTGTTCCCGGTCGATCTTGAACCCGGCCTGGATCGATTGGCTGAGATTATTCTGGGCGCCGCTGTCCTTGGGATTGGCGGAGCGTTCGCCTTTTACGAAGCGGGCCCCGTCTTTGCGCCCGGCCATGGCGTATACCCGGTAATCGGCGGTCTCTCCCAGCGCTCCCCCATGGCGGAGGGAGGCCAATCCCTGGTCCAGCTTGCCGCCGCCTGCGTGGATATAACCACCATGAGTGGCGGAGGCTGGCCGGGTGATGATGTTGATGATGCCGCCCATGGCGTTGGAGCCCCACAAGGCCGCCCCTGCCCCCCGGATGGCCTCGATCCTTTCGATATCTTCCAGAGGATACATCTGCGCCGGCCACCAGACATGCGAGAAGGTGAGGGACTGCACTGGTCTTCCATCGATCAGGACAAGAATTTTGTCCGTGAAGTAATCGTTGTTGACGATGCCGGAAACCATGTAATGGTTGATATCCACGCTGGATACGTTTATCCCGGGAATGAGCCGGATAGCCTCCGGCAGGTTGGTGGCGCCGGAGCGCTTGATGGCGTCCCTGGTAAGGACATATATGGATGAAGCCGCCTGAAAGGCGCTTTCGGCCTTTTTCTTGGTGGTGACCACCTGGACGTTCAAGAGATCCTCTATGCTCAAGATCGTCAGCCGCTCCAGCGGGATTTCGCTTTCAGCCCGGGTCACGCCATGGCAAAAAACCAGCAGCATAAGAGCCAAAACGCAAGACCGCACAGGGAAAACGCCTTTTCTTATAAATTTGTCAGAGTTTGCATGAAAGTCAGAATTAAACATGTGCCACCAATACTTACATCCCAGAAAATAAAACTACAAATCCGCAGATTTGGCGTTTGAAGGGAGTGGATCTTTCAGCGCTATGCGCTCCCCAATAAATGATCTTCCCTTAAAATTTTATTCTATGCCCAATAAGGCCTCATGTCAAAAAATCTTAATGCTTTGGATTATACAAGTTGTATTACGAAACCGCTCTTCAGACTCATACGCTCAACTGAGCTTTGCAGAACGCGGGACCGCCACAGGCCCCAATCGCAGATTCATAAAAAAAAAGGTGGAATAATTTCTCCGAGAATAGGTAACAACGCCTGGGAAAACAAATCCCCACATGGCTCAGGCCAAATGTAAAGCAACTCAATACGCTGTTATATAAAGGTTTAATATGTGCGAATCAGCATAAGGTCATAAGGCAGTCACGTTGTGGCGTCGGCAATTGACACTTTTTCTGGGAAAACTTATAATGCTCATGTTATGAGTAAAACCCGGGATTCGGAAAAGACACCCTGGTACGCCCTTTATGTGCGGCACCAGAATGAGAACAAAGTCGCCAGGCTTCTGCAGGAGCGGCTTGGGATCCAATGCAAAACCCCAGGGGTGAAATTATGGCGCAAAACCGCGTCGGGAGTTGAATATTTCACGCGGCCGTTTCTCCACACCTACGTTTTCATCTCTGCGAATCTGGAAACGATAAATTGGAAGGAGTTCTACTCCATCAGCGGGATCATAAGCCTGGTGCGGGACTCTTCTGGCCCGGCGCAGGTGCCCGAACGGCAGATCATGAATCTGGAGGCCATGGCGCAATCCAAAAATCCCGTGCACAAATATGAGTATATAAAGCTCAATCCCAACGACATGGTGCAGGTGATGGGCGGGCCGTTGAAAGGGGCTTTTGGCCACTTTGTGAGTAGCGACAGCCGAACCGGGCTATTCGTAGTGAGCATTGATATGTTCAACCGGGCCCTGGTCACCCAGCTGGAGTCCAGCCTGGTGCGGCCTTGTTGATATAAGCCGATAATACAATCGGTTATCTGGCGCCTTGACAATCAGGACGCCGGAGGTGTGCTCCAAAACAAATATAATCAATGAAAAGAAAAACCGGAGATTCGCTCCACTCCAGCTATAAAAGCATGGAGGATGACGCGATCGTATTGAAGATCCTCGAGATCGTGGAAACCACGCCCAAGGTCTCCCAGAGAAAGATCGTGGGCCAGACCGGCCTTGCGGCTAGCCTGGTCCACTCCTTCATGCGCCGGGTGATTAACAAGGGGTGGGTGAAGACCCGGCAGGTGAGCGCCAAACGCTGGCTATATTACCTCACGCCGGAGGGCTTTGTGGAGAAGGGGAAGCTGACCATAAGCTATCTTTCTCATACACTGAGCAACTACCGGCTGGCGCAGGAGCGGATCAGCGGTCAACTGGATCTATGTCTGGAAAATGGCTGGCGCAGGCTGGTTATCGCCGGAGACGGAGACTTGGGGGAGATCACTCTGCTCAACGTGAAAAGCCGGGGTGAATTCGAGCTGGCCGGGATATTGTCCGACCAGGCCAGCGACCCTGGGAACGGCCTGCCGGTCCAGGGCTTCGATACGGTGAAAGAGATGAAGTATGACAAGATACTGGTCTGCGACGTGAAATTCCTATATTGGTGGCAGGACCACTTCCAGGATAACTCCGATCTGCTGGTGCTGAACCTCGATGGCTGGGCGAAGTAATAAGAACGCCCTCCGGGGGCGGCTTGAAAAGCGCCAGGCCGATGGCGCGCGGCCGCCGGTGGAGCGGGCCTGATTGCGCCTTCTGATGCTGGTTTCTGAGGATTGGTACTTTCTCTCCCATCGTCTTCCCATCGCCCGGGCGGCGCGGGACGCCGGGATGGAGGTGTTCATATGCTCAAGATACCGAGAGCGGCTGAAGGAGGTGGAGGCCGAGGGGTTCACGCCGATTCCCATCGAGCTGCGCCGCGGCAGCCGCAACGCCTTGATGGATCTGGGCGTTTTGTGGGACCTGATCAGGATATACAAAAAGATAAAGCCGGATATCGCGCATCATGTGGCGATGAAGCCTTCGCTTTACGGTACCATCGCCGCCAGGGTGGCCGGAACCCCCGTGATCATCAACGCCATGGCCGGCCTGGGCCATCTGTTCACCAGCGACAAATTAATTGACCGGGTGTCCAGATTCTTCGTGGGTAAAATGTTCCGCCTGCTCTTTGGCTCGCCCCGGGTGAAAATGCTGTTCCAGAACCAGGATGACATGGACGCGTTATCGGCCCAGGGCGCTGTTTCCCACGCCAATTGCGTAATAATCAGAGGATCGGGGGTGGACACCACCCGGTTTACCCCCTCTGATGACACAGAAAAAACGAAGCCGCCGATGGTGGCGCTGGTCTCGCGCATGCTCTGGACCAAGGGAGTGGGCGAATTCGTGGCAGCGGCCAGGATTCTGGCCAGCTCGGGCGTGAAGGCGAGGTTTGTTCTGGTGGGTGACGCGGACAATGAGAATCCCGCGGCCATTCCAGAGAGGACCTTGAAAGAGTGGGACAGGGAAGGCGTGACGCAGTGGTGGGGCAGGCGGGAGGATATCCCGCAGATACTGAGCCAGGCCAGCGTATATGTTCTTCCATCATACCGCGAAGGGTTGCCAAAATCGCTGCTGGAGGCCGCCGCGGCTGGATTGCCCTTGGTGGCTTTCGACGCGCCCGGCTGCCGCGAGGTGGTGCGCGATGGCGTGAATGGCTATCTGGCGCCGATGAAGGATGTGGAAGCCCTGGCCGCGGCCATGGGGCGGCTTCTGGCCGATGCGCAACTTCGGCGGAGAATGGGCGCCGAGAGCAGAAAGATCGCCCTGGCGGAGTTTGACGAGAAGATAGTGGTTGGAAAAACGCTGGACCTCTACAGGCAGGCAAGTTAACTAATAGAAGATACGCGAGAATGGGTAAAGATAATTCGGGCAAGGCCGGGGAGGAAGGAATGATGACACCGCTGGATTTTCCCAACCGAATCACATTGGAACTGACAAACGCATGCAACTTAAGCTGCGGATTTTGCCCCCGGCATTTAATGGAAAAAAATCTCGGATATATGGACGAGGAACTGTTCATAAAGGCCATAGACGAGATGGCGGAAAATCTGCCCGTGGCGCTGGTCCCGTTTTTTCGCGGAGAGCCGTTGCTGCATCCAAAGTTCTTGCGATTGATAAAATACGCCAAAGAGCGTGGCGTTGGCCCCATCCAGCTTACGACCAACGGGATGCTGTTGGATGAGGAAAAGGCCGCGGGATTGGTGGACAGCGGCGTGGACTTTGTGTCTTTCAGCCTGGACACGGTTGACGCGGAGGAGTATGAAAAGAACCGGCCAGGCGCCAATTATGAGCGCGTCACCGCCAATGTGGAGCGTTTTATAAAGATGAGAAACGCGGCCGGCCGCGGCGCCCCGCAAGTGCAGGTCTCGTCGGTAGCCACCGAAATATTCCGCAAAAGCAAGGCTGAATTCGTGGAAAAATGGATTGGCAAGGCAGACCGGGTGCGTATATACGCAGAACACTCCAAAGATGGCAGATTCGGCAGCCTGGAGCTGGGGGCCAGCGGAAGCCTGCAAGAGAGGCTGCCATGCAAAAAAGTGATGACCGACATGGTCATATATTGGGATGGTGATGTGGCGTTGTGCAACCACGATTGGGACCGGCAGCTGCCGGTCGGCAATATCCAATTTGACTCCATAAGGCGAATATGGCATGGCGCCCGGTATCAGCAAATTAGGGAGGAGCATACCTCAGGAAAAGTCCAAGACGCCACTTGCTCAGGATGTGACCACTGGAAAATGTATTATATCCCGGAAGGGTTTGTGGGCGAGGTTTACGATGGGGTAGGGAAAACCGGGACGTCCGGGGCCGGAGTTGAGGAAGCCTGACACAGATGAAAATACCGATTACAAAACCGATCTTCGACGAATCCGACTTCGAGGCGATAGCCGGCCCGCTGAAAACAGGCTGGCTGGTGCAGGGACCCAACGTAAAAAGGTTTGAAGATCTGTTCGCCGAATTCGTTGGCGCAAAGCACGCCATTGCCACCACATCATGCACCACTTCGCTGCACCTTAGCTTGCTTGCCCTGGGCGTGGGTCCTGGTGACGAAGTGATTGTGCCATCCTTTACGTTCGTGGCCACCGCCAACGCCGTGGAATACACTGGCGCAACACCCGTGATGTGCGACGTGGATACGGCAACTTTTAACATTGATATCGCCCGGCTGAAGGATCTGGCGGGCCGCAGGATGAAACATGGAAAGCTGAAGGCTATTATCCCTGTGCATCTATTCGGTCTGGGCGCAGATATGGACTCGATAAATGCCCTGGCTGGCGGACTGGGCCTGAAGGTGATAGAGGACGCAGCCTGCGCTTTCGGCTCCAGAGGCCCTGGCTGGAGCGCCGGAGCGGCGGGAGCCATGGGATGCTTCAGCTTCCACCCCCGCAAGGCCATCACCACGGGGGAAGGGGGTATGATCACCACCAACAACGATGAGTTGGCCGAGAAGGCGAGGATATTGCGGGATCATGGCGCCTCCAAATCCGATTTCAGCAGGCATACGGAAAAGGGCGGGTCGCTTCTGCCGGAATATAATCTGCTCGGTTTCAACTATAGGATGACCGACATCCAGGGCGCCCTGGGCGTGAGCCAGATGAATAAAGCGCAAGTGATTCTCGATGGCAGGGCCGCTGGAGCGAAAAGATATGACGATACCTTGCGGGTGGGTTGGTTAAAAAGGCCGGAGGCGCCCGCTGGATATTTCCATAGCTACCAGTCATACGTCTGCCTGGTAGACAAGGAGCGCTTCGGCGCGGATGTCCAGGCGGCCAACATTTTCCGCAACCGGCTGATGGCCCGGCTGGAAGAAAAGGGGGTAACAGTGCGTCAGGGAACCCACGCGGTTCATACACTGGGATATTACCGGGAAAAGTATGGCCTGAAGGAGGAGGACTTTCCCTCCTCGCTTGAGGCGGACCGGCTATCGTTGACCTTGCCACTTTACGCTGGCATTGGCGCTCCGGAGCAAGACTATGTAGTGGAAACAATTTCGGCCCTGGGCAGGGAACTTGGATGTGCGGAATAACAGGCTTCATTAATTTCGATGGCAGGCCCGCAGAAATGGCCACATTGCGCAAAATGACCGATTCTCTGGCCCACAGGGGGCCTGATGGCGAGGGATTTCACCTGGAGGGACCGGTAGCAATCGGCCACAGGCGGCTGGCCATTATCGACCTTTCGCCGGCGGGCAAGCAGCCAATGGTCACAGAAAATGGCCGATTTGTGATTTCCTATAACGGAGAGATATATAATTTTCAGCAGATCAGGTCCGAGCTGGAGAAGCTGGGGCAGCGCTTTAACTCCAGGACCGATTCGGAAGTGGCGCTGCGCGCTTTCGCCCATTGGGGCCAGGCCGCCGTTCTGCGTTTCAACGGCATGTTCGCTTTCGCCATCTGGGATAAAAAGAAAAAAGAGCTGTTTCTGGCCAGGGACCGCTATGGCATAAAGCCAGTCTATTACACCGTGACCAATGGTGTTTTCATTTTCGGGTCGGAGATAAAGGCGATTTTGCAACACCCGGCGTATCGGGCCTCCATGGACAAGCAGGCGCTGGCGGAATATTTCATTTTCCAGAATTTTTTTACCGAACGGACCCTGTTTAAGGATGTGAGCATCCTGGCGGCGGGGTGCCATATGCTGGTGGGCCTGGGCGGGGGCAAGCCGGAATTCACCAGATACTGGGATTACCATTTCGCCGAGCCGGACAATACCCTGGATGAAAATCAGAGCGTGGAAGAGTTGGACCGTCTTTTCCGCCAGGCGGTGCAAAGGCAATTGGTCAGCGACGTGGATGTGGGCTCATACTTGAGCGGCGGCATGGATTCAGGATCGATCACGGCCCTGGCCGCCCAAAGCATCCCGTATATCAGGACATTCACCGCCGGTTTTGACTTGACCTCGGCCTCCGGTATGGAGATGGGTTTTGACGAGAGGGAAAGAGCCGAGCGCATGAGCTACCTGTTCAAGACGGAGCATTATGAGATGGTACTGAAGGCCGGAGACATGGAGCGGATAATGCCGCGGCTGGCCTGGGCCATCGAGGAGCCGAGGGTAGGCCAGAGCTATCCGAATTACTATATGGCCCAGTTGGCGGGGAAATTCGTCAAGGTTGTGCTCTCTGGCACTGGCGGGGATGAGCTTTTTGGCGGATACCCATGGCGGTATTATCGGGCTGTGGTGAACGACGATTTTGATCACTATGTGCAAAAGTACTATAAGTTCTGGCAACGGCTCCTTCCGGATTCAGACATCAACGCCTTCCTCGGCCCGATGGCCAAGGATATCGGGGACTTCAATCCGCAGGAGATATTCCGGATGGTGTTCAAGGAGCCCGCGGCGGCCATCCGGACACCGGAGGAGTATGTGAATCATTCATTATATTTCGAGGCGAAGACCTTTCTGCATGGGCTTCTGGTGGTGGAGGATAAGATATCGATGGCGCATGGAGTGGAGTCCCGAGTGCCATTTCTGGATAACGACCTGGTGGATTTCGCCATGCGGCTGCCAGTGAGCATGAAGCTTGGAAACCTGGAAAACGTTGTCAGAATCAATGAAAACGAACCTGGGCCGAAAACCTCCAAATATTATCAGAAGACCAAGGATGGAAAGCTATTGCTGCGCAAAGCCATGGCTAGGTATATCCCCAATGAGGTGACCGAGGGAGTGAAGCAGGGCTTCTCCGCGCCGGACGCCAGTTGGTTCAAGGGGGAGAGCATCGAATTCGTCCGCCGGGAGATTTTTAATGGCGGCGCAGGGATATATGAATATGTGGACCGGGACGTGACCAGGAAACTTGTGATGGAGCATCTGGAGGGCAAGGAGAACCATCGGTTGCTTATCTGGTCCCTGTTGAGCGTAGAGATAGCGCTGAAGAAGTTTTTCTGACGCCGACGGAAGGCCGCCATGCCGGCGGATTTTTATAATATATATTTACTCGTGGTGTTTGCCGCGCAATTTTGCTGGAGGATATATGCCTAATTTCTCGCTTTTTATTGACCCGAAGACCGGCGCGCCTCTTGTTCCAGACGGCGAGGCTGAGCTGGTTTCGCGGTCCGGCCCGACACGGTACCCGATAAAGGATGGGATACCCCGTTTTGTTTCGGAAGCTTTCTATGCGGAATCGGGCTCTGCGGATCACGGCCGGGACCCGGAGGTCCAGACCGGCAGGTCTTTCGGCAATAAGTGGCGCGATGGAGTGATGGCCACCTATGGCAGTTGCTCAGATTTTTCGAAGGAAAACCTCACCGAGCAGTTTGTGGCGATGCTCGGTTGCGAAAACGTGAAGGAGCTGGAATACCTGCTTGGATCCGCGGAGCGGACGCTGAACGGCGGTTGCGGCACGGCATGGTCGGAATGGATGTTTAACGTGAATCCCAAAACTGAGCGGCATTGCGTGGACCTGTCCCTGGCGGTGGAATCGGCCCGGAACAACACAAAGCATATGCCCAACGTCACGGTGGCCCAGGCCTCCGTGCTGGAGCTTCCATACCCGGACGGTCTTTTCGACGTTGCGTATTCCGACGGAGTGGTTCATCATACGCCGGATCCGAAAAAGGCTGTGCTGGAGCTGGGCCGGGTGGTGAAGAGCGGGGGAAGGCTGGGGATATATATCTATAACGTCAAGCCGCTCCTGAGAGAGATGGCGGACAGGACCATCCGGGAGAATACCACTAAAATGAGCTACCAGGAGTGCCTGGAATTTTCTAAAGCGATGACAAAACTGGGCAAGGCTTTCAAAGATAGCTCCGCGAGCCCGTTGTTGATAGAAAAAGATATTCCTCTGCTGGGAGTGAAGGCCGGCTCGTATGATCTCCAGCGGTTCATATACGACCACTTGATCAAGTGCTGGTACAATCCCGGAGTAAGCCTGGAATACGCGGATTTTGTGAACCTGGACTGGTATCACCCGGCATACGCTTCCCATCACTCCGAGGCGGAGGTGCGCTCCTGGTTTAGCGAGGCGGGATTTGGCGATATCAAATTGCTCCAACCCGCCGGGTGGGAGCATAGCGGATTTTTTATATCCGGCGTTAAAAGATAATCATCTCCGGATCACTCGCTGCGAGGCCAGACGATGCGCATAACCATCCTTGACGATTCTCTGGAGGAGGATTATACCCGGTTTCTGCTGGGTTGTGACGACTCGCTCTTTTACGCGTCCAACGGATACAGGCTCTTCCTGAAGGAGTTTTTGGGGGCGGAAGACAGGTATCTGATCGCCATGGAGGAGGGGCGGATAGCCGGCGTTCTGCCGCTGTTCATCAAACGCAACTCAATGCATGGCGCGGTGATCAATTCCCTCCCGTTCTATGGAAGCAACGGAGGAGTCATAGCCCGGGAAGGCGTTCTTCATGCGAAAAGAGAGCTGATAAAGGAATTCATCGCTTTATCCGAGAGGGAGGATTGCATCTCCTCGACTATCGTGGCGTCTCCTTTTGAAAGCGACGGTGATTTATACGAGAAAGAGGCGTTTTTCGGGGTCCGCGATGTGCGAATAGGTCAATTCACGCCCCTGCCTGAAGCCGGAGATTCCATTGGAGAACGGCTTATGAATATTTTTGCGGGAATAAAGAGGACGGATATCAGAAAAGCGATAAAAAACGGCGTCACAACGGAGGTGGATAACGGGGGAGAGGCGATGGGCTTTGTGGCGCAAACCCATAAGCGGAATATAGAAGCCCTCGGGGGATTGGCGAAGCCGGAAAGATTTTTTGACTTAATCCCCAAGTATTTCCGGCCGGGGGCGGATTATAAGATATATGTCGCCCGTCTGGACGGCAAACCTATCGGCGCGATGCTTCTTTTCTACTATAATAAAACGGTGGAGTATTTCACGCCGGCCTCGGTGGAGGAGTTCAGGCCGCTCCAGGCGCTGAGCCTGCTGGCTTTTGAGGCCATGAAAGACGCCGTTTCCGGCGGATTCAAGTGGTGGAACTGGGGCGGGACATGGACCAGCCAGGATGGGGTGTATATGTTCAAATCGCGCTTTGGCTCCAAGGATTTCGCCTACAAGTATTATATAGGCGCCCGGAAGGAGAGGGACTATTTCCGCCGGCTCGGCAAGGAAATCCTTCTTCGGGAATATCCATATTTTTACGTATACCCATTTGCGGAGCTTGGCAAATGAACCGGAAAAATCCGCCGGATAATTATCATATAACAGGGCGGCTATGAAGGCGAGGATCAAGGGGCTACTGATAAAATCCAGCCCTCTATATCGCGCCGCGCTGGCTATGGCGGCTTTTGGCAGAGGCTTCCGGGGCCTGATCCGGGGCCGCCGGGGAGCGTGGGATCATATCCTGTCCACCGCATCCATGGCCCTCGGCTCCTCCAGGATAGCCGGGAGGCCGATCAACGTCACGCTGGAGCCGGCCAACGTGTGCAACTTACGGTGCCCGGTGTGCGAGACTGGGGCGGGGATTTTAGGCAGGGCTCCCGGCATGATGAAACTTGCCGAGTTCGCTCTGATCATGGACAAAATAGCGGATCACACGAACACGCTGATGTTGTATTTCATGGGCGAGACTTTTTTGAACAGGGACGCCTATCGGATGATAAGTCTGGCCAAGGAAAAGGGGGTGCCTTTTGTCACCACCTGCACCAACGGCGACTTGCTGGATCCGGAAAAGCTGGTGGAATCCGGCGTGGACGAAGTAAGCTTTCAGATCGGCGGCATGACGCAAGCCACCCACGAGACCTATCGGGTGGGGGGCAACCTTGAGCGGACTCTGGATAATCTACGGGAGACTGTCCGGATTAGGAACGAGCGCAGGCCCGGCATGAAAGTGATGTGCGGAATGATCCTGATGAAACATAACGAGGTGGAGATCGGCGAGTTTCACTCCAAAATGGCCGAATGGGGCGTGGACGAGGCGGTGATCGTCGATCCTTGCGTAAGGACGGTGGAGCAGGGCCGGCGGATGCTACCCAGCGACAGGAGCCACTGGTTCTACGATCCGGCCGCCTTTGAAAGCGGCCTGCTGGTCCCAAAACATAAGGACCCCGCCGGATGCCCCTGGCTCTATTACTCGCTGTCCATCCTGGTAAACGGCGATGTGGTTCCATGTTGCCGGGACGCCACCGGGGGGCATGTGATGGGAAATCTGCTTCTGGCGGATTTTGAAGAGATTTGGAACGGAGACGCGTTCCGGACGTTCCGCTCGGAGGTCCACAACGGAGCCAATCGGCCGGACATATGCCGCCTTTGCTCTGGTTACGGCGTGAGCCGGATAATGTGAGGCGCAGTCGAGATAAAATGAATTGACGAAAGAGGTATACAGACGATATGAAAAACACCGTGCTCTTGATCAACGCTCCTCAGGGGGCCAATTATTGGGACAACAGAGATGAGCCGGGGCTTGGGATTCCCATCGGCCTGCTGAGCATCGCCAGCAACCTGAAAGCCAACGGGTTTAAACCCGTGATCGTGGACGGCATGCTGGATCGCGATTACATGAAGAGAATCGAAAAAGAGCTGGAAAACCAGGAATTGCTATGGATTGGTCTTTCGTCCATGACCAGCGGCCTGGGAGCGGCCAAGAACGTCTCAACGCTGGCGCGCGCCAAACGGCCGGACCTTTTCATCGTGTGGGGAGGATTTCACTCCACCCTTTTCCCCGAATCGGTTGTCTCATCATCTCTAGCGGACGCGGCGGTTTTTGGAGACGGGGAGGTCCCAGCGGTGGAGATATCCAGAAGGCTGGCCGCAGGCAGGATGGATTTTGATGGTGTGGGGCAGGTGGCGTATAAGGGCAAGGACGGCAATGTGGTTCCCTGTTGCCGAGATCCCAAGGGAAAAAATATAATGGGGAATATACTGGAGCAGGATATGGATGAGATATGGAATGGAGAGAAATTCCGCTCCTTCAGATCCCAGTTGTTGAGGGACAAGGAGAGCCTGGAGATATGCGGGCTTTGTTCTGGATTTGGCGTGAGCCGTATCTTGTGAGGATAAAATAAAATGAAGAAACAACATCGGGATATAGCCAAAAGGATACTGAGGAATATTCCATTTTTCGGCGCCGCCGTGAAAGCGATGCATCGGGCGCAAAGGAGACCTTTTAAACTACCCCCAGGGAGCATCTGTTTTGAAACCTCATCCTTTTGCAACTTGAAGTGTTCTTACTGTCCCCAATCCGTGGAAGGGGCGATAAAAGAAAAGGGAATGATGAACCGCGAAACGATGGGGCGGATCCTTGAAAATATCGACGCAAAACACATCAGGTCCGTTGGATTTACCGGCATTGGAGAGACATTTTTAAACAAGGAGTGGGCCGTGATTCTTGGCATGGTGCGGAAAAAATTTCCCGCAGCCATAATATCCATGAATACGAATGGAATCCTGTTGGACTACGCCAAATTTGAATCCATTTTGGAAAATAAAGTGGACACGGTTTCAGTCAGCCTCAACGCCGTGAATAAAGAGAGGTACATCCAAATAAACCGGGCGGATCACTTTGACGATCTGGTAGCGGGGATAAAAGCGATAATACAAAGATATCAAAGCAGCCCCGCGAAGTTTACTCGATTGCAGATTCAACTTCTGGATACTGTTAACTCCGACGAGGAGATAAGCGATTTCATACGGAAATTTAGCATCACCGAAAACCGGTATGTGACTTTTTATGCCAATCCTTACAGCAACTGGGGAGGGCTGATTTTCGAGAAGAAGACCAAGGAGGAGAGATATCCATGCACGCATCTTTATATCCCTGACGTCAACTATCGGGGCGAAGTGTATGCCTGTGGCGTTGGGCACGCCAACAGTGACTCTGAATTCCTCATCGGGGACCTTACCAAGGAGCCGCACGAGAAGGTTTACCAGTCGGCGAATTTCATGAGACTTCATGAAGCTAACATGAAAGGGAGATTGGAAATGGAAAATAAACTTTGCGCTGATTGCAATTCGTGGAACAGGATTGGCAATATTTATTTTAAAAATCCATTCCCCTTCGGATCCAAGTGGCTATAACAGCGGTTGGGCGCGAAGGAGGCCGTGTGGTTTTCGATCTGGCCTTGCGCGGGAGGGTGTATGGCGGCGTTTAAAAAAGTGGTTATATCGGCGGCGGATGCGGTTTTGGCCGCGCTGCTTGCGCCTATTGTCATAATTTCCATTATCAACAGCGTCATTCGCCGACGTATGAATGAAGGCAAGTCATGCTTGATTCAAATATCGGCCGGTGGCTCTCTTAACGACGTGCTCAGAAAGTTTGGTTCGCTGGAGGCGCTCTTCAATTTCGATGGCGATGCGCCGGTCAGAGTGTTCAGCCGCAGAGTGCTTTTCTTTTTTCCGTCGTCGAACACTCTTTGTTTCACCTTCACCGATGGATGGATGATTCTGGAGCAAAGAAAGGCCATGGGCTATTTCAAGCTTACTGGCGTCCTTCTGTTCCTGGCTCGCTTGTTTCATGCCGCAAGCAGCGAGGGCGGGTGTTTGGTGAGGGGATGCGACCCTTATTTCTCGGGTTTCGCCGCATGGCTCACCGGCGCGCTTTTAGGCCTCCCATATTGCGTGTCAATTCATTCCGACTACGATCTTCGATATAAGCTGGATGGCGCTAAAGGCGCGCCAACGATATTCCGATCCCGGAAGCTGGCGAAAATGCTGGAGAGGTTTACTTTGACCCACGCCGATATGGTTTTGCCGATACGGCAAAGCCTGGCGGATAAGGCGGTTGAGCTGGGCGTGGCTCTGGATCGGATAAGGATAATCCCCCATGGAGTCGACTTCGAGCCGTTCCGCTTCCCGCTCGATAAAACAAAATTAGGCGCGTTGGGAAAGGAAAATCGCAAGATAATCAGCTTTGCTGGCCGGCTTTCGAAAGAAAACTACGTTGATGACATAATAGCCGCCGCAAGGATGCTGTCCGCGGCAAGAAACGATTTTGTGATAGTGATGGCGGGCGGTGGAAGTGAAGAGGAGCGTTTGCGGCGCGTGGTCCGCCAGGATGAACTTCTTTCTTCGTCGGTAACGCTTAAGGGATTCATGCCGAGGGATGAGGTATTTGAATTAAGGAAAGCCTCCGCCATAGGTTTGGCTCTGATGGGTGGCTTTAGCCTGATCGAGGCCTGCGCGGCGGGGAGGCCGGTGGTGGCCTATGACGTTGAATGGCATAATGAGCTGGTGATTGACGGAGAAACAGGCTTCCTCGTCAAGGAGGGTGATATCGAAGGACTCGCCCGGGCCGTTTCGTTTCTGCTGGATAATCCGGCGGAAGCAGACCGCATAGGCGGGGCCGCGCATCGCCTGGCGTTCGAGCGCCATGATATACAGGCTACCTCCGTGATCAAGAGAAAGGCTTATGAGGAGTTGCTTGCTTTTTGCCCAAAATAACTGGGCGCCGGCGTCATTGGCGGCGTTGAGGAAGGAGGATAGCGGGGAATTGGAAAATAAAAGTAAGAATCCAAAGGAAAGAATCGCCAAGGGCGACGCCTGGTATACGGATGACCAACTGGCGATCCAACTGGGGCAGAGTGGCCCTCGCGCTGTTGTAGAAGGAAGATTGCGGATTTTCAGAACGGCTATATCCAATTGGCTTTTGAACAGCGGAAAACAGCGAGAGGGTTTGCGATTTCTCGACGCAGGATGTGGAGATGGGATCAACCTGATGGGCCTGTCATCCATCATGGCCGGGATGGGGATAGAGCCTGGAAGATCACTTTTCGGCGTGGATTATAACGTCGCCCGAATCTTCAAGGCGCGAAAAATGCCTGGTGTGGCAGGGGTTTTTAGCGGATCCTTGTTGAGCCTGCCTTTCCGGGATGAAACGTGGGATGTGATCCTGTGCAACCAAGTGCTCGAGCATATATATGAGGATAGCAGCGCGCTGCTTGAATTGAACCGAGTCCTGCGTAAAGACGGTTTGCTAATAATAGGTGTTCCAAACGAGGGCTGTGGGCTGGCTCAACTTAGAAACAATGTTTTGCAACCCAAGATATCCGCAACAACGGATCATGTAAACTTTTACACCATCGACTCAATATCCTTTAAGATAGCGGCGGCGCGCCTGGTGATTGATCGTGTGGAAAGATCCGGCTTTTTCGTCCCCCATACGCGCATATTATTTTTGATAAGCTCCACTTCTTTTGGGCGGAGCGCGCTGGAAAAGCTTGGCAGGATAATCCCATCGCAGGCAGCGGGGCTGATATTTATATGCGGGAAAAAGTAGGCATGGACAGGAGCGCAAAGACCAGTAACCGTCCGGGCGAGAACGAGAATATCATCGGAGGGCTTTTCTTTGGGGAGGGGATAGAATATCTATCTGTATATTTATGCGATTAGCGCAACGAGTGTTAATTATTTGTTTTTCATGGCTAAGGGATGTATGGATAATATTTGGGATCGCCATTGCAGCGATTCTATTTATTGAATATGGGCTATCGAAGGCGTATGAGCGGAGAGATAACAGTGACATTGTAAGGATTGATTATAGGGCGGCGGCGGATACATATCAGGGCGAGAAATGGGTGGAAAGATATTATCGTGAAGACCGGGAATCGGCGGTGATGTCTTGGGCTCCATATGTATATTGGAGGAGAAAACCATATAATGGTGAATATATAAATATTGACAAACAAGGATTAAGGAAGACATGGAATTCGAATAGCGGCAAATCCGGCGAAAGCAATGAGCAAACGAAAGTATTTATTTTTGGCGGCTCCACAATGTGGGGCACGGGCGCGCGAGATGATTTTACTATAGCGTCATTGTTCGCAAAAGAGCTGAGCAAGAATAATGTGGGCGCCAAGGTGGTAAATTACGGCGAGTCGGGTTATGTGAGCACGCAAGAGTTGATTTTACTGATCCAAGAGCTGCAATCCGGAAATATCCCCAAGCTCGTAATATTCTATGACGGAGTGAATGATGTATATTCAGCGTTGCAACAGGGGAAGGCAGGCATACCACAAAATGAATTCAATCGAGTCGCGGAATTTCAGACGTCCTTCTATATAAAAAGTGAGGCGATTGAAAAAGTGTTTAATGAAATGTCCATATTGCGAATTATAAGAGGTGTATCCGCCAGATTTGGTTTAAGTCTTCCTTTAATTAGCTTTTCTCGCGGGGAGATTAAGGATATACAGCGGCGGCCATCACGCTTGCTGGCGAAAGACGTATTGGATATTTACGAAAATAATATACTTATTGCGCATTCGTTATCTCAAAAATTCGGATTCAAAGCGCTGTTTTATTGGCAACCGACGATATATAACAAGAAACGATTGACCGGCTATGAGGAAAGGGAAAGGTTGCGCATGGAATCAGAGCAATCTTTCTTCGAAGTGACAAATGAGGTTTTAAAACAGGACCAAGACAAAATATTGAGAATGAGTGAGCATGGTTTTCATGATATAAGCAATATTTATGAGAATATTAGTGATGCTATATTTATTGATTTTTGTCATACGGCGGAATATGGAAATACATTAATTGCGAGGCGTATGTTGAAGGACGCGCTGCCATTTCTGAGTAGTAATGGGGTTGCGATAAATAACGTGTTTTCAAGTGATGGCGCCATGGCAGTGGCGCTTATTGATTAAAGTCTTTAATAAGTCATCATTTCCCGCCGCCGCATTTGGACAATGCGCATCAATGGGAAAAAACAACCGCGTATAGTGGGAATATGCTACATACTACACATTTGGAGGCGGCTGCAAGGTCGACGAACGAAAATCACAATGCTCCATAAGATCATCGTGATCATTGAATCCCACAAAATAGAAAAGCTCCAGCTACGGCCGTGTAAAGGCGGCTGCCGCCGTTCCTCGAAGTTTGAGGAATTCAATCTGATAGCGGCTTGCGGTATGGTAATCGTGACATGGTATGCATATTGTAACTACGAAAGTATACATGTCGTTGATTAATATCTCTGCGGCGGCGGCGTTGACGCTCTTGTTGTTTGTTTACGCCGCCTATTCGCGCGCAAGGATGGGCATCACTCCCAGAAAAGAGCCGGATTGTCTTCTGCGTCTGCGCCAGGGCTCGTCGATCAAAGACATTCTGCGCAAATTATCCGCCATAAACGGCCCGTTCGAAATAGATGGCGGCGCGGCGCTGGATGTCTGTAAAAGAAGCGCCATATATTTTTTCCCTGCGGGTAACCCGCTTCGAATGGATTGTTCGAATGGGTGGACGGTCTGCGAGCAGAGAAAGGCGGCGGGTATTCCGCCCTTGACCGGCGGTATGTTATATTTGATTCGCCTGTTGGGTTTGCTCAATGAATGCCATGTGATGTTGATAAGGGCTTACGATCCTTACATATCCAGATTCATGGCTCAGGTTGTGAGCGCGTTTAGAGGGAGGCCGTATTGCTTCGCAATTCACTCCGATTACGACAAGCGGTACGAAATGGACGGTGTGCTGGGTACGCCCTTGATACTTGGCTTGAGGAAATTGGCCAAAAGGCTGGAGGCCGCCTCTTCAATAAAACGGGACTGCTGTAAAAAGCTGCTCAATCTGGCATGATGACCTGCCGATCATCATGGTTCATAAGTGGAGTCAACGGAAGCCACGCGCCTGCGGGCAATTGCGCATCCTAGGCCGTTTGCGAGCCGCCAGGCGCCTTTTGGGCCGCGCAAGAATTAAGCTCCCAGCGCATATGGAACGGCGTCGAGCTCGGAAATGACCAACACAAGAAGAACAACAAAGGGGCGCGCAATCACGGATTTTAGGTTCTGGAAGTTGCGGCCGAAAGTGAGCGTAAGGAAATAGAAGTATGTGTGGAATAACAGGAATTGTGTCAGCCAAGGCTCTGGATGCATCTGTTGAAAAGAAGATTTATTCAATGAACGAGACTCAGGTCCACCGGGGGCCCGACGGGAAGAAAATATGGATCGGTGACAATATCGCCATGGGGCATACCCGCCTGGCCATAAACGACCTGTCGGAACACGGCTCCCAACCGATTAGCAACGAGGATGGATCGCTGATGTTGACCTGCAACGGGGAGGTCTACAACCATAGGATTCTCAGAAAGGAGCTTATCGAAAAGGGCCATAAATTCAAGAGCCGCACCGACGTGGAAGTGATCCTGCACCTGTATGAAGAACACGGTACCGGTTGCGTGGAAAAGATCGTGGGAATGTTTGCCTTCGCCTTGTGGGACAAGAAATCGCGGAAGCTTCTGCTGGCCAGGGATCGAGTTGGTGAAAAGCCGCTTGTTTATTGGCGGCGGGGCGCCCAGTTGTATTTCGCCTCCGAGATAAAGGCGATCCGCCAGGCGATGGATTTCGAGCCCGAGATCGATACAAATTCCTTTTATCATCTGATCACGTACCCCTCGGTGCCGCATCCTTACACTATGTACAAGCAGATAAAAAAACTCCCTCCGGCCAGCGTGATGGAGTGGGAGAACGGTGAGATAAAAATCAGCAGATATTGGCATGTGTCCTACGCGAACAAGAGAAATATATCTGTCAGGAGCGCGGTTGACGAGTATAAGGATATTCTGAGGACCTGCGTTTCGGAGATGCTGGACGCGGATGTTCAGGTTGGCGTGTTCCTTTCCGGGGGAGTCGATTCAAGTAGCATAGCCGCGCTGGCGCGGGAGATAAAGGGCTCAGGGGAGGTGACCACATTTACCCTGGGCGATGACAAGGACAGAGTGGATCCGGAATTCACCAGAGCGGTGGAGGTGGCGAAGCAGTATAACCTGAAGCATCACAAGATCAAATTCACAAGCGATCTGATCTCGTGGCTTCCGGAGGCGATATACTACTACGATGAGCCGTACTGGTCTTATCCCGCGATTTACGCGCAAAAAATGTCCAAATATGTCAGCGCCCATGTCAAGGTGGCGCTGGCCGGCAACGGCGCCGATGAAGTGTTCGGGGGTTATTATGGGTACAATGTCAACCGGCTCTATTCCCATATATTCCGGCGCAGCAGGTTAATACCTGGCTGGCTCGGGCGCTTCGGCGGTAATGGCCTTTTATCGAAAATCGCCATGTTAAAAAAGCTCGCCGCGCTTCCATTATATAAGCGGCGCGGCGAATTCATCAACATAGCCGCTAGCAAGATTGCCGCCAATTTATTCACCGATGCCTATCTTGCGAACAACATCCCCGTCCAATCCGGCGAATTGCTTGATGAATACACCGGAGAATGCGACGCGGAGGATTACCTTGACACCGTGCTCTATTCCGACCTGATGTTATATCACATGCACGGAACCACAGTACTCTCAGATGTTTCCGGCATGATGTATGGACTGGAGATAAGATCCCCCTTTCTGGATGTAAGAATGATTGAATTCGCCGCGAGCCTGCCGGATAAACTGAAGGTTCCCTCGTTATTCAACCCGAGACAGAATAAATACATAATGAAGAAATCGATGGAGGGGTTTTTGAGCGACGATATCCTATATGGAAAGAAGATGGGATATGGGTATAACATAAGGTTTGGCGATTTGATGAAGGGCCCATGGTGGCCGGTCATTAAGAAATATGTCCTGAATGGAGGATATCTGGAGATGGGCGTATTTAACAAGAGAGCAATCTCACAATACGTCCCCATGAATCCAAGAGTCACATGGATGTTGACCTGTGTCTCCATCTTTTATGAGATGAATGTGAAAAAGCGCTCAGTTGAGGATTTGACAGCCGAGATCACAGCCTCCGTCGCCGAGTAAGGCGCTCTTCTGCAAGTAAGCTGGATATCCATATGCCGCCGCGCCTTGCGCCACGTTCGACAGTTCTGTCTACGCCGCTGTTTGGGCTAATCTCGGGAAGCATACCGTTTTTGCTCTTTGATAAACCAATTCACCAATGCATAAAAGCGTAAAAAACTACATTCAGCTTCTGTTTTCGAACTTCGGCAGGATATTGATCGGCATTCTGTCCACAGCGTTGCTGGCAAGGTTGCTTGGGCCCAAGGGGATGGGAGTGTGGGCGATTTATGTCGGCACGGCGACTTTTTTCCACGCGCTCCTTATCAACTGGACGCAAGAGCTGACCGTGAAATACGGCATCGAGGAATGGAAGAGGAAGCAAAGCCTGCGTGACACATGGAATTATCGCCTGCCGCTTCTGCTTTTTGGATTCGCGATCTCGTTCCTGGCCCTTTTATCGATATCGGCCGCAGGACAGCTGGAGGATGTTCTTCAGCTTAAATCCTCTTGGTGGATCATCATATGGTTATACATAGTGAATCTATGGCTCATCGCGGAAGTCACCAGCCTCTTAGTGGCCAGCGACAATCTCAGCGGCTTAGCCACGGCTCAGCTTGTCATGCCATTGGTCCATGTGCTCTACATGGCGGTTATATACTGGGGCGATTTCTTTGAGGATAATACCGAGCCAGTGATATTCGGCGTCACGGTTATATCCTGCTTAAGCTGGGGCGCGTTGTTCATTCGCACCACCAGGAGAGTCAAATTATCCGCAGGCCCGTTTTCGCGGACGGACACACATAGATTTCTCAAGTACGCCTGGCCATTTATCCCTGTGGTGATGATCCATTATCTATCCTACTGGTGTGATCATTACATAATCCTTGCCTACTTCACCATGCGCGAGGTCGGGCTGTTCCAGGCCGCGTATGGAGTGATGATTGTCACGGCTGGATTCGCCGCCCCTCTATTCATGATTATCCTGACAAGGATGACAGGCGAAAGCGAAGGCGATCTTGCGTTGACAAACACCAAGTTGCTGAAAATAGTCCCCACCGTCATCAGCATTTGGGGATTGTCGATTATTTGCATAATTTCCATCATGCCTTTTTTATTCATTCTGATCATGGGTCAGGAATTCATCGAAGCGCTCTCATTGTTCAACATCCTGCTGATATCAATCCCCGGGGCTGGAATATTCTCTATATATGACGCGCTCTTTAGAATACAAGGCCGGGTCAAGGTGGTGGTCAGGGTGTTTGGATTAATCGCCTCATCAAACATCGCCATCTCCCTGGCGCTTATGCCGCATTTCGGCCCCGCTGGAGCGGCGGTGGGGACCCTGTCATCGTTTATATTAGGACAGATACTCTACATAGCAAACCAGCACACATATCAAAACATCAAGGACACAAAGATATGGGGCATATATGGCGGACTAGTTATCGCCGCCCTGATAATGGCTTTGGTGGGTAATGGATTGTTCGCGCGGCTGGCTACCGGCTTGGCTTTGTTGTTGGCGCTCATTTTGTATATGCGAAAGGTCCGGGCCGTGGATCCGGTAACAGTGAACAAGTTGTTTTCCGGTCATTTGGCCGGAATGGGGCGCTATGTGACGAAGGTGTTGGCCGATACCCGCGCCTAGGAGTCAGTGGGTGAAATCATGAAGGTAAGTAAACAATGGTGAAATGGCAAATCCCTGCGCGCCGTGGCTTTTCGCCGCGAGAGCTGGGATTCTTTGTTTTTCCAAGGCCGAGGCTGGGGTGAACCAGTGGTTTTGGAGGAGTATGTAGAGCTGTTGAGAAGCGACTGGGTGTTTCAGACCCGGCTGACAAAATACCTGATGGACAAGGAGCAAAGGCGCCCGCCGGTATATCCCATGTCCCTGGCGCTTACGCCAATGGCAGTTTTAGGCAAATACTAACGTTGGATCTCCATGGCCATGAAAAGGCCGGTCATGTCCGTGGACTTGCCAAGCATCCGCGAGTGGGTCGAGGATGGGGAAACCGGCTTTCTGGTGGATGAAGAAAATACTCCGCAGTTATCCAGCGCGATCGAGCGGGTGTTGGATATGTCTGCGGAGGAGGCCGGAGCCGTCACCGGGGAGGTGTATCGCGTCAATAGGGTAGAGATGGACGCGGAAGACCAAATGTTGCTCATGGAGCGAAATAGAAATTGATCAAGAGTGGAACGAGAGATGAGAGACGGCAACGCTAACCCGAAAGCGGAAGTGAGCAAAAAGAACGCCTGGTATACAGACGACCAAATGGGTATACAAATGGGTAACGCCGGTTTGCGGGAGGTGGTGAAAGGCAGGTGGCTGGTTTTCGAGCAGGCGATAAAAAGCTGGCTGGAGCAAACGGGCAAAAACATCTCCGAGCTTAGGTTTCTGGACGCCGGTTGCGGGGATGGAGTCAACGTTTTGGGGCTTTCGATGATATTTTAGGACTCGGGATTGAAGGCCGAGGGCTCCCTTTTTGGAATGGATTACAATATCGATAGGCTGGCAAAAGCCAGGATGTCCGAAGGATACGCCGGGCTGGCTAACGGCTCCCTGATATCGGCGCCATTCAGGGATGAAACGTGGGATGTTATACTGTGCAACCATGTTTTAGAGCATATACAAGAAGACGAAAAAGCTCTAAATGAGCTGAGCCGCGTTTTGCGCCAGAACGGTCTGCTGATATTGGGAGTGCCCAACGAAGGATGCATGCTGGCGCGCTTGAGGAATCATATTATCCAGCCAAAGATATCAGCCACAACGGATCACGTTAACTTTTACATTGAGGATTCCATTATATCCAAGATAATAAAAGCCAAGCTTTCGGTCGTGAAAGTGGAAACAGAGGGCTTCTTTGTACCGCACTTGCGCATAAGCGGATTCTTGGGAGCGCGCCGCTGGGGGAGAACCGTTACGGCCCTTATGAAAAATCTGTTTCCCTCCCAGGCGGCGGGCTTGACCATAATATGCAGGAAAAAATAGGGTTCATTTGCGCGCTATATTATCCTGAACACAGAGCCGAAGCCTGGCCTCCGTCCCCCATGGCCGGCGCTCCGCAAAAAACAAGAGAGAGATAAATGCTTACCGGAGTCTTGCTAACAGCCGCTATCTTTTTACTTCCGAGAATCTTGTTGATCCAGAAGACCGGCGCGGAGTCGAGCGTGGATCACTGGTATTGGAAATCATACGTCGAAGCGTTGCGGTTCGATTGGAAGTTTCCGCCGGCGCTTTCAAAATATCTGCTGGACGCTGGGCAGTGGTATCCTCCGCTATACCCAATATTTTTGGCGTTATTGCCAAAGCGCGTTTTTGAAGGTTATACAAGATACATCGCCGCGTTTATAGATTTGGCGCGGTTGGCCCTGCTTATGGCCGCAATATGGCGGCTTTCGGAAGGGTCGCACTGGGCGGTCTTTGCGGGCGGACTGGTATATTCAACAACGTTTATCCTTATAACGTACAATACGCAATTGAATTCGAGAGGATTTGGAGCCATCCTGCTTGATCTTGCCGCGCTACTATATTTGGGGATGATGTCCCCCGAAGAATCCCGCTGGATTTATATATCAGTCGTTCTGTCATGCGCCCTAATATTGCTGATGCACAAAATGACCACCCAGCTATTATGGTTTTTGTGTCTAGCCGCGGCGATAGTTTATGGCGATTGGATGTTGGCGGCGCTTATCCCCTTCTCAGCGGCGATGGCGTTGCTGATAAGCGGCGGGTTTTATTGGAAAGTGGCGCGGGCCCACTGGGATATAGTCGCATACTGGAATCGAAACTGGCAATGGTTGCAGGCGCACCCGCTGATGGAATCGCCCATATATGGCGATCCTGGCTACTCAAGCCCAGGCAAGTTTCATCAGCGCGGATTGGCCGGGATATATAAACATCTGAGTTATTTAATAATGTACGCGCCCGGCGTTTGGCTACTGGCCCTTCCATTAGCCGCCGCGGGGTGTAGGCAATTGCACGGCAACCCTGACTTGGCGTACATCGCCGTATGGGTGGGTGTGACGGCCAGTTTCGCCGTTATTACCACGTTTGTTCCGGTCATGAAGTGTCTGGGATCTGGATATTTTTATTTATATAACGCCGCTTTTCCAGCCGCCTTGCTTTGGGGGCTTTTGGCCGCGGATCCAAAAGGCCCAGGCGGTTACTATTACGCTGGCCTGGCAATGGTTCTGATGTTAAGCGCTGTTGGTTATGTGATGTATCTGAGACGGCAATCGCGCGCGCAGGCCGAGGCGGAGGACAAACTGCCGGAAGTGATTCAATATCTGGCGACAGCCCCAAAGGGGGTGTTCTTCTGCTATCCGCTACAAATGGCGGAGATAGCCGCGTACAAAACTCATCATAGCGTTTTATGGGGCGGGCATGGCTATGGATTCACCAAACTTGACCCGATTTTCCCAAGATTGTTAAAGCCGATCCGCGAGGTGGCGTCCGAATATGACCTTAGGTATTTTCTTACGATTGAAGGCTGGGCTCCGCAAAAATTCATAGATGACCTGCCGGCGGAGAAGGTGTTGTCGTTCGGTAAATATCGGCTATACCTGCTCTGCAAGCCATGAAAATATTGCATGTCATAACCTCCCTGGGGGTAGGCGGCGCGGAGGCGATGTTGCTGAAGCTTCTAGCTGGCCTGGATCAGGATAAATTCCGGCAGAGTATAGTAACTCTTGCCGACTCTCAAAGCGAATTTACGGAAAAAGCGGAAGCGATGGGGGTGCAGGTGCAATCTCTTGGAATGCGGCCTGGCGGGTTGAGCCTAATGAAGCTTATTCGTTTGGTATCAATAATTCGAAGCCATAAGCCCGACATAGTCCAAACATGGCTTTATCATTCCGACCTGATAGGCGCCATTGCGGCCAAGCTGGCAAGGGTACCCGCTGTCGTATGGAATATCCGGTGCTCATATCTGGATAGGAAGGATCATCCCAGGTCCCTTTTTTGGATAATCTGGCTTTTAGCTAAAATGTCCAAAATCCCAGAAGCCGTCATTGTAAACTCAGCCGCGGGGCGCCTGGCGCATGAAGAGCATGGATATTCCCCAAAAAGATGGGAGCTGATCCAAAATGGTTTTAACACCGATATTTTCAAACCCTCGCTGGAGGCTCGGAATGCGCTCAGGGAAGCTCTGGGCTTGGGGCCTGATACTTTATTGATCGGGATGATTGCAAGATATCACCCAATGAAAGATCATGAGACTTTTCTAAACGCCGCAGGAATACTTCATCAAAGGCGTGAAGATGTTCATTTTGTATTGGCGGGCCTAGGCGTGGACAAAGACAACAGGCCGCTGATGGAGATGATTCATAGAAAAGGTATAATGGACAAAGTGTCGCCACTGGGAGAGCGGAGAAACATTCAGCAAATCGCGGCGGCCATGGACATCGTCACGTTAACATCCTACAGCGAGGGATTTCCAAACGCCATTGGGGAGGCGATGTGTTGCGGTGTTCCCTGCGTGGCGGCGGGGGCCGGAGAGACGCGGGAATTGATTGGAGACACGGGTATAGTGATACCGGCCAAGGATCCCGAAGCGCTGGCGGCCGCTTGGGATTCAATGCTGAGCATGACACCCCAAGAGCGAGGGGCGCTGGGGCAAGCCGCCAGGGCGAGGATAATCGAAAAATATTCCTTGGAAAGCGTAGTGCGCCAGTATAAATCTTTCTACACGCAGATAGCGAAGAAAGCGGAGAGTTAGAATGAGCACGTACTACAACGATAAACTTGGCCAGCTGAAAGATATATTCGGCGCCGGCCACGTGGAGGCCCAGGAGGATCACGTCACGATAGATGGAAAGGTGTTTCCTGTGATTGATGACGTGATAATTCTTCTGGACGAAACAGCCATGCCGCCTTTGGTGAGGCGGCGTCTCTCCAAGCAGAACGCCCCTTCGGAGGATCCGGGTTTTTCCGAAGATGTTCAATTCAGTTTCGGCGCCGAGTGGACTAAGTATCCGGACATCCTGCCGGAACATAGGGATGAATTTAATCAATATTTCGACCTGGTGGATATTGATTCATTGGCAGGGGCTCGATCCATGGATTTAGGGTGCGGAATCGGGCGATGGAGCTACTTTCTAAAAGACATCTGCGGGGAGATGATTCTTGTAGATTTTTCCGAGGCGATATTCGTGGCCAGAAAAAACTTGCGCGGCTCCGTTAACTGCGTCTTCTTCATGGCCGATATCACCAAGCTGCCTTTCAGAAGTGACGCGGCGGATTTTATTCTTTGCCTGGGTGTGTTGCACCATTTGCCCATGGACGCACTGAAGGCCACAAGGTATTTAAAAGGATTCGCGCCCAGGGCCTTGATATATCTTTATTACGCCCTGGACAACCGGCCTGTATATTTCAGGGCGTTATTAGCGGCCGCCACCATGGTCCGGCTGGCAGCGTCCAGGATCCGCAATGAGCGACTGCGATCGATATTCACATGGCTTGTGGCGGCTCTGGTGTATAAGCCTTTCATCGTCATCGGCCAGGCGCTTGGCCCGCTGGGGCTCTCATCCAGCGTCCCCCTGTATGAGGGGTACCGTGGAAAGAGCCTCGGCAGGATACAACAGGATGTTTATGACAGATTTTTCACGACCATAGAGCAGAGGGTGTCCCGCAGTCAAATAATGGCGCTCAGGGACAGCTATTCAAAAATAACGGTGTCGGAAAATATCCCATACTGGCATTTTCTTCTAGAGCGATGATGCGATGGTGACACGGTAATGTGCGGTATCGCCGGGTTCGCCGGCGCGGTCCGGGAGCGCGACAAAGGCGCGATGAGCGCCTTGATGGAAAAAATGACAGTCACCATGTGGCTGAGGGGGCCGGATGACACAGGAGTGTGGGTTGACGCCGCCGCGGGGATCGCGCTGGGTCATCGAAGGCTTTCTATTCTTGATCTTTCTCCGGCTGGGCATCAGCCGATGGAGTCTGGTAGTGGAAGATATATAATCACCTACAATGGTGAAATATATAACTTCAACGATATCAGGAAGGAGTTGGACTCCATCGAGCCGCGCCAGTGGCGGGGACATTCCGATACGGAGGTCATTCTAGCCGGGATCGAAACCTGGGGTATCGAGAAAACATTGGCACGGATGAACGGCATGTTCGCCTTCGGCCTGTGGGACCGGGAGGAGCGAAAGCTGGTACTGGCCAGGGACCGCATTGGAAAAAAACCCCTTTACTATGGCTGGAGCAATGGCACGTTTATATTCGGCTCCAGCCTGGCGCCAATCCGCGCTCATGGGGCGTTTGAGGGCAGGATCAACCGAAACGTGATTTCCCTGTATTTGAGAAGAAACTACATTCCGGCGCCCTATGCGATATATGAAGGATTTTATAAACTGCCGCCTGGCTGCATCCTGGCACTGGATGAGGCTGGCGTCGCTGGGAAGCGTTCGTTCAATCCTTTTCCTCAGAGGGGTCCAGGCCAGATCGGGCCTGACCGATACTGGTCGGTAAAGGGCTACTTTGAGAACGGACAGAGTGTCGAAAGAAAGCAATCCGATGAGGAGATTCTCAATCAGCTGGAAATTCTATTGACCGATTCTGTGGCGATCAGAATGATTTCTGATGTGCCGTTGGGGGCGTTTCTATCAGGGGGAATAGATTCCTCCCTGGTGGTGGCGCTGATGCAGAACGTGGGCGGACGGCCCGTGAAGACCTTCACTATAGGGTTCAACGAAGACCAATATAACGAGGCCCAGCACGCCAAGCTGGTGGCGGACCATTTGAAGACGGATCATACCGAGCTGTACGTGACGTCCGAAGAGGCGATGGATGTCATCCCTCTGTTGCCTGCCCTTTATGATGAACCGTTCTCGGATTCTTCCCAGATCCCGACATATCTTGTGTCTAGGCTGGCCCGGGAACGCGTGACCGTGGCGCTCTCCGGCGACGGCGGCGACGAGTCGTTCGGCGGATACAATCGCTATATGTGGGCGCAGAGAATCTGGCGGATGATAGGCTGGGCGCCATTAGGAGCGCGGAAAGCCACCGCCATGGCTATTGAATCAATATCACCTGGAGGATGGGACTCGGCTTTTGGCGCGTTTTCATTTCTACTTCCCAGGTCGCTCAGGTACTCCACGCCGGGGGATAAGATTCATAAGGCGGCGGCTCTGCTTACAGCCGAACATCCGATGGGAATTTATAATCGGTTAGTGTCTCACTTGAATGATCCCGCAAGTTACATAATAGGCGCCGATGAGCCGCCGGATTACCATTTCCACCGGGATAATTGGCCTAAGACAGATGATTTTGCCCAAATGATGATGTATCTGGATACTGTTACCTATTTGCCAGATGATATTCTGCACAAGGTGGATAGGGCCAGCATGGGAGTCAGCCTGGAGGTGCGAGGCCCGCTGCTGGACTATAGAGTCGTGGAATTGGCGGCGGGCTTATCTTCTGCGCGCAAAATGAGCGGCGGAGTGGCCAAGGGATTCTTGCGAAAATTGCTATACAAACATGTTCCAAAAGAAATAATCGAAAGGCCCAAGATGGGCTTTGGCGTGCCCGTGGGGGATTGGATGCGGGGTCCTCTGCGTTCATGGGCGGAATCCCTGCTGGAGGAAAAACGCATCAAGCGGGAAGGGTATCTGCAATGGGTTCCCATCCAAAAGATGTGGAGCGAGCACCTTGGCGCGAAGCGCAATTGGCAGTATCAGTTATGGGACATATTGATGTTCCAATCGTGGCTGGAGCATAACAGCAAATGAGACAGAGCATGGGATTTGTCCGCAATTATCCCGCGCAGATATGGATTGGTTTCTTTATCTACACGGCCATTGCTGCTTTGGCGGTTCAGTTCATTATCCTCCCATTTCTTTTGCCGGAGTTGCATTGGGGCCAAGGATTGCTGGCAGGATTAGATAGCGTAGTATTTCATTTAGAGACGGTGGATCTGGCGGAGAAAATCAAAGCCAATGGCTGGGGTGAATGGCGGCTTCGCCCAGGCGGGCAGGGGATAGAAGGCGTGGCGGTTATATTTTATTATTTCATTGCCCCGGAGCCATGGACATTGATACCGCTGAACGCGGCTATCCACGCGACTACAATTCTCGTTCTATACGCCATACTCACAAACCTTTTTGACAATAAACAGGCGTGTTTATATTCGGCGATAATAGTTGGTTTATTTCCCTCGGCGATGACATGGTACACGCAAATGCACAAAGATGGCTTCAGCTGCATGGGGATGGTAATGATAGTATGGGCGTGGGTGGAGATATCGCGGGTCGCCGCTGGCCGATCAAAGGTCCAGTGGCTATTGGCCAGTGTGTCACTTTCCGCCATTGGGTCTTTGTCCATTTGGATTGTGCGCCCATATCTTCTGGAAATGATTATTGTTATATCGGTAGGGCAGATGATGTTTCTAGCCGGCATCGCCGCGTCCTCATATAGAAGGGGGAAAATAAGCGGGACTATATTTGCTATTGCCATGTTTGCAGCAGGGTTATGCCTGGTCCCTCCTGTTAAATTGCCTAAGCTTCAGGAAGTCATCTTGGCCAAAGGCGGCGTGGCAAGGGATAATACATGGGATTACAGCGACTTTCTGCCTGCCCGTGTCGATGGCTGGTTTAAACAAGTGGCCGATGTGCGGACGAATTTCATTCAGAGTAGCCATGGAGCGGGAAGTAATATTGACGTGGATGTGAAACTGTCGAGCGCATGGGACGTGGTGGCCTATATACCGCGAAGCATGCAAATAGCCTTTCTGGCCCCATTTCCCTGGGATTGGTTCGCCAATGGCACTAGCAAGGCGAATACTTATATGAGAAGAGTATCTGGTTTTGAAATGATGGGCGTCTATCTGTCCATGATTGTATTATTAGCCAACGCCGCCATTATGGCAAGGAAACATGAGTTCTGGATAATATTGATGTTCGTCATGGGGTACATGGTTGTTCTAGGCTTGTCTATCCCCAACGTGGGAACATTGTACAGGATGAGATACGCCCCCATGGCCATGCTTTTAACGCTGGGTTTTGCTATCAGTTTCTCGCGTCTTGCTCGAAAAAGCCAGCGCGCAACGGAAGGCCCCCCCCCGCTGGCGGACATTTGTTAACAGCCATTCCTCCATGTCACCTGCGTGGCGCGAACATTGCCTAATATTAATATACCTGCGCATCAGGAGTTGATCTTTGGAACCAGAGCGATATAGTCATCTCGGCGTCTATCGGGATAGCAAGGGCGGCTATATGTTAAATCCGTTATGGCATGTGGCCTTTATGGCAGGGATGGCGGCGCTGGTGGTATTTGCGCGCCTGCCCGAGAAAAGCGGGGCCTTCATGGCCATCATGTATTCAGCGGCGATAACGGTTCTCAGTCCGCTGAATGGGATAATATTCATAACAATGATATCCCCCCTGGCGTTATGCGAGCAGTGGAGGGAGTATGCTTGGCTTTACGAAGTATTTGCATGGATTGTTATCGCCGGCGGGCTTTGGCGGGCAGCGCTGAAGGGTCCCTTCCCCGGCGCCGCGGCTTTTCATACAATCATGCTGTTTGTTCTGGCGGCGGCGGCGAGTTTGCCTTTAGACGCCAAAGAGTTTGTTTACGATGTCTGGGCCAATTCTCCGGATGAAATCGCGGCGTGGTATATTTCCGCCCATCCAGGCCCGAAGACGCGATACTTTCGCCTGCTGGCAAACCTTATGGCCAATGCGGGACTGGCGCTTATCGCGGCTCATTACCTCCAGAGCAGGAAAGATGAATTAATCGTAAAATGGCTTAAATCGTACGCCATCGTGGTGGCCGCGGTCTCGTTCGCTGCTCTTGTGTTTATTGGCGGAGAGGGGACGGAGCGGTCTTCATCGCTAATGAGCAAAGTGGCCGGAGCGGCGGCGGAGATAAACGCTATGGTGGCGCCTCATTGGGAAAGCGGCCCCAGATATCTTACAATGTCGCTGGTGGGGAAAATGGAAAGCGGCGCCATCGCCGCTTTTTCCTATAATACGCAATTTTATGTCCAATGGTGTATCACGACAATTCCGCTGTTGGTGGCTTTGACGATATCGTTATCCAAAACCTCACGGATCCAGGCTTTGCTTGTCATGATATTGGTGACGGTGTTGGCGGCCCAGTCATACCAGACTGGCCAGCGATCTATGTATTTGTCGCTGCTTATTTTGGCAGGCATATACATCGCGGGCCTGGCGGGCTTGCCATCGCGGCTGAGCTTACAAACAGCCAAGCGTCTTGCCGCCGTGGCGGTTCTGGCCGCCGTGGGGTTGATAGCATGGAAAGTTAATTCCGCTGGCGGGCTCGGCAAGACGTTAGTTGACATCCAGGGGTTTATAAAGGACTCCAGCTACTATATGCTGCGCTATCAGGTATGGGAACCCAGGCTGTTTCTGTGGCACACCGCCGCATCCATGGCAGTTGCCTCGCCCATACTGGGTGTGGGATTGGGGCGATACAGCGCGCTGTTCGGCGAGTACTTCAATGGTTCATACACCGTATGGGAAGATATTGGATTCGCCAGTGGCAGCGCCCATTCACTATATTTCGAAATGCTCGCCGAGCAGGGTTTTCTGGGCATTGGCCTGTTTCTGTTGATCTCGCTGGCGGCCATCACCGCCGGGATTCGATATTATCTGCGCCCGAATGATGGCGCTCCGGATCCGGCCCGGCATTTGGCGCTGGGCCTGGCCCTCAGTTGCGTGATGTGGCTAATCCTTGGAGGCTCCCATGACATGCGCATCGTAAGGGCTCTCGACGGCAACTACTGGATATATATCGGGATGATATTTGGCCTCACCACCAGCGCGGCCCCACCCATGCCACAGGGCAGGAACCGGCTCACCAGGGGCGTGCTCATCATCCTGTTTCCAGCTCTGCTTTTCCAGGTTTACCATGTGTGGGCGCGGCCCATTGCCAGGGGGTACTCGGCAGGATTTCATAATTGGGAGCAGAATGAAAAAGGCGAGGCTTACAGGTGGATGGGCAAAAGAGGCGTCTTTCTTCCCTCCACCGACGCCACCTTGCTAAAAGTATTCGCGCCCATTCCCAATGTGGAGGCCAACCCACAGAAGTTGTCCATAAGGTATGGTGAAGAAAGACAGACAGTGGTCATCGCCGATTATGGCTGGCATGAAATCGTATTGAAGAAGGCTCCGGGCGCCAGCGCGGACCAGCTCATTTTCATCAAGGCCTCACGCGTGTTCAATCCAAAAAAAGAGGGCGCCAGCCAGGATGAGCGTGATCTGAGCGCCATGGTGGTTGTCAAGCCGTGGACTCAATAGGACGCCAGGCGAGGTTGTCTACTCATAACCAGGCGGTTGTGCCATAGCGTCTTATCAAATCTAGCTTTCTTCCGATAGGTTCAATCTTTCCTGGTAAATAGGAATTCATTGCACCCAAGCCGGCGACCCACCAGCCTGCTCCAGGTCAGCCGAAATCCCTTTGCGGCCAGCTTCGATTCTATCAATTCCGGGCTGGCCACCTCGAAAGGATACCCCCCCACCCAGTCGATAACATCTGTGAAGAATTTCATCCCGCGCGCGTCCTTGATGTGACGAGCCAATGGATTGCGCAAGCGGATGATATCGGCCAAAAATAGTCCCGTCCCGAAATAGATCCAGAAAAACAGCAGCATCAGGGCCTTGATGAAGCCAGGGGAGCTGACATAGAGGAGTTTGATCGCTTTCCAAACGCTGGAGATCCACCCCTGATCGTTGTAAATCGCTATAAACAGCTTGCCGCCAGGCTTTACCGTTGCGGTAGCGTTTTCGATGGCCTGCCACATGGCGCCAGTATGGTGCAACACGCCCCAGCTGTAAACCAGGTCATGTTCCCCCAAGGCAGTCATAAAACCTCCGTCCAGGACTGACCCTTGGGAAACCTGCCAGCGGTTGTCATCGGCGCCAGATGAATTTTTTAGGATAGTGGTGGCTTCAACACTATCCTTGTCATAGTCGAAAGATACAACCTTGTTGAAGCCCAGCTTGCAGGCCGCCAAGGAAAAAAGCCCGCTGCCGCTGCCAATATCCAGAAAGCTGGAACGAGCTACATCAATCCCCGTTGTCGCGACCTGGAGTGAACTTTTAGCGGCCTCGATCTCATCGGCTCCCACCGACTTTATGTATCGCTTCCAGTTCTTGCCAAAAGCGAAGCGCTTATTACTCATCAATAACCAAGATTTTTGAAGATTTGGAGAAGCCTGATAGCATACGAGCTCCGCATGCTTATATTTAAGCATAGTATATGGCGGCGTCTAAACAGCCGCCCATCACCGCCAATCGAAACGCCAAAAAAGCGTCTACACCTTACCCGCCTTCACTCCGGCTTCGATGATATCAAGAAAATCCTGGGCCTTCAGGCTGGCCCCGCCCACCAGCGCTCCATCCACATCCGGGCAGGACAAAAGCTCCAGGGCGTTGGATGGCTTCACCGACCCTCCGTACAGTATGCGCATCTTATCCGCCGTCTGCGCTCCGAACATGAGCGAGAGCTTTTCGCGGATCTTGGCGTGAGCCTCCTGGGCCTGCTCATGGGTGGCGGTTTTGCCGGTGCCGATGGCCCACACCGGCTCGTAGGCGATGGTAATCTTGGCCGCGGCGTCGGAGCCCACGCCCAGCAGACCACCCTCCAACTGACGGAATAGCACCTCGAAGGTCCGGCCCGCCTCCCGCTCCTGTAACGTCTCGCCCACACAGAGGATCGGCTTGAGCCCAGCCGCCATGGCCGCCACGGTTTTCTTGTTTATCTGGTCGTCGGTCTCGCCGAAAAGCTGGCGTCGCTCCGAGTGGCCGATGATCACCCATTTGCATCCGGCCTCCTTTGCCATCATGGCCGATATCTCGCCGGTGAACGCGCCGGACTCCGCCCAGTGCAGGTTCTGCGCCGCCACCTGGATGGTGCTCTGCGCCGTGGCGTCATATACCGCGCGAAGAGCGGTGAACGGGGGGGCCACCACCACATCCACCTTGCGCATGTCAGTTCCGTTTTTCAGCAACCCGCCTATCAGGTCCTGCGCCTGGCTGATGGTGTTGTACATTTTCCAGTTTCCGGCGATAACCAGCTTTCGCATTACAACGGTCTCCTGATATATGAATAGGTATTAAGCGTCCGGCAGGGCTGCAAGCCCTGGAAGTGTTTTTCCCTCCAGCAACTCCAGGAAAGCGCCGCCCCCTGTGGATATGAAGTCCATATCCCCCGCGGCCCCCGCCATGTTCACGGCCAGGGCGCTGTCGCCTCCGCCCACCACGGTCAGGGCCTTGCTCTTTTTCAATGTTTCAATAAGCCCCATGGTGCCGGCGGCGAATGCCTTCTTCTCGAACACGCCCATGGGCCCGTTCCACACTATAGTGGCCGCCCCCTTGAGCGCCGTGTCAAAAAGGGAGACGGACGCAGGGCCGATATCCGGGGCGATCTTCCCCTTGGGCAGGTCGTGGAAGGTCACCAACGAAGTCTTGACGGCCTCCTCCATGTTGTCCGACACCACAAAATCCACCGGCATGTAAAACTTCACACCCCGCTGGCGCGCCTTGTCCAGCACCTTCTTGGCCCCCTCGATCATGTCCGGCTCCAGGATGTTGTCGCCGATCTCCAGCCCCCGGGCCTTCAAAAAGGTGAACGCCATCCCCCCGCCGATGATCATGATGTCGCACTTTTCCACCAGGTTCTCCAGCGCGTAAATCTTGGAGGATACCTTGGCCCCGCCAAGTATCGCCGCCAGGGGGCGGCTGGGGTTGGTCAGCGCCTTGGTGAAATACTCTATCTCCTTTTGCATCAGGAATCCGGCGGCGCAGGTCTTTACGAATTTGGTCATCCCCACAGTGGAGCAGTGCGCCCGGTGGGCCGTGCCGAAGGCGTCGTTTACATATACATCCGCCAGCTTGGCCAGCTTCTGGGAAAACTCGGCGTCGTTCTTCTCCTCCTCCTTATGAAAACGGAGGTTCTCCAGCAGAAGGATCTGGCCATCCTGCAGCGCCGCCACGGCGGCCTCGGCCTTCTCTCCCACGCAGTCCTCGGCGAAAGCCACCGGCCGGCCCAGCATGGTTTTGAAAACGTCCAGGGTCTGGCGCATGGAGGCCTTCGGGTCCGGCCCTCCCTTGGGCCGGCCCATATGGGAGGCCACGATCACCTTGGCGTCGTTATATACCGCGTGGCGGATGGTGGGCAGGGCCTGCTCTATGCGGGTGGTGTCCGCCACCTTTCCCCCCTCCAGCGGCACGTTGAAATCCACTCGGATGAAAACTCTTTTGCCTTTCAGGTCCAACTGGTCGATGACGACTTTCTTCATGCTCCCCTCCTGCAAACCAACCTTTAACCAGCGCGGCCGCCGGACGCTCCGGCGCGCCGCGGCCTTGCGTCAGAGCCCCTTGGATACGATGAACTTGATCAGGTCCCGCACCCTGCAGGAATAGCCCCATTCGTTGTCATACCAGCTCATCACCTTCACCATGTTCCCGCCCACCACATAGGTGGTGCCAGCGTCGAATATGCTGGAGGCCGGATTGCCGTTAAAATCCTTGCTCACCAGCGGCTTGGCGCAATAGTCCAGAATTCCCTTCAATGACCCTTCACTGGCGGCCTTCACAGCGGCGTTAACCTCCTCCACCGTGGTGGATTTATCGGTGTTCACCACCAGGTCCACTATCGAGACGTTGGGGGTGGGCACGCGGATGGAGAGCCCGTCCAGCTTTCCCTTCAGCTCCGGTATCACCAGCGATAGAGCCTTGGCGGCGCCGGTTGTGGTGGGGATCATGGAAAGCGCCGCGGCCCTGGCCCGGCGAAGGTCCTTATGGGGCAGATCCAGGATGTTCTGGTCGTTGGTATAGCTGTGGATGGTGGTCATCAGGCCGCTTTTGATCCCGAAATTGTCCATCATCACTTTGGCCAGGGGCGCCAGGCAGTTGGTGGTGCAGGACGCGTTGGATATCACCTGATGCTTGGCCGGGTCATACTTCTCCTGGTTGACGCCCAGGACGATGGTGATGTCCTCGTTCTTGGCGGGTGCGGAAATGACCACCTTCTTGGCGCCGGCGGCCAGGTGCTTGGCGGCGTCGTCGCGCTTGGTGAACAGCCCGGTGGACTCCACCACCACAGAGACTCCCATCTCCTTCCAGGGCAGCTTGGCGGGGTCTCTTTCCGCGGTGATGCGGATGGTCTTGCCGTTGACGATTATGGAGTTGTCACCGGCTTCCACCGTCTCCGAAAGAATGCCCATGGTGGAGTCATATTTTAGAAGATGGGCAAGGGTGGCAGCGTCGGTGATGTCGTTGGCCGCTACGATTTCAATGTCATTGTGTCCCAGGCAGGCCCGGAAAAAATTCCGCCCAATCCTGCCGAATCCGTTTATGCCGACTTTTACAGCCATGTACCCCTCCTGGTATTTGGAATGTTTTGTGATTTGCCCTTGAGTGATAGTATATTCAGTTGCAGACCCAAAGGGAAGGACTAAGAAAGTCCCTGCCAGGGCCTGTAAAACTGGATATCGACATATTATCACAAGGAGAGAATCATGGCCGAAGATATGCAAAGCGCGGGAAAATGGGCCAAGGAACTGGGGGTTCCGGAGGCGGAATTCAAGAAAATCATCAAGGCCGAGGCCGTGAGCCCTGACGCCAAGAAAGGCGCCTGCGCTTACTACTCGCGCAAGACCGCTGAAAAACTCGCCAAAAAAATAAAAAAGTGATTCAACGCCCGGCGGCGGAGATCAACCGCCGGCCGGGCTCATCTTCCCCAAAGGCGCCGATCTAATGGCTGAAGGAGGCCGGGTCCGGCTCGGCCCACAATCGGGAAAAGGATACTCCCGTGACGCCCATGTAAATGACTCTGGGTTGCACAGTCTCCACCACCTCGTCGGCAAGATCAAAAGGCAGCCGAAATTCCTGCCATTCATTGGCCGCTTTGAAATCTTCGCCGCGGATTCTCCGGCGCGCCGCCACCTTATTGCCATGGTTGTACACCACGTCCAGCTCCACCACCTCGTCGGGAACCCTTTTTTGAACCTTCAGCCTGAATACCGCCTCGTTATGGCCCTTCCACAAGGTTATATACCGGCCATACACCAGGATTCCAGGTTTGTCCACGGCGGGGTTGGCTTTGCGGATAAAGCCGGAGGGTTCTATGAAATCGGTGAAAATAGCGCCCACTTGGCCCTCCAGCGACTCGGCGCTGAATGTCAGCAACTGGCTGGCGTAAACCTGCAGATCCAGGGCGCCCTTGGCCCCTGGGCCGAAAAGATAAAGCCCATCCTGGAAATCCAGAAGATGATACGCCGGATTTCTCATCAGCTCCAGCGCTTCTAACTCTTTGCGGCTTTCCCCCAGATATGTGTCGATCACAAAATAGACGGGGCTGGCCCCGGCCTGGCCAAATGCCGCCTCCACCCCCTGCAGCAGCCGGGCGTTGGGGAGCTTTTTATAAAAAGTATAATACGCCCCGGACGAGGCGAATATCACCGCGTCGCCGGGAATTTTGCCAGCCACCTGGGCAAACAGAGTTTTCCTGCCACTTTCTTTCCACAGGCCCACCACGGCGCCCTTCCAGGTGGAGTATACGTTTATATATACTAGATAAGTGGCCAGCGCCAGGCATAGGGCCAGCAACGGCGGGCCGGCCTCGGTCTGCCAATCCACCCCCTTGACCATCTGCCCGGCCTTATCATTTCTCCGGGCCAATCTGGCCGAGCCGAATCCAGCGGCCATGCGCAGAGCCATGGCAATCAAAATCGTCAACGCCGGTTTTCCGGCGTCCCTGATCGCCAGCGACAGCCGGGGGGCCTGGGGGATATAATCTGACAGGTACAGTACTACCGGGCCGAAAAGCAGGAAATATATGATGGCCACCAGGTGGCTCACGATGACAAAATTCAGCGCGATCTCCAGACCCCGCAAGGCCGCGGCGGCGATTTTGACCAATCCGCCAGCGCCATCTATGTTTTGGGCGCCGGTGGGCGCCGAATCACTTTCAGTTCGCATGGCAGAAGAATATATCAAAACCTGGGCTGGGTTGAAAGGCACCGACTGCCATGGCGCCGCGCCGGGCGGATGCCCGATGCCTGGAGGTCAACTTCCGGCGTTGAGTTTGGCGATGGCGTCCATGATTATCTTGGCCGCCTTTTCCAGGATGACAAAGCTCGCTTCGTAATCGCCTTCGCTGGCCGCCATGCCCGCGTCGTTGAGCAGGCTTTCCGCCTCTTGGGAGACCTGCTGCTGTTCCGCTGAATGCCGCTTGGCGTATTCGGTGTTAAGGGTCCGCAACAGGTCGGTCAGGATGCCGCTCAAGCGGATATAGCTGTGCATGTTTTTGTCCATGCGCAGGGCAGCCTGCAGTTCGTCGTTCTTGACGTCGATGTGCTCCGCCGGCGCCAAATTCGGCGTAAGGAAAAAAACCAGTAGAAGGGCTGAAACGATTTTTACAAGACGCATAGACTCACCAAAAAATATCTTTAAACAGTGCCGGGAGATTGCCTAGCCGGGCAAGAATAAACTCTGATGATATTCCAAAAGCCATCTTTAGGCAATATAATCAAGCGGCAATGGAGAATCGGAATGCTTGAGAAAAATCTGAGGAAGTTGTTGAAGCGGCTGGCTGTGGGCGAAATAAGCCTGGAGCAGGC
>Ga0224495_10000263_pt1 | contig 42468 bp, 31 predicted proteins | sample SF_Jul11_sed_USG_FD_168128 | JGI IMG/M metagenome (GOLD analysis project Ga0224495, IMG submission 168128) | Sediment microbial communities from San Francisco Bay, California, United States - SF_Jul11_sed_USGS_4_1 | ecosystem: Environmental > Aquatic > Marine > Sediment | place: USA: California... | reverse complement strand
TATGGCGCTGACACTGCGCGCTTTTTCATGATGTTCGCCTCGCCGCCCGAGCAGACACTGGAATGGGCGGACTCCGGCGTTGAAGGCGCACACCGATTCTTGCGTAGATTATGGAATTTTGGTGTGCGACTTAAAGAAGGAGGTGGTCCGAAAATCTCGGACCGTCTGCTTAAAACGACCCGTCATGAAATTCATTCCGTGCTTAAGCAGGCAAATTACGACTTGGCAAAGCATCAGATCAATACCGTGTCTTCGGCAGCGATGAAGATATTGAATGCGCTGGAACGCCTGTCCGGTGTCGACGATGATATAGTCAAAGAGGGTTGTTCCATCCTGCTGCGCCTGTTGTCGCCGATCTGTCCGCACATCACCCATCACATATGGCGTGAACTGGGCTACGGTGAGGACATCCTGACCGCGTCTTGGCCTGAGCCTCTTGACGAAGCATTGGTACAGGACGAGATCGACTTGGTGATCCAGGTCAACGGCAAGCTGCGCGGCAATTTGCGCGTAGCCAGGGATGCCGGCAAGGCGTCTCTGGAAGAGCTTGCGCTGGCTCACGAATCTGTGCAGAAGCATCTGGCAGGCGCAGCACCAAAGAAAATCATCATCGTGCCCGGTCGCCTGATCAATGTTGTTGCCTAGGAATATATCGATGCGCATATACCTCCAATTATTTGCATTGCTGATGGTGACGCTGCTGTTAAGCGCATGCGGTTTCCACCTGCGCGGCCAGGTACCGATGCCATTCGAAACAATTTATCTGCAGACAACCAATCCCAACACGCCTTTCATCAGGGAATTGCGGCGCAATCTCGAGGCCAGACATGTGAAATTGATGAACGCCGTGGATCAGGCTGAACTTGTGCTCGAAATTGTGTCCGAATTTTCTGAAAAGCAGGTTCTGTCGCTGGGCGGTGACGGACGAGTAAACGAGTTCCGTTTGTTTTACCGGGTATCCCTGCGCGCTTACGATCCCCAGAAGGACTGGATACCGGCCGAGGAGATCGCATTGCGCAGCGATTATTCCTACGATGACACCAAAGTACTCGCCAAGGAGGCCGAGGAATCTCTGCTATACCAAAGCATGCGTTCCGATATGGTGCAACAGATCATGCGCCGCCTGAGCCGGGCCAAATCGCAGGCTAATTGATATGTCCATCAGCAGCGAAGATCTTCCGCGTCATCTCGCTTCCGGACTGAAGCCGCTGTATGTGATATTTGGCGACGCGCTGTTGCTGGCCAGCGAGGCCGCAGACTGCATCCGCAAAGCGGCGCGTGCGGAAGGGTATACGGAACGAGAAACCTTCATCGCCGAACAGCATTTCAAGTGGGACGAATTGCGTAACAGCGCACAAAGTCTTTCACTGTTTGCCTCACGCAAGGTCATAGACCTGCGAATTCCGTCCGGCAAGCCCGGAATGGAGGGGGGGCAGGTGTTGCAGGAATATTCCGCCAGCCTGAATCCGGATGTGCTGACGCTGATTTCATTGCCAAAACTTGACTGGTCTGCCCAGAAGAGCCAGTGGTTCAGCGCACTGCAGCAACATGGTGTGGTTATTTCTGCTGATGACATTCCGCTCAATTCGCTTCCCCGCTGGATCGACGGACGCCTCAGGCAGCAGGACCAATCAGCAGACGACGCCACGCTGGAATTTCTCGCAGATCGCTGCGAGGGAAATCTTCTTGCTGCATTCCAGGAGATCCAGAAGCTCGCATTATTGTATCCGTCAGGGCAACTGGTTTTCGAACAAGTGAAGGACGCAGTGATGGATGTGGCACGTTACGATATTTTCAAGCTTACAGAAGCCATGCTGAGCGGCAACTCCGCGCGTTTTGCGCGCATTCTCGAAGGCCTGCGTGCCGAGGGCACAGCTACGACACTGGTATTATGGGCAGTCAGTGAAGATATCCGCACACTGGGCAAAGTGTTGCAAGCTTTGCAGCGCGGGGGGAATTTCGGCATCGCTCTGCGTGATAATCGTGTGCGCAAGGATAAGCATGGCCTGATGGAAAGTGCTGCAAGGCGTTTGAAATTGCAGCACATCGAACGTGCAATGCTGCAGGCCGCCCGTCTGGACAAGATCATCAAGGGCTTGCGCCATGGCGATGTCTGGGACGAATTGTTGCAGCTAGGGTTGCGCTTCGCCAAATGAGCACACCCGCAAAACCTTTGTTGGGGCTCATCACGGCATTGGGCTGCATCCCGAAATTGTGCTTTTCTGGAAGTATTCAAAGCATGCGACCCCTTGTTAACCATGTAATAAACGGAAAGTGACAACATGGACATAATGATTTGCTTCTTTCCGCCTTCAGGATTTGTGTCTTTACATGAATGAGACTTTATTAGTGATAACCAATTTGCCCGACGCGCCTTCTGCTGCACAGTTGGCGCAGCAAATCATTGAGGCGAGCGCAGCGGCCTGCGTGAATCAGCTTGCGCCGTGCAACTCAACATACCGATGGCAGGGTAAAATAGAATCAGCTACCGAGATAACGCTGCTGATCAAAACCACACGGGCTGCTTACCCGCGCCTTGAAAAATTGATACTGGTGGCGCACCCTTACGAACTTCCGGAAATCATCGCTGTCCCTCTAACAGCAGGTTTGCCCGCTTATCTGAACTGGATAGACAACGAAACGACGATCACCAAGGATTGAATATGCGTATTGTGTTGCTGATGTTGCTCTGTTTCCTCGCTCCCAACACGAGCGCGGACAGTTTCCTTGATCGTCTGCCCGGTCTTGGAAGCACCAAGCAACCTGTGTTTCTCCCGCCCGAGCAGGCTTTTTCACTGAATGTTATCGTTCGAGATGCGCATACCCTGCAGGCAAATTTCAGAATAACTCCTGGATACTATTTATACCGCGACAAGATCAGCTTTGAGATAAAGGATAAAGCCGTAAAAATCAGCGCGTTGAATCTGCCCAGGGGCGAAACGAAACAGGATCCTAATTTCGGTCCCACCGAGGTCTTTCACCAGTCGTTTCAGGCCGTAATCAAGTTGGCTTCTGGACCCGATACCGGTGCAGGAAGTTTCACCATGAATGCCAGTTATCAAGGTTGCAGCGAAGAAGGCCTGTGCTACCCGCCTATCACGCCGTCATTGCTGATCAATCTGCCGGATGCAAACACCGGCGCCCTTCCTCCGCCCGTGATGACAGAAGCCCAGCCTGCAGATACACAGGCCGTCCAATCGGAAGGATCGCAAATCGCGCAGCTTTTCAAGAGCGGCAGTTTCTGGCTGATCGTTTCATTCTTCTTCGGCGCCGGCCTGTTGCTGTCTCTCACTCCATGCGTATTCCCGATGATTCCCATCCTGTCCGGCATAATCGTGGGGCGCGGCCACAAGATAACCAGGATGCATGCTTTCATGCTTTCGCTGGCCTATGTGCTGGGCATGGCGATCACCTACGCCGCTGCGGGAGTTGCCGCGGGGTTTTCCGGCAACCTGATCTCCAACGCATTGCAAACTCCCTGGGTACTGGGCAGTTTTTCCGCAGTGTTCGTGCTCCTGTCGTTGTCGATGTTCGGCTTTTATGAGTTGCAGCTACCATCCGCACTGCAGAGCAAACTCACCGATACCAGCAACAAACTTCACGGCGGCCATCTATCGGGTGTGTTCGTGATGGGCGCACTGTCCGCCATCATCATGGGGCCTTGTGTCGCTGCGCCGCTGGCAGGCGCCTTGCTCTATATCGGCCAGACCCATGATGCCGTGCTGGGCGGAGTCGCCCTGTTTGCGCTGGCGATGGGCATGGGTGCTCCGCTGTTGCTGATCGGAACTTCGGCTGGAGTATTGCTTCCCAAGGCCGGCGCATGGATGGAAGCTGTAAAACGCTTCTTCGGCGTGATGCTGCTGGCACTGGCGATCTGGATCATCCAGCCGCTGCTACCTATCGGCGTACAGATGATGCTTTGGGCGGCGTTGCTGATTTTTTCCGGGATTTATCTGCACGCCCTGGATAGCCTGCCGCACAATGCCAGCGGCTGGCACAAATTGTTCAAGGGTATCGGGCTGTTCGCCCTTTTGCTGGGCGTGGCATACCTGATAGGCGCATTGTCTGGCGCGCAGGACATCCTGCGCCCGCTGGGTACAATCGGTCGTGCCGGTGCACAACCCCCTGCCTCCCTGCAATTTTCACGCATCAAGGATATAGCAGATCTCGACAAACGCATCCTGGAAGCGCGCGGCAAGAAGGTAATGCTGGATTTCTATGCCGACTGGTGCATCTCCTGCAAAGAGATGGAGCGTTATACGTTTTCTGACCCTGCCGTACAATCAAAACTCAAATCCGCTCTGTTGCTGCAGGCGGATGTAACAGCAAACAGCGAGGCAGACAAAGCATTGCTCGGTCGATATGGGATGTATGGTCCCCCGGGCATCTTGTTCTTTGACGCGCAAGGCAAGGAGCAGGGCGATTTCAGAGTAGTCGGCTACCAGGATGCCGCTCAATTCCTGAAGACATTGCAGGCAGTTGGGCTTTAACTTTTGTCATTTATCTTCGTTAAAATCCTAGACAACTCACCCTAATTTACGGCAAACTACACAGGATGAAAAATATCCTGGTGTTGCATGGACCCAACCTGAATCTGCTTGGCAGCCGCGAGCCGACGGTATATGGTCATGTCACTTTAGATGAAATTAACACTCGTTTGACGAAGTTAGCCGTTTCTCAGCATGCAAAGTTGTCATGTTTCCAAAGCAACGCTGAAGCGCAACTGGTCGAGTGTGTGCAGCAGGCCAGCACCGATGGCACAGAATTCATCGTCATCAATCCTGCCGCTTTTACGCATACCAGTGTGTCATTGCGCGATGCACTTGCAGCAGTAGCCATACCCTTTATCGAGGTACACCTTTCCAATGTGTTCGCGCGAGAGGCGTTTCGCAGGGAATCATTTTTTTCCGATCTTGCCATCGGCGTAATCAGCGGTCTGGGCGCGACAGGTTATGAATTTGCCGTGCAATATGCCCTGAACTATAAAAACCAAGCTTAGGAGGTCACCATGGATTTACGCAAACTAAAGACGCTGATCGAACTGGTTGAAAGTTCCGGTATCGCCGAACTGGAAATAAGCGAAGGCGAAGAGCGCGTACGCATCACCCGTACTGCCGCATCTGCGCAGCAGATATATGCGGCACCCGCTCCCCAGCAACCGGTCGTCGCTTCCGCACCGCTAGCTGCAACACCGGCAGTAGAGCCTGCCAAGCCTGCTGTCGCTGAAGGCCATGTGGTGAAATCTCCGATGGTCGGCACGTTCTACCGTTCGGCTTCACCAGGTTCAAAGCCATTTGTTGATGTTGGCCAGTCCGTGAACACGGGTGACACTTTATGCATCATCGAGGCAATGAAACTGCTCAACGAGATCGATTCTGACCAGAGCGGTGTAATCAAGGCTATCTTGGTGGAAAACGGCCAGCCTGTCGAGTTTGGTCAACCATTATTTGTCATCGGCTGAACGTGCATTAAACCCATTGCATAACTACTGGGCTGTGCATCTGACATGACCTTAAGAGCCAAAGGCGTGCAATTACTCGCCAAGACCAAGTCCGGAGCCAACACTATGTTTGAAAAAATTCTGATTGCCAATCGCGGTGAGATTGCCCTCCGCATTCAGCGCGCCTGTCGCGAGCTGGGCATCAAAACTGTCGTGGTCCATTCAGAGGCTGATGCCGATGCCAAATATGTAAAACTGGCAGACGAATCAGTCTGCATCGGCCCCGCTCCTTCCTCGCAAAGTTATTTGAGCATCCCTGCCATCATCAGTGCTGCTGAAGTGACGGACGCACAAGCCATACATCCTGGTTATGGTTTTCTTTCCGAAAACGCCGATTTTTCCGAACGCGTCGAAAAGTGCGGTTTTGTTTTCATCGGCCCGCGCGCAGAGACAATCCGGTTGATGGGCGACAAGGTCAGCGCCAAGAATGCGATGAAGAAAGCCGGCGTGCCATGCGTGCCGGGAGTTGATGGCGCGCTTCCGGACACTCCGGCCGAGATCGTCAAGATTGCGCGCAGTATCGGCTATCCGGTCATCATCAAGGCTTCTGGCGGCGGCGGCGGACGCGGCATGCGTGTAGTGCATACCGAAGCGGCGTTGCTGAACGCGGTCACGATGACCAAAACCGAAGCCCAGGCGGCTTTCAACAATCCCATGGTATACATGGAGAAATTTTTGGAGGATCCGCGCCACATCGAGATCCAGGTGCTGGCTGACCAGCATGGCAACGCGGTGTATCTGGGCGAGCGCGATTGCTCGATGCAGCGCCGCCATCAGAAGATACTGGAAGAAGCGCCTGCCCCTTTGCTCGACACAAAGATGCGCGACAAGGTTGGCGAGCGCTGTGCTGCAGCCTGCCGAAAAATCGGATATCGCGGCGCGGGAACCTTCGAGTTCCTGTACGAAAAGGGCGAATTCTTTTTCATCGAAATGAACACCCGCGTCCAGGTGGAACATCCTGTAACGGAAATGATCACCGGTATCGACATCGTGCAACAACAAATACTCATAGCCGCAGGTGAAAAGCTTCCATTCAGGCAACGCGACATAAAGCTCCGCGGCCATGCGATCGAATGCCGTATCAATGCCGAACATCCCTACAAATTCACCCCTTCCCCGGGGCGCATCACTACATGGCATCCTCCCGGCGGCCCCGGCATACGTGTGGACTCGCATGTGTATGCCAATTATCTGGTTCCTCCGCATTACGATTCGATGATAGGCAAGATCATTTCATATGGTGATAGCCGTGAGCAAGCCATGGCGCGGATGCGCACAGCATTGTCGGAAATGGCGGTAGACGGCATCGAAACCAATATCGCATTGCATCGCGAACTGTTACAGGACGCTGCCTTCATACGCGGCGGTACCAGCATACATTATCTTGAAGAGCGGTTGGCTGAGCGCACCAAAGGTAAGTAACAACACGGCCGGACGGTTTAAATATTTTATCAACAATGTATATAGATCCTCATATACACCCAGCCATGCATGAAGCAGTGCGCACGACGCTGAACAGGATTAACAAATGCCGTGGTTAAACCTGATCGTTGACAGCAATGCCGAATACGCCGATGCACTAAGCGAATCTTTGCTCGATACCGGCGCGTTGTCTGTGGAGTTGCTGGATGCCGATGCAGACACGCCGGAAGAGCAGGCTATATTCGGTGAACCGGGTGAACCATTGCAGGGGGTATGGCAACATAGCCGTGTCAGCGCGCTATTCGAGGAGCATCAGGATGTCAGCACGATCTTGCGCAATGCAGCCGATAAAATTGGTTTGACACTACTTCCGGAATATCACATCGAAGCACTTGCGGATAATGATTGGGTGCGCCACACTCAATCCCAGTTTGATGCGATACCGATCTCACATAGACTGTGGATAGTCCCGACTTGGCATACGCCCAGCGACCCTGATGCAATCAACATCCTGCTCGATCCGGGCCTTGCGTTCGGCACTGGCAGCCATCCGACTACGCGACTGTGTCTGCGCTGGCTGGATAACCACCTTCAAGCTGGCGAAACCGTGCTGGATTATGGCTGTGGCTCGGGTATCCTTGCTATAGCCGCTATCAAGCTGGGGGCAACAAGCGCCACAGGCATTGATGTAGACCCGCTGGCAGTGCAGGCCAGCCGTGACAATGCGATTGCCAACAAGGCGGCAGATATTCTATTCCTCCCTCCCGAAAACGCTCCGTCGTGCATTTATGATCTGGTAGTAGCGAATATCCTGACCAATCCACTGCGTATGCTCGCTCCGCTTCTGGCGAATTCGACCAGGCAAGGTGGGCGCATTGTTTTGTCCGGGATACTTGAAAATCAGGCGCAAGACGTGATGAAGATATACCAACAATGGTACGACATGAACGCTCCGGTTTTCGAGGAAGGTTGGACGTGCCTGTCAGGTCGCAAACGCTAAGATGAGTGGCATGACAAACTTTTTTCCTGGCACTGGAACGACTCTCTGCCCGCACTGCGGCACCCGTTTCAAGATCGTGCAGGAGCAATTGGAGGCGCATCACGGCATGGTGCGCTGTGGAAACTGTCACCAGGCATTCGATACACGCCCAAATTTTGCCCCCGAGGAGATCGACCCGCAGCTTGAGTTGCCGATATTGGACGAAACCGAGATACAGCCCGAACCTTTTCCCTTGGAAATAACCGGTTCAATAGCTCCGGATTCTTCCAGGACAGCGGCACAGCAGACAGTTTCAAAGGCTGGTCTGGATACTCAATTGCAGGACACTTACGAGGTGGACTTCTTGGCCAAACCCAGATCCCGATTTTGGGCAGTCGCGGTGTTTCCGTTGCTGCTGCTACTGCTCGCACAGGCCGTATTCCTGTTTCGTGTCGAACTTGCAGCGCGCGTTCCCGGACTCAAACCAGGCTTATTGCGTTATTGCCAGATACTGAAATGCACCGTACCGTTGCCGCAAAACGCCAGCCTGATGAGCATCGAGTCGTCAGAACTCAAGGATGATCCCGCACATAGAAACCAGATCATTCTGCTTGCCTTGCTTCGAAACCGTGCGTCCTACACGCAAGCATTCCCCAATCTTGAACTTACCCTCACCGATCTCCAGGACAATGCTTTGGCGAGACGTATTTTCAGTCCCGAGGAATATTTGCCAGCTCCGCAGGACATATCCGCCGGTTTCCCGGCAAATCAGGAACTCGGCATCAAGCTGCGCCTCGACACTACTGACCTGAAGCCGGTTGGCTATCGACTGGTACTGTACTATCTGAATGAACAGCACAGGTAATTCACGATCTGCGCTGGAATTTCCTCTTTCTCACTGAAGGACAGGTAATAAACGAAGCTTATTCACCGATGATGCAGGATGGATTGCGAAAGCTTTTCATGATCGCATCAGATGAAAGCAGGCCGGCCGAAACCGGGTAATGCTGGCAAACAACCATCGATCAAGGCTGCTGTAGAAAGTTACCTTTTGTTCAACCATACCAGCAGTTCATCTACCGGTTTGGCTTTGGCAATCATGTATCCCTGCAGCTGGTTGCAACCCAGCGAACGTATCAATTCCAGTTCCTCCTGGTTTTCCACACCTTCAGCCACGGTAGACAGACCCAATTTCTTCGCCAAGCTCATGCTTCCTTCCAGTATTGCCAGTGCAGCTTCGTCCTTTAGACCATTTTTCACGAAACTTCGGTCCAGCTTCATCTCGGTGAAAGGAATGCGTCCAAGCTGTTCGAAGGATGAGTATCCAATGCCAAAATCATCAATGGAAAGCCCGAAGCCCTTGAGGCGCAAACGGGTCAAGACATCCAGTGCGGTGGTCAGATCTTTCATGACCCCTGTTTCGGTTACTTCAAGGATGACATCCTCGGCACGCAGTCCGGCCAATAATGTATTTTCAAGTATAAATTCCGGGAGGCCTAGGTCATCCAGCCAGCGCCCCGAAAGATTGATCGAAATCTTCAGCGAATACCCCGCTACGAACAGCTTGGACCCTTCCTGCAAGGCAAGGGCAACCAGGGTTTTTGAAAGTTCGCCAATCAAGCCCTCTTGTTCGGCGACTGAAATGAATATTTCGGGGCTAATGAACTCGCCGTCGGAACGCCTCCAGCGCGCAAGCGCTTCTACACCTGCCGGTTGCAGATTTATCGCATCGACCTTGGGTTGAAACACGACATGGAATTCATTTCCGGCCATGCCCGCAATAATGTCTTCAGGCGTCACTGTGGCAGAAGTGTAGGTATAAATATCTTTCGAATGATCTTCAAACTTCATTGCCAGCAACTCGGCAATTTGTCCGGGTAGCGCAGGTTTCTGCAACTGGCCCAGCACGCGCAGGCCTTGCAGTCCTGCCAGCCTGTTCACCGTGCTCAGCACTTTCTCATCCGTCCCGCTCATCAGGATCAACCCGCCTTTGAATTTTGTCTGGCCGAAATTGCGGATCAACTCGACACCATCCATTTCCGGCATATTGAGATCGCAAATCAGAACTTCCACTCTGTCTTCTCTTTCACCCATCAGCCTGATCGCTTCAATGCCGCTATTTGCGGTCAACACTTCCTTTACACCCAGCGTGGCAAGCATGTCCACCATTTGCCGCAGTATCACCTGGTCATCATCAACAATCAGCACGGAGCGGCAGTTCACACTCTTAACTTCATGTGTCAGGTGCATTTCTGCCTCAGCAATCCGGTTATCAGAATGCAATTGCTTCAAGTACGTTTCGACCGCTTTCAATTCAACGCGCAAGGCTGCAATGGAGACAGCCAGAATTCCGTGAAGCGGGATGGGCTGCCCTGCCGTTGCAGGCTGCTTGCTTTTCAACTCCAATGATTCGGCAAGTTTGGCGAATTGCATGGCGCCCACTGTTCGTGCAGAGGACTTCAATTTGTGCATCTCGCGTGCTACTGCTTCCATATCACTGGAGGCTGATTCCAGTGCATCCAGTTCCTCCCGCGCGGATATGAGGAATGTTGCTATCAGTTCCTTTGCTTGTTCGATGCTGACACGCCCGAGTATACGGTACAGCTGTGTAACATCCAGGCTCGCCTCTTCCCTTCTCGCCGGTATTTCCGGTTTCTCATTTTCTGTTTTGGCAGGCTCCCCCTGCCAACGTGATAATACGCCACGCAAATCCTCTAGTGCTACAGGCTTTGTCAGCACATCATCGATGCCTGCGGAACGGCAGCGATTCCTCTCGCTGCGGACCTCCGTAGCCGTGATGGCGATAATGGGCGTATGCGTGCCAATGTTGCGCTCTTCTTCCCGCACTGAGCGTGCAAAAGCCAGGCCATCCATACCCGGCATATTGATGTCGGTCAGGATCAGGTCGTACCGGGATGACCGCCATTTATTCAATGCATCGAAACCATCTGCAGCTATATCAACCTCGCACCCAAGTGCCTGCAATTGCAGACGCAGGACAACCTGGTTCGAAACATAATCTTCTGCGACCATAACGGAAAATTTTTTCCCGAGATCTTTTGATTCACGCATATTTTCTGTATGCGCATCCTGTTCGTTTTCCGTGTCGGACGGCAGCTCTACCCAAAACGTGCTTCCCTTGCCGGCTATGCTTTCCACGCCGATGTTTCCACCCATGCTCTCTATCAAACGACGGACGATGACCAAGCCGATCCCTGTACCCTCAATTGCGCCCATTTCGGCGCCCAGCCGATTGAATGGTTCAAAAAGATGTTGCTGCTTTTCTGACGCGATACCCACGCCCGTATCCGTCACCGAGACTCTGACCTTGTCTTGCGCCGGTGTGCTGCAGGACACGACCACCTTGCCGCCTTCACGGTTGTATTTTATTGCATTGGAGACCAGGTTATTCAACACCTGCAACAAACGGTGCCGATCCGCCCTGACCTTGATGAACCTGCAATTTTCATCGCAAGCCAGCATGATGTTCCTGTCCAGGGCAAATTGACCGTTCTGGTTCCTGCAATCATTAATGACTTCAAGCAGATCGACATCCTTGATCTGCATTTCCATACGACCGGATTCGATGCGCGCCAGATCGAGTATGTCGTTCATCAGCACAAGCAAGAAATTTCCTGCCTGCCTGATCTCCTTTGCATTTTCAACAATGTGCGCAGGCAGGCCAGGGTCAGACTGCATCAATTGTGAATAGCCAAGAATGGAATTGAGCGGCGTGCGTAACTCATGGCTCATGCTGGCAAGGAACAGGCTTTTGCTGCGGCTGGCCTGTTCGGCTTCCTCCTTGGCAACAAGCAATTGGTTGGTGCGCTGCTCGATGCGCTGCTCCAGCACTTCATTGAGGCGTTTCAATGCCTCTTCTGCCTGTTTGCGTTCGCTGATGTCAGTGATGGTGCCCACATAGCCGAGCACTTTCCCGTCAGTGCCAAGTTCCGCGCGAGACTGTCCGACAACCCAGACGACTTGCCCGGCAGGCCGTTTGAGACGAAATTCAAGAAAGAACAACGTCGAGCTTCTTACCGCCTCGTTCCACTTCTCGATTACGCGCACCCTGTCATCCGGGTGTATCGCTGCCACCCAACCACTGCCAAGCGAAGCGTCCATGTCCATGCCGGAAAGCTCGCAGTAATTCTCGTTCACATATATGCAGTTGCCCGATACGTCGGTGCGGAATATACCTACCGGAGCGACTTGCGCAAGGGTGCGGTACAGTGATTCGCTTTTTTCCAGTCTCCGCTCCACTAGTTTCAATTCGGTAATGTCCTGCACGGTTCCCACCGAACGAAGCGGTTTGCCTTCGGCATCGAATTCAGAGTGGCATCGTTCTTCCACCCACTTGATCCGCCCATCGTTCATTTTCAAACGGTGCTTCACTACATAAGGCTTACGCGTGACCAGCGAGTCCGTGTAAGCCTTGTTCACCATTTCTCGGTCGCCGGGGTGTATGGCATCCAGGAAAGCTTCGTAGGACGCGCCAAATTGAGTCTTGTCGATCTCGAACAGATTGAATATCTCATCCGACCAGGACAGATTGCCGTTGGTCAGATCGAGCTCCCAGTTGCCAACATGAGCGATGTGTTGCGCTTCGTTCAGTTTTTCTTCGCTGGTGCGCAACTTCGCTTCTGCTTGCTTGCGCTCGGTGATGTCGAAGTTCACCCCGATCATGCGCAATGGGTTGCCATCTGCATCTAGAACCATTTGTGCCATAGCCAGAATGTCGCGGATCGTGCCATCGGGTCGCCGAACCCGGAATTCAATGTCTTCGGGCTTCTTGCTGATCATGGCACGTTCCGTTGCTTCTGCCATGTAGGCTTGATCGTCAGGGTGCAGCACTGCCTGCAATGCGTCCATGGTATTGCTGAAATCTTCGCGTCTTAATCCGCATATTTCGTACAAACGGTCATCCCAGACCATGTTGTTGTTGACTAGATCCCAATCCCAGATAGCGATATGCGCTGCATCCGTGGCCAGTTTAAGTCGTCCGGCAAGCTGTTTCTCGCCGGAGAGTAATTCCGCAAAACGTTCAGTAAGAACGCCCAACTCATCAAGCGAGAGCGGCTTGAGATTGAGAGCCTCACGTTCCAGGAGAGTGCCGGCTCCGGGCCTAATGAAATTTTCCAGGGGAAGTAGGCTCTGCCGCAGGCTGCGCCATGCCAGCCAAGTGCTGACTATAAAAAATGATGCCAGCATGAACCATAGCATCAGCGTGACCGCTTCCAATTTATCCGATTGGTTGAGGTAGTGGCCGATCATGGCGCTCTCGACCAGTAGCGGCGTGACGATTCCGAGCATCAGTATTTTCACCCACAACGGAATTGCAATGCCTGAGATGCCGCGCGGGCCAAGGTAACGTCCGAGGCGGTCGACGAAAAAGAAGAATACCGGGTAAGAGCAGATCAGCACCACCGGGAGCAAGCCGATCTGGTTGTAGAGATGTTGGCGTACGGTGTAGTGGCGCACGGCCATGGCCTCGAAAATGAAATCGGCAAGCAACGCGCCGCCGACGGAATACAATGTCACCGCGCAGACCAGCATCCACGGCAGTCGCACGAAAAAGCGCTTTGCGCGGCCTTGCGCGATGCTACGCTCAAGTTGAGTCAACCCGACAATGTATCGCACCACCGGAGGCACCGATACGATACCCAGCAACAGCACAGTGCCTATGTAAATCAGCACCTGGTAATTCAAGAAAACATAGTAGAGCTCGGGTAGCGGATAAAAACCCATAAAACCCATCAGGCTCCCGCCGATAAATGGCGGCAATAAAACCGCCAGCAACACGGCAGCATAGGTGCTGCGATGGAGCTGCGCTTCGCTCAGAATTGTTGCACTCGTAATGTTCTTGACTATATCTGGTTCAATCATGGTTCTTTTTCAATCCGAAAATGTTTGGATGGCATTTGATCAGGTATATCTTTCCACCGTGCTCAACAAACGATCCACATCCAAAGGTTTGGTCAGATAGTCTGCGAAACCTGCCGCAAGACCGCGCTCCCTGTCGCCCAACATGGCGTTGGCGGAAATGGCGATAACGGGGATGTGGGCGGTGCGAGCATCTTCCTTGAGAACCGCAAGGGCTTTGTAGCCGTTCATGCCGGGCAGGTTTATGTCCATCAATATCAGGGCAGGCGGTTCTGCAATAGCACATTCGATGCCTGTTTCGGCGGTATGAGCACCGCGCAACTCCAGATCATTCCTGCTTGCGATAATCTGCTGCATCAGGCGCAAGTTCATCGGATTGTCCTCGATATATAACACGACCTGTCGCTCGGGTATGCTGCGGGACGTCCCGGTACCTTGCCTGTCATGGATTGCGGAAACAAGACTCGGCGGCACATGTTCCTGGTTCGATTCTGCGAGAGGTATGTTTACCCAGAATGTACTGCCCTGCCCTTCGGAGCTTTCGAAGCCGATGCTGCCGCCCATTGCCTCGATGAGGTTTTTCGTGATGACCAGGCCGATGCCGGTGCCTTCGATTTTTCCGCGTTCCGCGCCCAACCGCTCGAAGGACGTGAAGATGCGCAATTGCTTCTCTGCGGAAATGCCGGTTCCGGTATCTGCCACGCTTATGCGCACATTGCCTCCATCGATCCGGCAGGATATGCGCACCTTTCCCTGCGGCATGTTGTACTTGATCGCATTTGAGAGCAGGTTGATCGTCACCTGGCGCAGGCGGACATAATCTGCCATCACCGTGATTTCGTTTTCGCTGCAATCCGCCTCGATCAGCTCGATACGGAAATTTTTGGCGAGTGAGCCCACCATAGCCATGCTGTCTTTCACCATCGTCCTGACCGGTACCGGCTCTATGGAAAGCTCCAGCCTGCCCGATTCGATGCGCGCCAGGTCTATCATATCGTTGACCAGCGACAGCAGATGCTGTCCGGCATGCTCGATCTCCTTCGCGTTGTTGCGTGTCTCGTCCGGCAACCGTGCATCCATCGCGAACAACTGCGAGAAGCCGAGTATGGCGTTCAGCGGCGTGCGCAACTCGTGGCTCATGCTGGCAAGGAACTCGCTCTTGGCACGGCTGGCGGATTCGGCTTCTTCCTTGGCCTTGATCAGCGCCTGCTCGGTCAGTTTCAGTTCGGTGACATCCTGCGTGGTGCCCACCAGCCCAACCAAGTTTCCTTTCGCATCGAAGCGGCCGCGTCCAAGTGCATGCAAATAGCGCACCTCACCGTTCGGGCGGATGATGCGATGCACAAAATCCATGACGCCGGTCTGGGCCGCAATGCGCTGGTTCTCGTTCACGATCTCCATGTCGCCGGGATGCACGGCTGCAAAAAATGACTGTATGGTGGGCTTGAAACTGGCGGGTTCATGACCATAGATGCGGAATGCCTCATCCGACCAGTTTGCCGAACCGGCTATAATATCCACCTCCCAGTTTCCCAGATGTGCTTGCGCCTGCGCTGCTGCCAATTTTTCCATGCTTTCAGAGAGTGCAATTTCATTTTTCCTGCGTTCGCTGATATCCTGCACCGTGCCGTTTAATTTACTCAGTTTACCTTCGTGATCGACCTGAACTTTGGCAATCTGGTGCACATAGCGCACCTCGCCATCCGGTCGGATGATGCGATGCACAAAATCGAAGTGCCCTGTTTTGGCAGCTTCATTGCCGTATTTCAGTACCATCTCCTTATCGTCTGGATGTACGGCTGAAAAAAAAGCATTCACGCTTGGTGTGAAGCTTGCCGGATCCTGTCCGAATATCCGGTATGTTTCTTCAGACCATTTTGCCTCCCCGGTGACCATATCGGAGTCCCAGTTTCCAAGGTGAGCTTGCGCTTGAGCAGATTCCAGTCTGGCGCGGTTCTCACGCAATACTGCTTCAACCCGCTTGCGCTCGCTGATGTCGTGCACGAAGGCGAAACTGTATTCCTTGCCATTATGGTTGATGTAGTTGGCGGTCACCTCGACCGGGAATACCGTGCCATCCTTGCGACGATGGTGTGACTCCATATTGAGCACTCCAACCTGCTTAAGCGCATTCCACGCCCCAGCCCATTTTTCAGCCGTGAAATCCGGGTCGTAATCCCAGACGCGTTTACCGATCATTTCTTCACGCGCTAGCCCCAGGCTCTGGCAGGCATAATCGTTGGCGTACAGCATGATCCCTTCCGAATTTATCCACTCGATGGCATTCTGGCTTTTGTCGATCGTATATTTGGTCAGCCACAGTTCATTCTCGGCTTGCTTGCGACCGGTGATATCGGTGATGAAGCCATGCCACAGTACCGAACCGTCCTCTTCGCGTTGAGGAGTTGATTCGCCGAAAATCCAACGTTCCGTGCCATTACTGGCCTTAACCCGAAATTCCTGACTCCACGTGGTCAAGTCATGCGCCGATGCCTGTATGGAATCCATTACTGTCTGGAAATCGTCGGGGTGAATGGTGGCAAAGGCTTTAGATGCGTCTTCGCGCACATCCTCCGGAGCTATTCCGATGATTTCGTGCATGGCATCGCTGGCGTAAGGAAAACTGGCACTGCCATCCGGACCCAGTCGAAACTGGTAAACGATCCCGGGTACCCGGCTGGCAATTTTCTCGAGTTTGTCCATTGCCTCGTTCCGCGTTTTTTCTGATTGCTTGCGTTCTGAAATATCCCAGCAGTACCCGATATATCCTTCAAACTCGCCGCTATTGGAAAAACGCGGAATACCGGTGTCCGCGATCCAGCCATAGCTGCCGTCGGCACGGCGCAAACGGAGTTCCATTTCGAATGTGCTGCGCGCATTGAATGCTTCCGTACAACAACGCACGGATTTATCCAGATCTTCCGGGTGCACGCCGTCAACCCAGCCGAGTCCTAGTTCCTGCTCCATGCTGCGCCCGGTATATTCCAGCCAGCGCTTGTTGTACCAGATGCCGAGATTTTGCACATCAGCCAGCCAAATCAGTGCAGGCGCGTTATCCGCCATGTTGCGGAAGCGTGTTTCGCTCTCGCGCAACGCCTTTTCCACCCTCATGTTTTCGGTAATATCCTGTACTGTTCCAATCAGTAGTACCGCCTTGCCCGCGTCGTCGAAGGTAAATTCGCCACGGCTATGCATCGTGCGTTCACTCCCGTCCGGCCGGCGCAAACGATAGACGGCGTCAAATATTTTTCTTTCCTGCATGGCCTGCTGCAGCTTAGTATCCAGTATTGCCAGATCATCTGGGTCGATAGGCTGCCTGAACAGATCGAAACTGGGTTTGACTGAATCAGGCTCAAAACCCCACATGCGATAGTGTTCATTCGACCATTGCAGGTCCCCTGAAACCGGATTCCACTCGAAGCTGCCGATTTGCGCGACTTCCTGCGCCTGGTTCAGGCGCAGTTCGCTCTGCTGGATTCTCATGTTCGCATCCTTCAGCGCTTTCTCCGCCTTCTTGCGCAAGCTGATGTCACGGCATGAACCATACACGCTTCCATCCGGAAGCACTTTCGCATTCATGCCAACCGGAATCTTGCTGCCATCTTTTTTGATTAGCCTGATTTCCTGGTACATCACTCCTTCTGCTAGCAGCTTTTTTCGAAAATATTTCCGGTAAGTATCGCGCCAATCCGCCGGAACCAGATCGTAGATGCTCATACCCACCAATTCTTCGCGGCTGTAGCCCAGCAAGGAAACCGCGCTGTCGTTGGCGTAAGTCCATCGTTCGTCCTTCCCTGCCACGAATACGGCATCTGCGGCGCTATCAAGGAACATGCGCAGTCGCGATTCATTTGTTTCCAGAGACGCCTCATGTTCCTTGATCTTGGTGATGTCGGTGCGTACCGAGATATATTGATAGGGCAGTCCATTGGCGTCGAGGAATGGCACGATGCTGGTCTCTACCCAGTACAGGCGGCCGCTCTTGGCACGATTGCATATTTCTCCATTCCATATTTTTCCGCAGGAGATCGTTTCCCACATGTCGATGTAGAATTCAGGCGGGTGCAGCCCGGATTTGATGATCCGATGATTGTTGCCCAGCAGCTCTTCCCGCGTGTAGCCGCTGATCTCGCAGAATTTGTCGTTGGCATAGGTGATGTTGCCGGACACGTCCGTCTTGCTGACGATGGCGTGAATATCAATAGCCTGGTGCTGATGCTCACACTCGTTGAGTGAGGCACGAAGCAAATTCGATTGCTCCATGCGCTGACGGAATCGCATCGCATGCATGCCGATAGACGAGATCAAATGCCCGGGTTCCGCTGTCCAGGGAAGGATGCATTCACCACGATTCAGCGCCAGCAGGTATTTTGCGACATCCTTTTCATCCGAAAGATAAATGACGGGTATATCGGCGTGCCGGGCATCATCGCGAAGCAATTCGGCCATTTCCAACCCTGAACATTGCTGCAATTCCATATCCAGCAGCAGAGCCTCGGCTGCAAAATCAGCCAATACCCGCGCCGCTTCAAGCGGGTCGCGTGTCTCTCTCACTTCCATGCCGGCCTGCCGCAACAGCAGGGCTTGGGCCGCAAGTTGCCCGGTTTTATCGCTCACCATCAGTACGCGGTAGGGAACGAGTGGTATCAGTGCCGCAGATTCATTTACCGCCTGCAGCAATGCCTCTCGATCAACAGGCTTGGTCAGGTAATGCGTGGCCCCGGTACGGTAGGCGCCAAGCTTTGCAGCTTTGTCATTGCGCTTTGATATAACTATCATTGGCATACCGCGTGGATACTCACTCTTCATTTCGGTGAGCATACGCACGGCAATCTTGTCACCTTCCGGAAAAACCATTCCCATGATCACAGCCGCAGGCATACCGCGTTTATGGCAAGCTTCGCGAAATGCCTCAAGTCCGCTGACTACCTCGACCGGATATCCTGCCTGTTCCATCACGGCACTCAGCCAATCGGCTTGCGCTTTATCGTCGTCCACGATCATGATGCGCCGCAATGCGCGCCGCTGAAAATTGCCCGGAACTAATTCATTCCGCAAAATGGCATGCGAAGACTGAATTTTTTTCATAATTGACTCCAAGACAATTGGGCAACAAGCTTAGCTTAATACCCATGTAGTTTGGTCGGATTATAGCCCACGCGCGTCTAGCAGTGTCAAACCAGGACCAACCCGTATATTTCACGAGATAATGTTCAGGAATATTTGTCAGACCATGCCATTTCCGGCATAATTCCCGCCGCCGTTCAGACCAATGGGAGAGCGTGTCACCCTGTTCATTATATCGGAGTGACTCCGCCGAAGGCGCAACACCCGCAACCGCTCAGGCTAAACGAACCATTGACTCAGGCGAATCTGGAGAGCGTCGGCATTGCCGGCCACCGAAGGGGCACGCAACGAAAGTTGTAATCTCTCAGGTAACAAGGACAGATGGGGCGCAGCTCTAGGGGATTCCGCTAACCTACTGCGCGGTTGATCTGCTTTGTCGCGTGCTTGCTCGCCACTCGACTATCTCACCAGATATGTCTCGTGCCTCTATAGCGCGGCCCCTCGCATCTCAAACCGCACATTACGATTATCGGAATTTCACACACTTGATAATTGGGGATGCAATGACTCTTAAACAAACACCCTTGAATGCAGCACACCGGGCGATGGGTGCAAAAATGGTTGATTTCGGCGGCTGGGACATGCCGGTGAACTACGGCTCCCAGCTCGACGAGCATCACCAGGTGCGCAACGATTCCGGCATGTTTGATGTTTCGCACATGCGCGTGGTAGACATCAAGGGAAGCGGCATCCGGAATTTTTTGCGTTTGCTTCTGGCAAACAATGTTGACAAGCTCCAGCAGCCTGGCAAGGCGTTGTATTCCTGCATGTTGCTCGATAACGGCGGGGTGATAGACGACTTGATCGTTTATTTCATGAGCGAGGAGTGGTTCCGTATCGTTGTGAACGCTGGTACAGCCGACAAGGACATTGCCTGGATGAAAAAGCAGGCAGCGAAGCACGCTCCTCAATTGGCCATCTCCGACCATCCAGAGTTGGCAATGATCGCCGTGCAAGGGCCGAATGCGCGTGCAAAGGTCTGGGAGGCTCTGCCCGGCAGCAAGGTGCTGACAGAAAATCTTGCTCCTTTCAATGCCGTGGAGATGGGAACGATGTTCATAGCACGCACCGGTTACACCGGTGAAGATGGATTCGAAGTGATGATCCCAGCCAAGGCCGCTCCTTTATTCTGGGCAACGCTTGCCGAGAAGGGCGTGAAACCCATCGGGCTCGGCGCGCGTGATACGCTGCGCCTTGAGGCGGGGATGAACCTTTACGGTCAGGACATGGACGAAACTATCAGTCCTCTCGAATCCGGACTGGCATGGACGGTGGATCTGAAAAGTGAGCGCGATTTTATCGGCAAGGCTGCCCTGCTGGCCAACCCACCCAAGCGCAAGCTGGTCGGCCTGGTGTTGCTGGACCGCGGCGTGTTGCGCAGCCATCAGCAAGTGCATACCGCTCACGGAGCGGGCGAAATCACCAGCGGCAGTTTTTCCCCGACTCTGGACAAGTCCATCGCACTTGCGCGCGTACCGAAGGATGTCCAGGTCGGCGACACCGTGCAGGTCGCGATACGAGATAAAATGCTCGCTGCCAAAGTGGTGAAATACCCATTTGCGCGCAACGGCAAAGGCTTAATTTAAATTTTTCGAGGACATGATGATGAGCAATCCTGACAATTTGAAGTACACAACATCCCACGAATGGATCAAGACAGAAGCCGACGGATCCATTAGTATCGGTATTACCCAGCATGCGCAGGAATTGCTCGGCGACATGGTATTCGTCGAAAGCCCCAAGGTTGGCCGCAAACTCAAAGCAAAGGAGGAATGCGCGGTCGTGGAGTCGGTGAAAGCTGCGGCAGACATCTATGCGCCGGTCAGCGGTGAAGTCACGGCGGTCAACAGCGAACTGGACGACAAACCTGAATCCATCAATTCCGATCCATATGCCGCATGGATGTTCAAAATGAAACCGGACAATCCGTCCGATGTCGCCGCGCTGATGGATGCCAAAGCGTACAAGGCATTGGTAGATAGCGAAGCTCATTGAACATTATCCAGCGATTGCCGGTGCGAGATTTCTTTACTTGGCGCCGAGTCCTGGCACCCCGACTCGAACACTCAACCCCGATTGCCTGCTGCTGATCCCAAACCATGAAGACCGATCAATTTGTAAATCGCCACAACGGCCCTACCGAACACGATGTTCAGGGCATGCTGCTCAAGATCAATGCCCCATCTCTCGACGCGTTGATAGATCAAACCATTCCGTCGGCTATCCGGCTCAAGCGTCCATTGGATCTGCCTGATGGCATGGCTGAACATGCATACCTGATGCATCTGCGCGGCATCGCAGCGAAGAACCGGTTGTACAAGAGCTATATCGGTCTGGGCTTCTACGACACCATCATGCCGCCGGTGATCCAACGCAACATTCTGGAAAATCCCGGCTGGTACACTGCCTATACACCTTATCAAGCTGAGATTGCACAAGGCCGGCTCGAGGCGCTGCTGAATTTTCAGACCATGGTGATTGACCTGACAGGCATGGAGATCGCCAACGCTTCCCTGCTCGACGAAGCCACCGCTGCGGCAGAGGCCATGACCATGCTGTACAGCCTGCGAACCAACGAGGCAGTTGAGCAAGGCAGGGACAGCTTTTTCGTTTCACATGAATGCTTCCCGCAGACCATCGAACTATTGAAGACGCGGGCCACGCCTCTGGGCATCAAGCTGGTCATCGGGGATTTCAAGACTGTCACTTTGAACAGCACGCTCTACGGCGCTTTGTTGCAATATCCGACTGCCGACGGTGCAGTTCACGACTATGCCGACTTCGTCACCCGGGCAAAAGCCAACGGAATGACCATCGCCGTAGCAGCTGACATACTCAGCCTGGTACTTCTTACTCCACCCGGCGAGTGGGGGGCAGATGTGGTGGTCGGATCCACTCAGCGCTTCGGTGTACCAATGGGATACGGCGGACCGCATGCTGCATATTTCGCCTGCCGGGACACCCACAAGCGTTCCATGCCGGGGCGCATCATCGGCGTATCAATAGACGCCGATGGCAACCCGGCTCTGCGCATGGCATTGCAGACACGCGAGCAACATATACGCCGCGAAAAGGCAACTTCCAACATTTGCACCGCGCAGGCGCTGCTGGCGATCATGGCCGGCATGTATGCGGTATATCACGGCGCAGACGGATTGCTCGGCATCGCCCAGGCAGTGCATCTTTCTGCAGCCTCGCTGGCAAGCGAATTGAAAAAACTCGGCTATACCGTTGCCGAGGAGGCGTTCTTCGACACTATCAAACTCACTCATACCGATAACGTCAAGATTCACTCTTTGGCTGAAGCAGCCCGTATCAATTTCCGCTATACCGACGATGGTCTGACTATCGCGCTGGACCAGACAGCCGATGCCGATTCGCTGAATGCCATACTGCGCGTCTTTGCCCAAGCCGCCGACAAACCCGCTCCGGTCGTCACGCCGGATCAGGTTCATTCCCAGCCTATGCGCTTGAAGGCCAGGCAATCAGCCATTTTGAACCATGCCGTTTTCAACACCTATCACTCCGAATCCGAGATGATGCGCTATATCAAGCGGCTGGAGAACAAGGACCTGTCGCTCACCCACTCGATGATCTCGCTGGGATCATGCACCATGAAGCTGAATGCAGCGTCCGAATTGTTGCCGCTGACCTGGCCGGAATTCGCCAACCTACACCCTTTCGTGCCATTGGAGCAGGCCGAGGGTTACCAGGAGATCATTGCTGCACTGGATGCGGCACTTGCCGAGATCACCGGTTTCGCGAAGATGAGTTTCCAGCCCAACAGCGGAGCGCAGGGAGAATACGCTGGTTTGCTGGTCATACAGGCATATCACCGTTCGCGTGGCGAAGGGCAGCGCAATGTGGCATTGATCCCTGCATCTGCGCATGGCACCAATCCCGCAAGTGCGGCGATGTGCGGAATGAAGATCGTGGTGGTGAAGTGCGACAAGAATGGCAACATCGACATCGACGATCTGCGCGAAAAGGCTGAGCAGCACCGCGACGATCTTTGCTGCCTGATGGTCACCTATCCGAGCACGCATGGCGTCTATGAAGAGGGCATCAAGGACATTACCCGCATAGTTCACGAGAACGGCGGACAGGTTTATATGGATGGCGCAAACATGAATGCGCAGGTCGGCTTGACCAGCCCCGGCAACATCGGCGCTGACGTATGTCATCTGAACCTGCACAAGACATTTGCTATCCCGCACGGCGGTGGCGGCCCCGGAATGGGCCCGATCGGCGTGGCGGCGCATCTCGCGCCATTCCTGCCCAAGCACCCTGTGGTCAAGACCGGTGGCGCGCAGGGAATCCATGCGGTTTCTGCGGCACCTTACGGTAGCGCTTTGATCCTGCTGATTTCCTATGGCTACATCAAGATGATGGGTGGTGCCGGGCTGACCGAAGCCACGCGGATTGCAATACTGAATGCCAACTACATAAAGGAATCATTGAAGGGTCACTTCCCGACCTTATACAGCGGCGCAAACAATCGCTGTGCGCACGAAATGATCCTTGCCTGCGCCGACTTCAAGCGCGATGCAGGCGTCGAAGTGGCAGACATCGCAAAACGCTTGATGGATTACGGATTCCACGCACCTACAACCTCGTTCCCGGTGGTGGATACCCTGATGGTCGAACCTACCGAGAGCGAATCCAGGGCTGAACTGGATCGCTTCTGCGCGGCAATGATCTCGATACGCGGCGAGATCGACGATATCATTTCAGGCAAAGCTGACAAAAAGGACAACGTCATCAAGCACGCCCCGCATACCGCCAAGGCAGTTGTTGCCAGCGAGTGGAAGCGCGGCTATTCGCGCGAACAGGCCGCATTTCCGCTGCCCTGGGTGCGTGACAACAAATTCTGGCCTAGCGTCGCGCGGGTGGACAACGTGTATGGCGACAAGCACCTGATCTGCGCATGCCCGCCGATCGAATCTTATGCAGACTCATGAAGCGGGAGGTTTGATGTGGAAGATCCCAACAAGCACCGCTCCGGTTTTTCGCATGCCTGGCGTGCAACCGGTATAGCATGGCAGGGCTTGTGCGCCGCCTGGAAACATGAGGATGCGTTTCGTCAGGAACTGCTGGTCGCGGCGATAGCGATACCGGTTGCGCTGCTGCTGCCCGCAAGCATAACCGGCAAAGCCCTGATGATCTCCAGCATACTGCTGGTGCTGATCGTCGAACTGATCAACTCGGCTCTCGAAGCAACGGTGGATCACACCTCTCTGGAGCTGCACCCGCTCGCCAAGCGAGCCAAGGACATTGCCAGTGCCGCAGTTTTATTGAGTATCGTGAATGCTTTGATGATATGGGGGCTGGTTTTGCTTGGTCCGTGACGCTGATTGGAAGAAGCGCAGTTTGGCAATGTGCGATATAGCGGATATCGAACAGATCAGCCTTTGCTATACCGAATCACCAGATCCTGTAATGTTGAAGGCCTGCCAAAATACCAGCCTTGCCCGTAGTCGCAACCCATCTGCATCAGCATTGCTTTCACCTCTGCGTTTTCGACACCCTCAGCAACGACATCCATGTCCAGCGAATGAGCGAGCGCAACCGATGAACGCACGATCTCGGCGTTATGCGCGGCATCGAGGACTGGCGCAATAAATGCACGATCGATCTTGAGCGTCCCGATGGGATACCTCTGCAACTGGTCCAGCCCCGAATGGACGGCTCCATAATCATCCAGGGCAATGCTGCTGCCCAATTCGTTCAGGCGCTTGAAAATCCTCTGGGCAATTTCTGGATGGGAAGCCATGGCTGTTTCGGTCAGCTCCAGCTTTATTTCTGCCGGATTGATGTCATGACGGGACAGTACAGATCTCACATCCTCCACCAGCAATTCGTTGCTCAATTGGGCAGCCGACAGGTTGATGCTGACGAACGGCTCTTCATAATCGGTAAACCGTTTCAGTATCGACCAGTCCGTGCAAACGCGTTCCAGCGTCCAGAGCCATATTTCACGTATCTGCCCGGTCTGCTCTGCGATCCAGAGAAAATCCATCGGCGGCATCAAGCCGTCGATGGGATGGTTCCACCGGATCAAGGCCTCAAAGCCGGCAATACGCCCGTCCGACAGGTCGCATATAGGCTGATAATGCAGCTCAAACTCGTCCCGCGTCAACGCACGATTCATGCCATGCACGAGAGAAATTCTCTGCGTGACCTCACCCTTCAATACGCTGCGGCGATTGGCCTGAGCCGTTGGGATTTCCGCAGTGGTGGCCGGATTGGCAATGCTCCCCCTGAAACTCCTGAAGCGATCCAGTATGATCAACAGAAAATGACGCAATACAGGTGTGCTTCTGTCCAGCAGATTTTCTACCAGCTCGCGAGTTATCGGTATCAGCACGGTTCTTTCTACTGCCCTCACTGTTGCGGTGCGTGGCCGGAAGTCAATCAGGGACACCTCGCCGAACATTTCGCCCTTGCCCATCAAACCGAGGCGTAACTCCCTGCCCTGATCCTTGACGAATATTTCCACCATCCCTTCTTCGATCAGATAGGCGCAATCGCCCTCATCTCCGTCCTTGAAGATCTGCTGTCCGCCTTCATAGATCGCGCGGTTCAGTTCTTCGTACATACATTGACCTCCTGCAGGATTGAAATATGTCCAGCTACCGTGATTCTACTTGATACTGGATCGACATTCCCACGTGCCGCGTGTCATGTCCGGCTTTGATGTGAAGTTGTCAGGCCCGATGATAATTATCGCATTTGATATGATTTGACGAATTGCAGAACCGACTTCATCCCGTGCAGCGCGAGCACTGACAGCCCGTATATCGACACCCATGGATCAAGCAAATAATCCCAGAGATTGCCGGATTCATACCAGCCTGATGCCCAGGCCAGGATCGCCAATGAGATGCATGATGCGATCAAATGGTGCTTCAGGATCCAGGCCGCGAATGCAAGAAGCAACAGCACGGAGATTAATAGCGGATCACCAAACCCCAATCGATACGGGTCAAATGCAGTCAACCCAAGGGACAGGGGATATAGCGGCAGCGCAACCAGTACGACCAGTTTCAGCAACGCAAGGCAATAATTTGAGTCATTGCAATTGTGGGGAATACCTGACCTTGATAAAGCGCACCCTATCAAAGCAAGCGTAGTTATGCTCAAGTCACCGGTCACTCCGCGCAGATAGGCCGCCATCGGAAGTTCACCGAACTGGATCAACAGTAATACAAATACCATACCCAGCAACAAAACCAACCTGAGTCTGGACAATCGCTCAATTCCCGGTATCAGCAGCAGTCCTGCAGCGCCTGCACTGGCCACGCCAGTCAGCCCGGTAATGTCAGTGAAGTTGGGCATCAGCGCGTCTTTCAAGTTGTCTGTCCAACCAGCCCCGGTTGAACCTTATATGTTTGATGAAGCTTCTGTTCCAAGTGTACACAAGGTGGAAATCACCATTATGCGCCTGGATCAGATAAGGGTAGGAAAACTCGAAACCGCAACCCTGCCCATCGCACTTGTTTCGCTGGGCGGATCTTGCATGGCCAGCCGGATCGGTAATGCCGGTGTCGGTAGCCTTGGCCAACTCCGCTGCGATCTGGACATATCGCTCAGTGTCTGTGGATGGTCCTTGCTGATCTTCCAGTTGGTATACAGTTTTCCAGGTTACTCCGCCATCTGATGAGATTACCAGTGACAACACTGCGCGGCCCTGTTCGGTGTCATTCAACACCAGCAGGATATTCCCATCCGACAGCGTCACCCCAGTGACCGCTGCATCGGGATTGCGTAACGCGGTCTTGATCGGCACACTCCAATGCTGCCCGGCATCGTCCGTTTCGGTTGCAATTACACGTTTAGGCGTGGCACCGGCATCTCGCAGCAGCGCAATGGCGTTCTGTGGGTTCTTGACCAGCACCACCGGTTGCAAACTGGTATTACCGGAGCTTAGCCTGAACTTGTCGATGATCGTGCCCTGCTGGCTTATGCGCAGCAATTCACCGAATTTTCCGACAAACTCGTGATACACCGGCAGCCCGAAACTGCCATCACCGTAATTGAACGGCGTACCCTTCACCAGTGTGCTTATGTTCAGGAACGGGGAAGTGATCAACCGGCGAGAGAAACTCCAGCTTGAGCCGTCATCCGCCGAGGTGATCGCCGTAATCGAACTGCCCGCCCAGCCGCCCAGGGATACGGTCACGTAGAACAGCCACAGCGTGCCGTCGGTAGCCCGGTGCGCAACCGGATTGCCCAGTTTCTTTACATAGCGCAGCAGGGAGCGCTGCGTGTCCTCACGATTGATGATGGATTGTTCTGCGCCCCAGCGATTGCTCGAAGGATCGAACACAGCGCTGCGGATCTCGACGTCCGGCGCACCTTCCCGGCTACCGGCGAACCAGAAGGCTCGGATACGCCCATCGCCCAGTTCGACTAGCGAGGCTGCATGCGTGTGAATATTCTGCGTTCGGGATACAAAACTGGCCTGCAAAACCGGCAGATCGCTGCCGCTTTGCTTAGCGGCAGCAGGCATCTGGAAAATAGCAACTGAAGGACGGTTGGAGATTTTATATGAGGCCGAAGCGGCCGCGAGCAACAACACAACAAATACCACAGTATGGCGCGTAGCGAATTTTCCAGAAATCAACATAACTGTCAGCGGCATGTTTGCGCGAGTGTTTGCTGCTCCGGGATATTGCCGCCGTCTGGCGAGGCTATCAGAAATTCCCTGATGAACAGATGCTGGAATACTTTACCTTCGAAGAACATTTCCTTCAATTCTTCCGAGCTGTGCCGGCCGCGGATATCCAGCCGCTGGCCGATGACACTGCACCTTGTACACTTACGCTCATGTACATTGACATTCAGCGGCAACCGCGCTGCAAACAAAGGATAACGTTCAGCGAGTTGGTCAACACCCAAGTTCTGGTCCTCGCTGTATCCATGGACTTCTGCGCCCGGTAGCAAGAAGCGGTGGCCTTCGTCCAGCGCCCTGAAGTTGCACGGCACCCACACATCTTTGCCCTGCGCATAGCGCCGTGCATCCATGCTGAAATTACCCAGTTCGCCATCCATCGGTTTCAGGAATGCCGCGAAACACAACATCACCAGCAGCATTACTACATTCACTGCCGGGCGGGTAAATTTTGGCAAAGCAATAGCCAGTAACGTCAATAATCCGGTGATAGTCAGCAGCAACCAGAAAATCTGCGTAAACATCTTCACATCGGTCATTTCAGTTTGCAGCCGCACTGCCAGATATGCGATTCCAGCAAGCACCGTGCCCGCCAGAACCAGGCTGGCTACGAATGCCTTGCGGTTGATTTGCTGCCAGTTTAGCGCGCACAACATTGCCACCGCAGGCATCACATCCAGCAGATATCTTCCTGAGCGCTGACTGGGCAAGCTGAAACTGAGGAAAAATACGCCGACCAGCATCCACAACAGTTGCTCTTCATGGCTGAGTCTATAGCGGTTCTTATAGGCAACATAAAACATCGCTACCACAGGAAAGGCCAGCAAGCCCGGGTTGGTAGCGAAGGCGAAGGTATAACTCCAGATGCTCGAACTGCCCCACAACAATTTTTCCAGATATCCCGGCCCGTGCGGATCAAACTTGCCGATGTTCTCCCCGACCACGAATTCCTTCCACACCGCCTGCGGATCGGGATCAAACACGAACCAGAGCGCGAACATTGCCAACGCGACACACAGGGCGATCGCCACCTTCGGCGCGTCCTGTTTGAGGAATGTCATCACATTGTAATGCCGTTGATGCAGATACCATCCGGTCAGACCCAGCGCGATCGGCAAAGCAAGCGCAAACGACTTGTACAGAAAACCGATGCCGATGCCGACGCCGAGCAGCAGCGGAATGACAAAACGCGATGCAAATGCCTGCTTCCAGTACAAAAGTATGGTGAACGGCAGGAAGGTCCAGAACACCTCGGGGGGATTGGTCAGAAACGGGCGACCGAAACGATAGGTAGCAAAAAATGACATGAATGACAGCGCGGCGATAAAGCCTGATTCAAGTTTACCGGTCAGCTTGTGCCCAAGGAGGAGCAGAAGGGATGCGGTAAGCAATGTGTAGATCACGCTCGGATAGCGCAACTTCCACAGCGTCCAATCCAATCCCCAACCGGTGGAAGCTATGCCCTGCCAAAACAACAATGGCGGCTTAGTGTTGCGCATGTTCTCCAGTTGCGATTGCAGCGGCAGCAACTCGCCGCTGGCGGCGGTCAGACGTACAATGTGCTCGTACGGATATTCGTCGCCGTTTTTCGGGATGTTCTGACTGTCCAGACCATAGAAATAAGTGAACACCGCCAGCAGGCATCCTGAGACATACCATACCAATACCGATATTGATTCATTTTGTTTCATGAACTGACCGGCCTTTGCTGATTTTATTTTTCATCATCAGGCTCCGGCTGGGGAATGATCGGCAATGCGATCTCGTCCACCGGCTTGTGGCTTCGAAACGTCCAGAAGTTATTCACCATGAAATTGAAAACGCTGGCCAACAAAATGGCCAGCGCATTTGCGATCAGATAGTGCAAATAAATCACGAACAGCTTGGTCAGTATCACCTGCACCACAATACCCACCCAGCACGCCAACGCATATTGTCCAAAATGCAGCACCAAGTGCTTGTCGGGATGATGGGCGCGGTCGCTCCAAGTCCAGAAGCGGTTCCAGTAAAAGTTGCTCGCGGTTGCGCAAAATATTGCCAGACCCAGGGATACGTTTAGGCGCATGTCGTGCGACTGGATCGCGGTGAACAGGAATTCCTGGCCCAGATACAACACGCCCAGGTTGACCAGCACGCCGGATGCGCCGACTGTGCCGAATTTTATGAATCGCGGTTTGAAGAACCATGCCACCAGTGGCAGTTCGGCTAGTCTGTCGATCAGTCTCATGCGTCATGCCTGTTCGGCTTGGCTGCGCCGCTGATAAGCATCTTGCGAGCTTTGGCAAGCACTTGTTCGGGCGTGATCAATTTCAGGCACTGATTGTCACCGTCGCAGGGCGAATTGCGGTGGTTATAGGCGGTGAGGCACGGCGAGCATGGCATTGACAGGAAGAAACTGTAGCCATTGCTGCCCAGCGGCTGGTACAGCTGCGGCGTTTCCGGACCGAAGAAAGTGATCGTAGGAAGCGGTGTCAGTGCGGCGAATTGTCCCGGCCCGCCATCGTTGGTTACCAGCAAGGAGGCGCGATGAAACAGCGCAAGTAATTGCCGTACCGATTTGGTGTAACCGGCCAGGTTGACACACAGATCGCTCTTGCAATGGTCCACGATGGTCTGCGATACCGTATGATCGCCCTTGAGGCCGATCACCCCGACCGCATAACCTTCCGCCAGCAATTCTCTGCACAACTTGCTGTAATTCTCGATAGGCCAGGCGCGTATCGGCAGAATGCCGCCGCTGGGATACACCAGCACCAGCGACTGGTCATTGATCGCGGGAAAGTCCTGGTGCAATTGCGCGGCAACCTGATCAAGTTCCTCTTCGACAAAATTCAGCAACGGCGGGATACAAGGACCATACGCAGGCTGCAACTTGGCAACAGGAACGGTATCGGATTCCAACGCCGCGACCATGGTCAGGAATTGGTGCGACAGATGCCTGTAGGGGTTGTACAACACCGGACGATTGATGAACGAGCCCCGGTAAAGACCTTCCTGGGTATGGCGATGAAAACCCACTCGCAAAGGCGCGCCGGAAAGAAACGAAAAAATGCTGCTGATGCGGGCGAACAGTTCGCAATCGATCACTGCATCGATCCTGAGTGAACGCAATGTGCGGAGTGCATTGAGACTGTCCCTGACCAGATTGCCCAATGAACTGTCATCCAGTGTCAGTACGTTTTGTGCGGGAATCACGCCGAGCAGATCCAGGACTTCGCGGTTCTTGGCAAAAAGCAGAACATGGATGTCTGCATCTGGATACTGAAGCTTCAGGCGCGCAAACATTGGATGGGCAAGCACCAGACTGCCCATTTCGGAGAGCAGGACAACCAGTATCCGGCGCGGGGGAGCGGGGGCAGCAGCCTTGCCTCTGAACAGATCAAGCACGGAGAGCAGCGCGCAGATCGGCACACCAATATAACGGTCAACCACGCGCTGGAATTTGATGTTCATGCGGTCACCGTTGGTCGAACTGGAAACCAGCTATTAAAAGCCAAGTCGAAATATATGTACGTTCCGAAAATATTGGGGTGCATAATTTCAATTTCTGAAAAAATGAGCACAAGGCGGCAAGGATAAGGCGACGAAAACAGTACATATACCGCCCCTGCATGGCGAGGAGGCAAAGCCGAAGCCAGCACAGTGATCGTTTTATCAGGAAATGGAAATTATTGCTTCCGAACCTGCCCGACAAAGATCACCATCGGAAAACCGCGCCGCAGTTCCTTGCTGTACCAGTTGGACATGTTGACACCCTTGCTGAAACCTACACGGTCACCGACCTTGAGGTCATCGATCTTCTGCCCGGCGATCCACACATCCTGACCGATGTCGTTCTGAACATGAATGTAGCTATAAGCTTCGGCCTGGATGAATTCGATGACCTTGCCTTCGTTCGGCAGTACCGATCTGATCGCAGCGCGTTCGGCCAGCTTGGCTTTCACAGCAGTGGCTTCCTCGTTTGTGCCCCAGTAACCGAAATCGCCCGCAGCGTTGCGGCTTGAATAGATCACGCTGGCCAGGTAGCCATCACGGTTAGTCCCGCCGATCACATAGAGCCGCCCGTCATAATCGATGGTGCTGAAATTGGCGCGCGGCTGGTCGAGAGGCGTGGTGTATTTCCACGGTTCCAGCTCTCCGTCCTTGCCGACCCTGGTAATCTCGATGCTATCCAGATATTCCGCGCCCGAGATTCCGCCGATCGCATACATGTAGTCGCGGTAGGCTGTGCTGGAGAGCCCGTAGCGTCCCTGCTGCATCGGCGTGGTGGTCTGCCACGTCTGTGTGTTCCCCGCGCTGGTGTAGCGCGTCCATTCGACATCGGTAATCCCGACACCCTTGGAGCGGTCGTGACCGCCGATGATGAAGAACCGGTCATCTTCTTTTTTCACGCTATTGACATAACGCGGGATCGTCATCGATTCCGGGTCCAGTTTCCATTCGCCCAGGCTGCCATCCGGCTGGAATTCTGCGTACTCGACGCTATCGAGCAATACGCCGCCGTAGCCGCCAAAGGAATAGATGTACTTGTCGGTGGCAATGATTTTGCTGCAGCGGCGCGTCACCACCATTTCGTTTTTCTCTGTTTGCCATGGCCCGAGCGTGCCGTCAGGCTGGATCTTCGCACGTTCAGCAGTGCGCAGCAGATGATGGCCGTTCGGACCGTTGCCGCCGCCCACAACATAGACATAATCGCCGTGCACCACCGCTTCCATGAAGCCGCGCTCTTCGAAAAGCGGATGTCCCATCTGCCAAGATCCGAGCGTGCCATCCTTGTTGATTTGCACATATTCGGTGATGTTGACGAAATTCCTGCCGTCCACTCCACCGATCAGATACAGTTTATCCTTTACCACCACCGATGCGGTGCCAGCACGCGGTGCACTAAAGGACGAAGTTTCCTTCCAGTCGGCAATCCACACCTTGTTAGCACACCCCGACATCAACAACGCCAGTATGGCAACCAATAAACCTGAAAACCTAGACATGCTTATCCCCTGATTGAATTTCGGCCCGGCTTAGCGCTGTAACACCGGGAATTTGACTACACCGCAATTGTACATGACAGCATAGCTCCAGACCACACGGTCTGGCTGGCGCATAGTGTGTTCTGGAAAGGGATTCAATGACTCCATGATCAGTATTCACCCTGCATCCCGGTGCTACAATTCCGTTCCTTATTACCATTCAGGGTTACGCGATGCACACACTGATTTGCGGTTCGATGGCCTACGACACAATCATGGTGTTTCAGGATCAATTCAAGAAACACATCCTTCCGGAAAAGATTCATATCCTGAATGTTGCTTTCCTGGTTCCCGAAATGAGACGCGAGTTCGGCGGATGTGCAGGCAACATCGCCTACAACCTGAAGCTGTTGGGGGGCAATCCGTTGATCATGGCAACCGTAGGCGATGATTTTTCCACATACGCGATGCGCCTTGAAAAACTCGGTTTGACCCAGGCGCACATCCGCCATATTTCCGGCAGTTATACCGGACAGGCGTTCATCACAACCGACCTGGACGACAACCAGATCACCGCATTTCATCCGGGCGCAATGGGTTTTTCCGAGCAGAATCATGTCGGCGATGCCAAGACCGTCAGCCTCGGCATCGTATCTCCAGACGGGCGCGAGGGCATGCTTCAGCATGCGCGTGAATTCCATGAAGCCGGTATCCCCTGGGTATTCGACCCTGGCCAGGGCATGCCGATGTTTTCCGGGGATGAATTGCTTCGCTTCGTTGAACAGGCCGATTATGTGACGGTGAACGATTATGAGGCGCAGTTGTTGCAGGACAAGACCGGCAAGAAGACCAGGGAACTCGCCGACGGCAAGCGGGCATTCATCATCACCCGCGGCGGCGAGGGATCGACCATTTACTCAGATGGCAGGGAAATCAACATCCCCAGCGCCAAACCGGTTGCACTGCTCGACCCGACCGGATGCGGCGATGCTTATCGTGCCGGTTTGCTATACGGTATCCAGCAAAACTGGGACTGGGAGATCACCGGACGTCTGGCCTCGCTGATGGGCGCGCTCAAGATCGCCAGCCGTGGCGGGCAGAATCATGCTCCGACTCGCGACGAACTGATGACGTTATTCCGCTTTAACTTCGAGTTAGACATCAAACTGTGATCCATGACCGACTGGTATTCCATCACTGCATCAATCGGCACTGCAACGCGCCAGGCATTTCAACTCGATAGACGCACTGCCATACGCGGAGGATGGATCAACCAGACCTATCGCATAAGCGGCAGGGATGGACGCCAATTTTTCGTCAAGCTAAATGCTGCAGACAAACTCGCGATGTTTTCCGCTGAGGTTGCCGGACTCAACGAGATCGCCACAACGCAAACCATTCGGGTTCCGCGACCTATCGCTAACGGCACCGCAGGTTCTCAGTCATTTCTGGTGCTGGAGCATCTCGATCTCGGCGGGAGCGGGGACTCCGTCTCGCTTGGGAAACAACTCGCCGCAATGCATCGCTGTTCCTTTCGGCAATTCGGTTACATGCAGGACAACTTTATCGGCTCGACTCAGCAGCCGAACGCATTTTCGGATGATTGGGTGGATTTTTGGAGGGAGCGGCGGCTGAAATATCAATTGCAGCTTGCATCAAAGAAAGGATATGCTGATCTGCTGGAAAACCTTGGCTGGAAATTGCTTGACGCACTTCCCGCATACTTCGAAGGATATTCGCCGCAACCTTCGTTGCTACACGGCGACTTGTGGGGTGGCAATCATTCTTACCTGCCGGACGGCACGCCGGTCATCTTTGACCCCGCAATATATTACGGAGACCGCGAAGCGGATTTGGCCATGACGGAATTGTTCGGCGGATACAGTTCGGATTTTTATACTGCATACCGCGTCGCCTACCCGCTGCACGAAGGCTATGCGCTGCGCCGTGATCTGTACAACCTGTACCACATACTCAACCATGCCAATATGTTCGGCGGCGGTTATGCCAGACAAGCGGAAGGAATAATGCGGCGACTGCTGGCCATAGTCCGCTGATCACCAGTGCTTCGATACCGGATTGTTGCATTCGACCTGAAACAATTGCCGGTCTTCCAGGCGGATCGCGCTTAACGGTCCGCCCCACAAACAGCCGGTATCCAGTGCCATGACACGAGGTTCGACCTTCAGCCCGAGCGCTGACCAATGGCCAAAGATCACTGACGCGTCTGCACTGGCGCGCCCGGGCACATTAAACCAGGGCAGATATCCGGCCGGGATGTTTTCAGCTTCGCCCTTGAACCTGAATTCCATTTCGCCTTGCGGGGTGCAGATGCGCAGGCGGGTGAAAGCGTTGACGATGACGCGCAGACGCTTGTAGCCGGTGAGTTTGTCGTCCCATTGATGCGGGACATTGCCATACATGCGTGCAAGGAACTCGGCATGGTTGTGGCCACGCAAGGCTTGCTCCACCTCGTGCGCGAGATTGAGCGCCTGTTCGACGTTCCATTGCGGCAGCAGCCCGGCATGGACTAGCACGTTTCCGTTTTCGGCATGCAGAAGACGCTGATTGCGCAGCCAATGCATAAGTTCGTCCCGGTCGCTTGCATTCAGCACCTCATCAAGCGTATCGCTGCGATGCAGTTCCGCTACTCCCTCCGCAACGGCGAGCAGATGCAGGTCATGGTTGCCGAGAACGGTGATTGCGCTGTCGCCCAACCCTTTGACCAATCGCAACACCTCCAATGAGCCCGGACCGCGATTCACCAGGTCACCAACCAGCCAGAGCTGGTCTGCGGCCCTGTCAAATTTGATATGATCGAGCAACTGCACAAGTTCTGCATGGCAGCCCTGTATGTCGCCCACCGCATATATAGCCATCGCATATTCCTGACTGGATTGCCTGTCAAACAGCCTAACAGATTATTGTGGGATATCGATGAAATCAAACTATCTCGAATATGTTATCTAAAGTTATTGCGAATTTCTGGCAAAATACCATGCAGCCGGATATAAAGCGGCCGATGTGATACGGATAATCTTACTTTCATTCATTATGCTCATAGGCTCAGGATTGTTGGCAAAGGCATTTGCACCCACGTTTTCCGGTCGTGAAGATGTGTGCATCTATGCTGCGGGTGTTTCAAACTCGGGCTGTACAGATATGCAGGAATTCGAGCGCGAACGGAAACGACTGACCGATGGCTTGCATCAGGCAGGCAATGTAGATGCTTTTGTCTACTTCGGCACCTGCAGCGTTGCCGATCCGGAAGCGCAAAATACCCCTTATGTGCAGCATAAATTGGCGATGGAGAAACTGGTTTCGGCACACCCGCGACACCTGATCTTGCGCCTGCCGCAGGTTGCCGGCAACACGCCCAATCCGCATACCTTGTTGAACTATCTCTATGCTCGCATCTCACGCAGCGAATCATTCAAATTATGGAACAAAGCCAGGCGCAACATCATCGATGTGGCTGATGTGGCTGCGATCTCAAGCCAACTGATAGACAAGAATATCCTGCGCAATGCCACGGTCAACATCGCCAATTCGACCGGTTACCCGATGGTGGACATCGTAGCTGCTATGGAAAAGGCTGTCGGCAAGCGCGCAGTTTTCGAGGTTTTCGAGCGGGGTTCCGGGTATCCCATAGATATCCATGCGATACTCCCAGCGATGGATGCTGCCGGCGTAAATTTCGGCGCAGATTACCTCGAGCGTGTATTAATTAAATATTATGGAAAATCGCATTAATAACCATTGCAAACTGTCCATAGTCGTGCCGGTCTACCGCAGCGCGACCATTCTGCCGCAACTGGTGGAGAAGATTTATGCGGAAATGGAAAATGAAAAACTATCTGACAATTTCGAGCTGCTGCTGGTCAACGATGCGAGCCCGGATAACAGCTGGGACGTTATCCGCTCGCTCGCCAGCATGCATTCGTTCATCAAAGGCATTTCGTTGCGCCGCAACTTCAGTCAGCACAATGCGATCATGGCTGGTCTAAATTATGTTACTGGAGACTTTGTTATTCTTATGGATGACGATCTCCAGCATCCTCCTCAAGCCATTGGCAACATGGTACGCGCACTTTCGAACGGCTATGACGTATGTTACACGAATTACTTAAACCGTCGCCACGCTGGCTGGAAAATACTGGGCAGCAAGTTTAATGACTGGGTAGCTACAAAGCTTCTTGGAAAGCCGAAAGGACTTTATCTTTCGTCTTTTAAAGGTTTACGAAGGGAAATAGTTCAGGAAATTATTCGATACAATGGCCCATTTACTTATGTAGATGGCCTTATTCTTGATGTAACTCGTTCCATTACCACCGTCAATATAGAACATCAGGAACGTCCTGATGGTGACGGTAACTACAACCTGCGTCGCTCGGTTTCGCTGTGGCTGAAAATGGCAACCAGCTTCTCGGTATTTCCTCTGCGCATTGCCACCTATACCGGATTTATCCTCGCTGCCCTGAGCTCGGTAATGATCGTATACGTGGTTGTAGAAAAGTTGCTTCATCCCGATCTGCCTGCCGGCTGGACATCGCTGATCGCAACAGTATTATTCATCGGCGGTATCCAGACGTTGTGCATCGGCATGATAGGCGAATATCTTGGACGCACTTACCTGAAATTGAATAAAAAACCGCAATTTGTCGTCGGTGCTACTACCTGGAAACTTCCAAACGCCCATGAGTAGGCCCGAATTCGATCAATATGCCAAACAATATGACCATGTGCTTGGTGAAGCAATACCCGATTCCCTCAGCGAGGATGGCTATTTTGCAGAGTACAAGATTGCCTTGATGGCCGAGCGTCTGGGCGAAAACAAGCCGGCGCGCATCCTCGATTTCGGTTGTGGCGCCGGACGCAGCCTGCCTTACCTGGAACAATATTTCCCGGATGCCGAGCTGTTCGGCCATGACCTATCCACCGCCTCGCTTGAGATTGCTGCCAAGCGTACGCCGCGTGCTAGGCTGTATTCAGACTGGAACGACATAGCTGAATTGCGTTTCGATACAATAGTTGCTGCAAATGTTTTTCATCATATCCCTGTACTAAAGCGTCTGGAGGCACTCATTCAGTGCCGGCTGGTTCTTGCCGAAGAAGGTCAAGTGTTCCTGTTCGAACACAATCCCTTCAACCCGGCAACACGTTGGATATTCGAACGCTGCCCTTTCGATGCCGATGCCGAAATGCTCAAGTTGAAATCTGCTCTAGATTTGTGCCGTGAAGCAGGGTTTAATTCCGAACAGCACGGCTACACCCTGTTTTTTCCTCGCCAGCTCGCCTTCCTGCGCGGAATCGAACCTTGGCTGAAACGTTTACCTCTTGGTGCGCAATATTATGTCCAAATGGCAAACTGAGGCAGTTTATCTTGGTAGATATGCAGGTAGCGGTGCTCTGAATACTTTAATTGGATTTTCAGTTATTTTCTTGTTGATGTCCTTGGGTATTACTCCTATTTTCGCAAATATTGGAGGCTATTTTTTCGGGCTGATTTTAGGTTTTTTTATATCAAAGAAACTTGTTTTTCGCAGTAACGGTCATATCGCTTCTGAAAGCCTGCGCTATCTGGCGGCCTTCCTTGTTTGTTTTTTCCTGAATTTGATCGTGCTTCAAATCTCTTTGGGCATATTGCATTGGAATGCCTACTTTGCACAGCTGCTTGCTACTGCTACCTATACAATTTTCATGTATCTTTTGTCCCGTTTTTTAGTATTCCGTGCCGGAATAAGCTCTTCTCATACTCACACACATTCGTAATCATGCGACTTTACACTGTAACCAAAACCATATACACCGGCAGCACATTAGGACTGGATTTTCTCGAACGTAGAAGAATTATTTTTATTTTGCTTTTCGGCAGCGAAATCATGAATGCGATATTCGGCATATTATGTAACTATTACGGCAAGGTTTTTGGTGGTCACAAACATGTTGATTAAGGAAACACCATGGGACGCGACGGCGTTCGGCTTGCCTACCTGGGAGCTAACGGAATATTCAGAGGCAGCATTACAGCTAGCCAAGCAAACTTCGGGGCACTGCACCATCAAAGTTGATCCGCTTGCAAACAAACAGTTGCTAAACCAATATGACTTCTACTACTGCGACACTCTGATCGAACCACGGTGTAATGCTGCAAGATTGCGCCGGTTTCAACATCCGGATGCGACTATTTCGAAGGATTTCGATGCTGATCTGATATTGCAAATCGGCCACAGTGCTTTCGAACACGGCCGTTTTCATCGAGATTTCAATCTGCCCAAATATGCGGCCGATCTTCGCTATGACAATTGGCTTAAGCAATTGCTTGAAGCTAAGCAAGTTTATGGACTTTATTGGAAGGGAAAGCTGGCTGGATTCATCGGCTATACCAACAGCAGTTTGGTGTTGCATGCGCTGGCCAAACAGCAGCGCGGCAAGGGCCGTGCGAAATTCTGGTGGACCGCAGTATGCGTCGAACTTCTAGCCAATGGATATGACGAAATCAATAGCTCTATATCGGCATCTAATCTCGGCGCCCTTAATTTATACGCCTCCCTTGGTTTTTCATTTTTCAATCCGAAGGATATCTACCACCATATTTCACCATGAGCTATTTGTTTGCCTATTAACAAAATACTCGACGTATAGGGTCAGATCATGCTGTTCAGACTAGTTATTGTGTTTCGAGCTTGTCCTGCATGCATCGATTGTAATAGACCAAGGTTAGCTGTTGTCAGCCTATGAAATTTTATTCCGCTTGCCTGCTACGAGAAATAGTGAACCCCCTGCCGGAAATCGAATACCCAAACGAATTAACATGAATTCAGCACACATGAATACACTCAAGATGAAATTCGCAATCTTTCCGATCCGAAGCTCGGCCATCGGGTCAGGATGTACATCTTTATTGCGTTTATCTACGCGGCGTGACAGCCACAACAGTGGAAATAGTAGTGTGACGAATGACCCGCAATCAACTATGTCAAAGCCTGCTATTGACACTTTCTGCATTAAATCCTTCACAGCATAGCGGCGAACATGGCAAGCTATTTCGTCCTGGGTGCTCCAAAGCCATGGATGTTGCGGAACGGTAAGTATCAATATCCCACCAGGCTTGATGGCCCGGTTTATCTGTTTAAGCACTTTGAAGTCATCATCAACATGTTCCAGGACGTCGAATGCACCAAGCGCATCGAAATGCGAGTCAAATGGGATATTGCGCGCATCCATCTGCAAAAATTGTGCGGCAGGTACGCGATGTGCGGCAAACTGCAGACCGTTGGTATGGATTTCCGCCCCAAAAAGCGAGGCTGACGGAAAAGTGCCTGCTACCCCTGAAAGAACAAAACCAGTCCCGCAACCTACTTCGATAAACGACTTCAAGCAAGGATGATATTTTTTTAGCAAGAACAATATAAGTTTGTTGCGCGATTGAAACCAGAAATTCCCCGCCTCCAAGCTTGCAAGTTGCTCAAAATATTCCGGATGAAATCCTTCACTGGAATTGGAAAACCCTGCAGCCAGGGTCGGAAAACCATTTACTAATGGCGGTGCAAATCCGCATTTTGGGCAATGCCATTCGCTGCTGTCGAAGCGCTCATCACATGATCCACAAATTTTCATATCTAGCAACAGGAACTGTTGGTGATGAATACACTGTTCGCAATATTTTACTATCGATTTCGTGCTTGATCATTTCACGGAACAACGAAAAACACAGCAAGTAATCAGTGCATTTGTTTTCTAGAATACCTGAAAGTATCAATGGGGCAATTCTCAAGTAACATCAAGTTTCCCTACGTGCCAAAATATAATTGCCAATTCCAGCAGTGGGGCGTGAACTTACAGCCAACCAAATATTACTGCTCAAATAAGATCACGATATGGGTAGCCGGCTATCCACACAATTTGCTGGCAATGGAACGGCACGAGTATGGCCTTTTCTGCTAAAGTTCGCGCCATGAATTTTACCAGCGCACAGTTATATTTTCGTCTTCTGGGTTACGTCAAGCCTTATTGGCGTACCTTTGCATTATCCATCATTGGAATGGCAGTTACGGCTGCAACCGAACCGTTGCTGCCGGCTTTGTTGAAGCCCATGCTGGACGGCACTTTCATACACAAGGATGACACAGTTATCAAGCTTGCGCCGCTGATCATATTGGTAATTTTCTTTGTGCGTGGCGTAGCCTCATTCGTTGGCACATACGCCATCGGTTGGGTCGGCAACAAGGTTGTCATGGATCTGCGCGACAAGATGTTTCACAAGCTGCTCTCCTTGCCGACGCGCTATTACGACGATCACGCCACTGGCAACCTAATCTCAAAGCTTACCTTCGATGTGGCACAGGTAACCGCTGCGGCTACCAACGTAGTAACGGTTTCCATCCGAGATTCCATCATTATTGTCGGCTTGCTCGGCTGGCTGTTCTACCTAAATTGGAAGCTGACCCTCCTCAGTTTGGTGATGGTACCCATCATTGCATTCGTACTGAGGATTATCAATGCGCGGTTGCGCAACGCCAGCCGTGATTCGCAACGAGCAATGGGGGATTTCACACAAGTGATCGAGGAGAGCGTTGCAGCACATAAGGTGGTGAAGTTGTTTGGCGGGCAGCAATATGAGAGCAACCGTTTTAACGACCAGGCCAACTGGGTGCGCCGCCATGGTATGAAACTGGCGATGGCAGCCGCGGCCAATGTGCCCATAGTGCAGATGATCGCCGCCATGGCACTGGCAGTTATCGTTTATCTTGCAACTATTCAATCGAAAAGCGATGAAACCACCGTTGGCGGATTCCTTTCGTTTATTGCAGCCATGCTGATGTTGACTGCCCCGATCAAGCGCCTGACAGGTGTGAGCGAATTTTTGCAACGCGGATTGGCTGCATCGGAAAGCGTATTTGAATTGCTTGATACGCCCGGAGAAATCAATATTGGGAATGTGACTATTGGACGAGCCATGGGTCGCATAGAATTCCAGCACGTAAGCTTGTCCTACCAGCAGGATGACAGGTTGGCATTACGCGACATCAACATGGAAATCCCGGCAGGTGAAGCCGTCGCCCTGGTTGGCGCATCCGGCAGCGGCAAAAGTACTTTGGCTAATCTGGTCCCACGCTTTTATCTTCCTACCAATGGACGTATCACCTTGGACGGTCATGATCTTGCCGATCTTACGCTGGCCAGTTTACGCTCAAATATTGCGCTGGTAAGCCAGGAAGTCGTGCTGTTCAACGACACGATTGCCGCAAATATCGCCTATGGCCAGATGCGTGATGTGCCGGAGGCTGAGATCATCGCTGCTGCTCAAGCCGCCCATGCCATGGAATTCATTCGCGAAATGCCTCAGGGATTGAACTCACTGGTCGGTGAACGGGGAGTTAAACTTTCCGGCGGCCAGCGCCAGCGCATCGCCATAGCACGAGCCATTCTTAAAAATGCTCCGATCCTCATACTCGACGAAGCCACCTCTGCACTGGACAGCGAATCTGAACGTCATGTCCAAGCCGCATTGGAAGCGTTGATGCAAGGCCGCACTTCGTTGGTCATCGCACATCGCCTGTCCACTATTGAAAAGGCGGATCGCATTATCGTTATGCAAAAAGGCGAAATAGTCGAGATAGGCACGCACCGTGAACTGCTGGCAAAAGATGGCGTGTATGCACAGTTGCACCGTATCCAGTTTTCTAATACCGGCGCTGTGTACGCAGGGTAGGACAGCATGAAACCCATTCCATTCAATAAGCCCTTCATCATCGGCCATGAAATGGATTACATCGCCGACGCCGTGGCACGCGGCCACCTTTCGGGTGACGGCAGCTACACCAAATTATGCAACCGCTGGTTCGAGGAAAAGCTGGGTTGCCGCAAGGCATTGCTTACCCATTCCTGTACCGCAGCCCTGGAAATTGCAGCCATC
>Ga0224495_10000262_pt1 | contig 42506 bp, 38 predicted proteins | sample SF_Jul11_sed_USG_FD_168128 | JGI IMG/M metagenome (GOLD analysis project Ga0224495, IMG submission 168128) | Sediment microbial communities from San Francisco Bay, California, United States - SF_Jul11_sed_USGS_4_1 | ecosystem: Environmental > Aquatic > Marine > Sediment | place: USA: California... | reverse complement strand
GCTGTCCCGGGGGCGGGGGTGACGGTCGATCACCACCACGTTGGTGGACACGGACCCCACGTCCACGCCCAGGTAGGCATCGACCGTCACCCCCGCCCCCGGGACAGCGTCCTGGTCGGGATTGGCCATCATGCCGGCGGGCATTGAAAGCGGATGCAGGGTCGAGCCGGCCTGCTTCTGCACGGCATCCCGCTGCGCGGCAAGTCCCGCAAGACCAAGGTACACAGGCGCTTCAGCAGCCCCGTCAATGGCCATGAGCGCAGCGCCGATCGCGCCGGAAGTGTTGAAATGATCAGGAACGATCATGTCCCTGTCGCTGAGATGCAGCACCTCGCGGAAGGCCCGCCGCATCCCCTCGTTCTCCGCGACGCCGCCCAGGAACAACACCGGCGGCGTGAACATCTTGCCTTTTCCAACGGTCGCCTTGTAGTTCCGCGCCATGGCAAAGCAGAGGCCGGCAACAATGTCGTAATCCGGCGTGGCGATCTGCTGCAGATGGATCATATCGCTCTTGGCAAAAACGCTGCATCTGCCGGCGATTGCGGGAGGGACCTTGGAGCGGAGCGCGAGAGCGCTGAACTCTTCGATGGTAAGGCGCAGGCGGTTCGCCTGCTGGTCAAGAAAGGAGCCGGTGCCTGCAGCGCAGGCGGCGTTCATGGCGAAATCCTCGATCTTGCCCGCTTCGGCGCCCTGCCCCAGAATGATGAGCTTGGCGTCCTCTCCGCCCATTTCGATGATCGTCCTTGCACCGGGATGGAAGCAGGAAACAAAAGCGGTCTGCGCCAGGATCTCGTTCACGAACAAGGCGCCCAGGACCCCGGCGACCTTCTTGCCGCCGCTGCCGGTAATGGCCGCTGCCCGTATGCGGTCCCGGGGCATCCGGGACGCGAGCGCTGACAATTCCTCGGCCAGCGTGCCGCGCGGATCGCCCTTGATGCGCGTATAGGATACAGCTACCGGTGTCTTCCGCGGATCGAGGACCGCCGTCTTTACGCTGACAGAACCGATGTCGATGCCGAGATAGAGGTCCCTGTCCGTCATGAATTTCCCCCAGGTGGCGCCGCAGGACTGATGCGTCCAGAAAACCACGTGTCATTATAGAAAATTAGTTTGTCACCGTCAATCTATAATGAGGCTGGACGGTGAGACACTCATCGTGCCGGACTGCTTCGCCAAAGCCTGGTATGCCCAGAATTCCCTTTACCCTGTCAAATAAAAACTGCTATAATCGCATCCATGGCCCAGAATTCCTGCAAGGAGCAAAACTCCTTCCCCCTGTCCGGCGAGATCCGCCAGATGACCGTTCCCTGGTTCTTCCAGGCTCTCCGCATCCAGTCAAAGACCGGCACGGCCCTGTTCGAATATGTACAGACACAGACCGCGCTGCCTATCGTAAAAAAAGTGTTCTTCAAGAACGGCGACATCATTTTCGCGGCCTCAACACTGCCTGCTGATCACCTGAGCGACCGGCTGCTGAGCGGGGGAAAGCTGACCCGCGCCCAGTACGACGCCCTGTCCGAACTGATCGAGAAGACCGGAAAGAAACAGGGAGCCTTGCTCGTGCAGATGGGATTTCTTTCGCCCCAGGACCTCGTGGCAGGCGTGAAGGACCAGGTCAAGGCGATCGTTCTGAGCCTCTTCGACCTTCGCCTCGGCACCTACCGCTTCGACGAGGGCCCGCTACCGGCGGATGAGATCATTCCGCTCCAGATGAGCACCGGCAACCTTACGCTCGAAGGCGTCAATGCCCTTGACTGGCAGATCGTGAGAAAATCCCTTCCCTCTCCGGACACGGTTATCCGTCCCGCTACTGATCCGTCCTGCCTGTTCCAGGACGCGCAATTGACCGGGGACCAGCGGACCGTTTTCGGGCTCGTGGACGGCAAACGGAGCATCGAGGAGGTCTGCTCGCTTTCCGGGGTGGGCGACTTCAATGCCCTCAAGGCTGTCTACCTTCTGCTCGCGCTCCGCATGGCCGAGATCGGCGCTATCAAGAGCGAAAAGGAAATGGAGGACGCCCGGAGCGCGGTCCAGGCTGCGGTCCGGTCCGAGGAAGCCCAGCGGGGACGGGCCAGGGCGGAGCCTGAGATCGTCGTCACCAGGGAATCCATCCAAGAGGCCCACACAGCGCTTGCCCGCCAGAACCACTACGAGGTCCTGAACGTAGCGGTGACCGCGACAGCGGCGGATATCAAGCATGCCTACTTCCGACTGGCAAAAGCGTACCATCCGGACAGGCATTTCGACGCTGCCATGGCCGACCTCAAGAGCATGCTCGAGGCGCTCTTCACCCGCATCCACGAAGCCTATGACACTCTCAGCAATCCGTCGAAGCGGGAAGCCTACGACCGGAGCAATACCCGGTCCACGGCGCCCGCCGCGGCACAGAGACCGTCCGGCGGCGATTTCGTTGAGAAACGTGCCGAGGAATACCAGGAGAACTACGCGGAAAAGGTTGCGCGCGCGGCCGAGCAGTTCTCCGAGGGATTAAAGGAATTCAAGATCGGCAACTATTGGGGCGCCGAGGAAAAATTCGCCTGGGCCAGCCGCATGGACCCCATCAAGGCTCCGTACTTCTTCTACCACGGGATCTGCCTGGCGAACATACCGAGGCGCAAGCACGAAGCCGAAGAGGTCCTCCAAAAGGCGATCGAGCTCGACGCCACGAAGGTGGAATATCATATCGAGTTAAGCAACCTGTATCTGAAGAGCGGGCTCAAGACGCGGGCGCTCAGCGTGCTGAATGCCGCGCTGGAGCAGGTTTCCTGGGTCGACAAGGTCCAGGAAGCGATCGTTCTGGCAGGGGAAGGAAAGCTCGCGCCGGTGATCTACGACGCCGGAACAAAGGATGCGAAGGCCAAGGGCCCGGGAGGGCCGTCACGACAGGGAACTCCAGCGGTAAGCAAGGAAAAGGCGGCGCAGGCCCTGGAGCAGTTCAACAAGGGGCTCAAGGATTTCCGCACGAACAATTTCGGTCTGGCGGTCGATCCCTTTGCCGCCGCGGTCCGGCTGGACCCGGCGCAGGCGCAATATCATTTTTATTACGGCGTCACCCTCTCGCGCATCGCCCGCAGACGGGAGGAAGCGGAGGAACCGCTCAAAAAAGCGCTTGAGCTCGACCAGACAAGGATCGAGCATCATCTGGAACTGGGCAGCTTCTACCTCAAGAGCGGCCTCAAGGCCAAGGCGCTCGGCGTCCTGAACAACGCCCTCCTGCACCATCCCAACGCGCCAAGGATCCAGGAAGCCATCAAGGCCGCTGTCGGCGCGGCCAAGTAGCGTCCCTGCTCAGCGTGCTCCGTACCCGGTCTCTCGCGCCACAATTTCTCTGATCCGTTTGCCGGCTGCTTTGGCTTCGCCCTTCTTTAGCAACGCCAGCACATCGGAGTCCACGACCGATTCAAGGACCTTTCTCCTGACCCGCTCATCCCCTACCTCGGCCATAAGCTCTTTGCGAAGACGCGCCAGCTCCTCGAGCAGCGCAGCGTATTCAGGGCCGAACTCCTGTTCAAGACGCTCCCGCACCTTTCGCGCCAGGGCGGGGCTGTTCCCGCTCGTGGATATGGCGATCAGGAGGTCCCCCTGTTCGACAACCGAAGGCACCAGGAACGAGCTCGCTGCCGGCGACGTGACCACATTGACCAGGATCCCCCTGTCACGGCACAGCTGGGCCATGCGCTCGTTCACCGCCCCGTCATCGGTCGCTGCTATCACGAGAAAGGCCTTTTCCAGATCGCTTTCGGCAACAGCGCGCTCCAGCCAGGAGATTCGCCCCTCCGCAGTAAGTGCCCGGAGCGTTCCGGTGAGCGCGGGGCTGACCACGGTGACGGACGCGCCCGCGCTGATCAGCGACAGGACCTTACGTTCGGCCACTGCACCGCCGCCGGCCACCACACAGGCGCGGCCCTTGATGTCGAGTGCCAGGGGATAGTATTTCATGAAAAGCCTCTTCGTCCGGAAGGGTGCCCGCACCATGCCGGGCGCCGGATCGGATATCGCAGCGGGAAGATGATCAGGGCTGCGTATTGAGCTTGGTGATGAGGGGGGTGACCTGATCCGCCATGGAAGGATACCGGGATGTCAGCTTTTCAAAGGTCTGCCGAGCTTCGGCCTTTTCTCCCAGTTCCATATGGGAAAGGCCGGCGTAGAGAAGCGCGTCCTTTTCTGAGCCTGATCCGGGATAGTCGGCCACGAGCTTCTCCAGCCTACCGATCGCAGCGCGGTAGGACCCTTTTTTGTGATAGAACCGGCCCACGTAAAGCTCATACCCGGCCAGACGGTCCCTGCAGATGGAGACGTAGGACCTGGCCTGCGCCTCGTAGGTGCTGTTGGGATACTTTTCCAGCAGGGTCTGGAACTCCTTGAGCGCCGCGCGCACGAGACCGGGGTCACGGTCAATGGTCGTGAGCTCTTTGTAGCTGCACATGGCCTTCTGGAACTGCGCGTAGGGCGCGTCGCGATGCACGGGATGGAAGTTCAGGAAGGACTGGTATTCGACCAGCGCTTCGCTGTACTTTTCGTCGCCGAAATAGGTATCGGCGATCCTCAGCATGATGTCCGCGTCATAGCTCCGGTCAGGAGCTTTTTCCTGGATCTCCTGGTAGGCCTTGCGCGCGTCCTCGTACCGTTCCTTGCGCATCTTCTCTTCGGCATCCTTGAACACGGCGACCGGATCGAAGGGCGGCTCCTTGGCGCAACCGGCAAGGAAGGCGAACAGCACTATGAGCAGGATTTTATTCATGGGAGGACATTATAGATCTGAAAATGGTGCCGAAGGGGGGATTTGAACCCCCACGGGCGTGAGCCCACTGCGCCCTGAACGCAGCGCGTCTACCAATTCCACCACTTCGGCACGGGAGCACATATTATAAGGAACATCAGAGATTGTCAAGGAGTGTTTTTTATTCGGGAGACCTCGATCCCGTCCGACGATGGATCTGCGGCGCCCGGTGATAGCGATTCACGCGCTCCAGGCTGGAAAGGACTTGCACGATCCGAAAAGACAGCACTTATTCACAGGAGGTCGTTCGTTCTTTTCATTGACAAGTCCTGCTCACATCCTTTATAAAGAGCCATGAAGGTGTTTCTCGCATCAAACGAAAAATGCTCAATGCGGTCCCCAGGGAACCCGGCAGGATTCATCGTGCTCGCGCTGTTGCTCATTGCTCCTGACCTGGCGATCGGCGCGGAACCGTGGGGACCGTGGTCCGTGAACAGCGACGCACCGGTGATCCTGACGAAAGCTGACCGTGAACGGCCTGCACGGCCATCCGCGGAAAAGCACGAAACATCAATGGCCGCGACCCCCTTTTCCTGGATGCTCAAGATCTATCAGAACTTCGTATCACCTCTGGATGGCGATCGTTGCCCCATGCATCCCACCTGTTCCCAGTACAGCGTTCAGGCCATTCGCAAGCACGGACCGGTCATCGGCATCGTCATGACCACAGACCGGCTCCTGCACGAAGCGGACGAACAGCGCCTTGCCCGCCAGAAGAACTTCGGGGACCGCCTGCGCTACCTCGACCCGCTGGATAACAACGATTTCTGGTGGACCCGCAAATGAAACGGCTACTCCTCATCACTCTTGCCGTCCTTGCTTTGGGAACGCCTGCAAAGGGATATGCGGACATCCGGTCCGCCGAGGCCACACTCTCTTTCGCAGACCAGCTTTTTGCTGAACGAGACTACTTCCGGGCGATCACGGAGTATGAACGATTCATCTTCCACTTCCCGGACCACGGCCAGGCAGCGTACGCGCAATACCAGATCGCATTGTCCTATTACATGGGCGACAGGCTGGACGACGCGATCCGGTTGTTCGAGAAATTCGCGGACAAGCACCCGGCTGACGAGCAGGGAAGGCAGGCTCTGCTCAGGATCGCCGAGGCCTACTTCCAGAAGAAGGATTACACGCAGGCCATCGCCTGCTACGAACGTTTTTTACGGAACCACCCCGATGCCCCGGAAGCGGACGCAACGCGCATCCAGATCGGCTGGTCCTATCTACGGCAAGGCGACTGGCGCAGGGCTGCCATGCAATACGACAGCATTCCCGTCTCTTCTCCCCTTCGGGAGCAGGCGCTGTGGCTCTCAACCGAAGCAAAAACCTATCCCGCCGTCCCCTCCAAATCACCAGCCCTCGCAGGCGGACTGTCCGCGGTCCTTCCCGGCGCAGGCCAGCTCTATGTTGGCAGAAAATATGACGCGCTGCTTTCGTTCATGATGAATGGAGTTTTCATATGGGCGACAGCGGAAGCCCTGCACAACCACAGCCACACGACCGCCGGGGTACTGCTCTTTTTCGAAACAGGCTGGTATTTTGGAAATGTGTACAGCGCGGTAAGCAGTGCTCACAAATACAACAGGGACCGGCAGCAGGGGTATCTTGAGAGATTGTCGAACCAGTATGGTTTTTCGCTCTTGCTGGACAATGACCGGACAGCCGCGCTCGCTTTTACCATGCGATTCTAGCCGTTCCAGCCAAAAAAAACCATGAGAGGATGGGTATGCCATCCTCTCATGGATAAATGCTGAACTGATGAAACCTGCCCGGTTACTTGGGCGCTGACCAGAAATCGATCCGCATTGAGTCGCTAGACTTGCCCGCCGCCGCGTCGAACACCGAAGCTATCGCAACGCAGAAGCAGATCTTGCCAGCGATACACTCCAGCCACGGGAAGCTGCCCTTGAAATTCCCATTGTACCACTCACCCGCTCCCGGGATCGCGCACGAAAGCACCGCCGCAGCACCCGCATCTGCTGCCAACGCAGCACCGGCCAGGACCGACGTCATCACCATCATCACCGCTACCATCACCACCAGGATCTTCTTCATACTCTGTTCACCTCCTTCTCTTTAGTAGTTGATCAATTCCACACCCTGTGGAACAACAAAGCTGAACGCTTTTTCTTCTACCGGACCGTCTGCACGCTGATCGGAGAGGAGGACCGTGCTCTGGACGAATCCTGTGGCAGTTGCATAGGTTGCCTTGATCTCGCGAGGCATCCAGAACCCCGGCCCTGCCTCAACAAAACGGCTCGCCTCGGTCCTGAGCACGAGCGCCCCCTTTTTATCATAGATCTCTGATCGCAGAAGAACTTTTTTCTCGCGGTCGATCGTGATCACATACCGCGGATCGACACCCTCTACCTGATAAGCAGATATGCCCGACGAAGAGACGGTCTTGACCTTGACCGCTTTCTTCTCCATCTCGGCGTAATTGCCGATCCGGAGTCCGTCCACGGTCACATGCGCCATCACCTGCGCAATGGTCTTTTCTTTTTTTCCCCTTGGCATGGCGGCAAAAACTGTCTTGGCCGCTTTTTTAGCACGGGGAACATATTCCCAAAGAGCTTCATTGTTGACGACTATCACTCGGTCATGAGGCACTGTATAGTCGATTCGCAACAGATCGGGGCTTCGATAGCGAAAACTCCACTGTTCTTCGGTACTCGATGTCTTTGATGCGACAATCCGTTTTACTTTGTATGACAAGGTGGAGACTCGGTCGTAACGCCCTTCGATCTCACGGAACAGCTCGCCTGCCGAAGGTTCAGAGGCCCGGGAAATGCCCGCCGTGAACATTCCGACAGCCAGAACCGTCGCCGCAAGCAGGACATATCCCGCCCCGAAACGTCTATTACCCATATGGTGTATGTGTAGCATCGGCCCGGAATATTGTCAAGTACAAAAACCCTGTAATAACGTTGAGAAAACCCAGACCGCGCCGATGGAAATACGACACGAAAGTCTTCAAGCAACATCTTGGTTCCCGCTCTGGTCGGCATACTATAACAGACTCCCGAAAGAAAGGCAAACAAGGTTTTCAAGGGTTGACAATTCAAATCCCATGCTCTATTGTACGTCTGTTCAGCGAACTCGGCCCTGTTTGGCATCCCCTGCTCCGGGGCGCCCTGAAAACCTTCAGCGTATGAGATCTTTTCTCTTGTTTATCATCATAGTGACACGCTGCTGTTCTGTTGCACATGCGGCGCAGGAACCGTCCTCGGAACAGCTTACCCTGGATGTGGACCGGAATACCGCACTGCTGCAGAAGGACCCGGACAACCCTCACTATTTGAACGCACTCGGTTTTGCGTATTACAAATTGGACCGTCTGCCGGCCGCCATTGATGCGCTGAACCGCTGCATCAAGACCGATCCGCGCCACGCAGTTGCCCATAACAATCTGGGAGCGACCCATTTGCGCCTCAAGGAGTACGAGAAGGCCGAAGCATTGTTCCGGAAAGCGCTCGAGCTGGAACCGCGGTACGTAAAGGCCGCTTATAATCTCGCAGTTTCGCTGTTCCGTCAAAAACGGTACAAGGACGCCTATCAAGCCTACAAAGCAGCAGGCAGGATCGACAGGGATTATGTGCATGACCGGTTCGAGGGTTCAACAGCCCGTGAACAGATCAAGGACGAGATGCGCAAGGACCCTGATAATGAAGCATGGAAGGGCCTGTCTGAGGAGCAACCACGATGAACAATCAACCCAGGATAGAGTTTTCAGCATCCTCCGCGCACGCGCCGGAACCGGGACCCACTGCATCCGGTCGCCCTGCGACAGGATGGATCCGCATCGGCCTCATCGCGGCACTGATGCTGCTCACCACAACCATGCCGGCCCTGAGCTCGGACAGCGCCGGCAGAGATCTGCTGTCCTTTGCTGATCATCTGTACGCGCAGGGGGATTACTATCGCGCCATCACGGAATACGAACGCGTCATGTTCCTCCATCCGGGAACACCGGAGGCAAAGACCGCCCGTTTCCAGATCGCGCGTTCATACTTCCAGAGCGGGAAATACACGCAGGCCATCGAGCGTTTCCGCACCCTGGTAATGGACCTTCCCTCGGATCCCCTGGGAGAACAGGCACAGTTCATGCTGGCCGAGACCTACTATCGCAAAGGCGAGTACCAGTCGTCGATCGACGGGTGGGAGACCTTTCTCCGCTCCTATCCGCATAGCGGCAGGGTGGACGCGGCGCATATCAGGCTTGGCTGGTGCCACCTTCGCCAGGGGAGCGCGGCCCGCGCAGCGGAAGAGTTCAGGAAATTGCCGCCTGACTCCCCGCTTGCTCAGCAGGGAAACGGCCTCGCCGAAGAAGCACTTCGCGCCGGCGACATTCCGCGCAAGTCGCCCTATCTGGCTGGAGCGCTGGCCATCGTTCCCGGAGCGGGACATCTGTATATCGAACGTCCCAAGGAAGCGCTGGGTTCTTTTCTTCTGAACGGCCTCTTTCTCTGGGGCGCCGTTAGAACGAACGATCATGGCAACCACGTTGCAGCAGGCATCCTCGCGTTCTTCGAGCTTGGCTGGTATTCAGGGAATATCTTTACGGCCATAAGCGGCGCCCACGCCTATAACCGGCAGGCGGACAAGCACTACTTTGACCGGATCGACTCACAGTACCGCATCAGCATCTCCGCCGCGCCATCGGGCGGCTTCATCACCGCATTCCAGATGAGCTTTTAGGAAAGCCACGGATTAAGGTGAAGCCCCGTTGTTCCTTGCCACTTTCTTCCTGCTACTCAACTTACAGGAGCGCTTCATGATAAGAACGGGTTCACGATGCATGAATGCTATCAGAGGCCTCGTCGTCCTGGCCATCCTGCTGATATCAACTTCGAGTCATGCAGCTGCCTCCGCAACAACGGTTGCTGACCAGATCATCGGACAGTTGGTGAAGAAGTTCGCCTCTCTGGAGACCCTGTCCTTCACGGTCAAACGTGTCACGACGAACAAGAACCACAAGACCGAGGAAAAATGGCGTTTTCGCTACAGAAGGCCGAACAGCATCCGGATTGATTATTTTGTTCCTTCCGAGCGACTCGTGCTCGTCAACGACGATTCCCTTTATGAGTACATTCCCGCGACTCGCTCCTTGTCGCAGATCCACCTCAAAAAGCTCCCGCCTTTCGAAAAGAGTCAACTGATCAACAAGGTATTGGCCCCCGTTGCCGTTCCTGGACTTACCATAGAGAATGCCGCCGACCTGCATAACAATCCGGTTCAGGTCAGCCAGGTCATGTTCGATGGACACAACGCCATCAGGATGGAGTACAGCGATCCAAAACACATTATTTACATCGATCCCGCTCAGACCTCCCTGCTTCGAGCTGAGATATTTGATTCGGAAGAGCATCTAATTTTGCGCACGTCGGCAAAACAGTTCACGGAAATCTTCGCAGGATTCTGGATACCGAGAGAAATACAGGTCATCTACGGCGCACGAGAGGGCGGTGCAACGAAAAGCGTGATTTATTTGAGCGACTACATGGCAAACCATGAGCTGCCTGCCAGCTTGTTTCTACCTCCCACCATCCCCAACATTAAGGCCAAGGAACTGAACTGACCCGGAACAGGCCGGCACGACGGACCCAGATTCTCCCCCAGGCAACGGCCATGATTGTTTCAAATAACAGCAACCAGCGACATTATTTAAATGTTTTAAATTTAATTTATTGACAGAATCTCTTTTCTATATTACTCTTCGCTAACTAGTGGTTCGGACATTTCTCTGACAGAGGGGGATTATCATGAAGACTCGGTCTATTATCTTCGGAATGTTCATTATGCTCGTAATCGCAAGCGGTTGTACCAGCACCCATCAGAGTCAGTTCAGCGGTCCGTGGGGTGGCACGAGTGTAGATCCTGTCCATATCAAGGCAGAAATTGAAGTAGGCGAGAAAATATCAGGTACAGCCTCGGGTACAGTTCTCTGCTTCTGTATCGCACCTAAAGGTTTGCTTATGCCCGACAAGTTCGCAGACGGTGTGAGTTACGGCGCCACCGGTGCTGCGGGAAGCGACACCGGCTTGTTTGCAGCGTTAAAAGAAGCGACGACGGGACATGAAGGAACGGTCAGGGATGCAGCGGCCTATGATGCTGTAAGCCGGTCCCGTGCAGATATCATCGTTGCTCCGCGATATATTACCGAGTTGAATGATTTCATTATATTCAAAACGCTTAACGTCACCGTCACCGGCTATAAGGGCACGATCAAAACCCTGAAGCAATCGAGCGAAAAATCGGCTGAAGCAAAGATCGATGTAAAGGTCAATTGATCAGCCTGGATCTCGCCGAATTCTCATTACCGTGAATTGTAGCAATAACAAGGGGAAACAGCTCCGATTAACGGACGGTTTCCCCTTGTTTATTACCTCACTTTTAGCATGGGGATAAGCCACAATGACCATCCATTTCGTCAGATCCTGCCGGATAACCTTGGCTGTTGTTTTCTTGTTTATCTGTATTGCGACGCCCTGCTTTGCGGCATCACCTGATACTACATTCTTCCTTTCCGAACACATCGACATCAAGGGAGACGGAGGAAGTATTGTCGGCCAGTTGGGATATGACCTCAACTATGAGCTACGAAAAATCCTTCTAAAAAAAGGCCTCAAGGTCGTCAATTCCTCTAGCGTGCCGTACGACATTGAAATCCGCTTTAGCACGGAAACCGAAGTCCACACGATTTTCGTAAATGCCTGGGTTGTTTTCAACAAAACGTCTCTTGCGTTGATGCAAAACGAGCAGATATTACTCACGGTTGATTACACAGAACAAGGGCGCGGAGGAAACTTCAAAACTTACGGGCCCGAGGGCTCGCAGTACGCGAAAACCGCGGCAGAAGCGCTTGCATCAAAGCTGCTGGAAAACCCCTCCTTTGCATCTATTGCCCGCATGGCACGCGCGAACGCCCCGGCCTCCGCGTCCTCCCGCGATTCTGTTGCTGACCGCGGCGAACATGCGCCCGCTGCTGCTCGCGGAGGGATATCGGATGTCGACCAGATCCCCCAGGTCCAGGTGAAGAAGAGGAAAGACGCGTACGCCATCGTGATCGGCATCGAGGAGTATCGCCAGAAGCTCCCGCGCGCAGACTTCGCGGCCAATGACGCCCAGACCATGGCGGGCTACCTGATCAATGTCCTGGGATATCCCGAAGAGAACGTGATCACCCTGATCAACGATCGGGCGCTTAAAAGCGACATGGAAAAATATTTCGAGCAGTGGCTCACGAACAACGTGGAGCCCCAGAGCTCGGTGTTCATCTATTATTCCGGCCACGGAGCGCCTGATCCAAAGTCCGGCAGCGCGTATCTGGTTCCCTACGACGGGGACCCGACCTTCATCAAACAGACAGGGTACTCCCTGAAAAGGATGTATGACGTTCTCAATAAGCTGCAGAACAAGGAAACGATCGTGGCGCTCGACTCCTGCTTCTCCGGAGCAGGCGGCCGGTCGGTCCTGGCAAAAGGTTCCCGACCGCTGGTAATGAACCTGAAGACCACGGCGCCGCTGGCAAAGAGCGTGGTCGTGCTCTCAGCCTCGTCAGGCGACCAGATAAGCTCCAGCTATGACGACAAGGGCCATGGTCTCTTCACCTATTTTCTCCTGAAAGGAATAAAAGAGGAGGATGTGGTGGGACAGAACGGGAGTCTGAACGTGAAAGACCTGTTCAGCTATTTGAAACCCCAGGTCTCGCGCATCTCCCGCAAGATCTTCAATAACGAGCAGACGCCCCAGCTGTATCAGGGGAACGGGAAATCGGACGAATAAAACGCTAAAACCCCTGTGACCACGGTGTCACAAGGGTTTTTTCCCCGGTCTTCCCATTTTCCTGTCATCAGTTCCCCTTCCTAAAAATACCAATTCCATGACAACACGGCTTCCGTCCCATAGTGTCGAAACGTTTTTTCCCGCTTCGCTTTCAGCGATATGACATTGTTGGCATCGATCATCCAGCTCTGCATGAATATGCCGGACACTATCCGGTGCGTCTCTCCCAGGAAATAAGCCAAAGCAGCCGCCTGGATGCTGGATTTCCATCGACCGGAAGGAACCACGTCCAGACCGACAGAAGGTCCGACCCCGAGCGACATGCGGTCCTCATAAACGTTGGACAACTGGACATCGGATTCGAACAGAGCGTAAATAAGACCGCGGCCGGGGAAACGATAAGCCGCGCCGCCTCCTGGATTGACGCGAAAGACCAGCCGTTCGCTTCCGTCCTTCATCAAGACACGATCTAGTCCCGTTGAAAACTTCCAGGAGACCGGTGCAAAAAAGCGGTCGCGAGGCGCTAGAGACAGGATGTCAACAATATGCATCTTCTGAAGCGTCAGACTGCCCTTGTCCGGTTCATACCGTGCTCCCAGGTCAAAGAAGTTGATCTGCGCGCCCTCCACATACCCGTCATCAGGGTCCATGAGATCGTGATATGCCGGACGCACTGAGAGATCCGCGAACCATCTTCGTTCGTTCGTCGACCGCCAGCCGGCCCCCATCGCCAGCCGGGCGGCCCGGTGTCCCAGTTCCGGCTGCGTCGGCGGCTCAGCAATTGCGGACAGGTCCTTGCTTGTCTCCGCAATAGTGCTCCGTGCACGCAGGACCGAGAGGTATCGCTGAAGATAGACCTCGCGGTCCAGCTCTTTTTTCGAATACCGGTATTGGAGGACCTCTGCCGCAAGATCGAGCACCGGGGCTGTCCGCTCGGGGGAGGATGTCCGCCCACCCATCTCCGCCGGCTTCATCCTTCCCTCAGCCAGTGCGACAGCCAGAACCTGCTCGTCAGCTACCAGAGCGCGGGCCCGCACGGCGATTCCTGTCGCAAGGGATGGCCGATACTTCACGCTGGCCACTGCATTGTTCTCCGTCAACGTCCGGATCGTATCACCGGGAATGACCCAGAAGCGGGCACGATTCCGATAAGGATCGGTCAGATCAAGCGAGGGCCGGGCTGCCTCAAGAAGGAATAACAGGTTATACGAACAGTTTTCCGTAAAGAAATAGTAATCCGAGTAGGTTTGCCGCAACTCCCAGATATGCATCACCATCCGACGTATCTCGTCCTCGGTCAGGTTCAGACGATACTCCCATATGTCGCGATGCTCGATACCGCTGTACTCCTTGACCTTCTCGTAATAGGGCAGGATGGAGTAGTGCCCTTTGTAGAAGCCAAACAGCCCTTTGAATATATAGACCGGCCCGCTGTCATCCTCCATCTTTGCCGCGTAGTTCACCGCGTAGGACATGAGATCGCTCTGAACAGTGCTGTCGATGCGGATGAGCGTGTGGCCGAACATGGATGCCGGACCATTGCCGTGGGCCGCAGGGAACACGAGGACCGCTGAACGCATCGTGATGTTCCGCATGGACTCGTCGTAAGCCGCGCAGACTACCGGCGTAAGGCGAGACGCGTCAATGGACAGCTGCTCTACGAGCCAGGCGGATCGGGCGGGAAAACGGCAACGGGGATGGTCGTCGCCAAGCTCCGGCCCCTGGAAAAGACCGCTGATGGTCGCCTCAAGTTCGGCCTCGGGATCGGTCTTTCCCGCAGGCGACAGGAAAAATACGGGGTCATCGACCAGACTTTCCCTTCCGGAACCGCTTTTCTTGTAATGGAGCAGGATATTCCAGTATCGTTCGTCAGCAAGCCGGAGAGCTCTCCCTGCTTCGACAAGCGTGGAGGGATAATCAGCCTCCGCAGCTGCGGTCGCCGGGGAAAGTGTCAGGCAGAGAGCAAAAAAAAGGTATACAGAGCAAAGGGCCCTGTATACCCGTGCATTCGCTTCTCGCATAAGCTCCTAGTTATTTGCCACAATTACGATATTGTCCACGACGTCCGCGAGGACAACATTCTCGGAGGGGAATATCGTTGCGAAATTCGCCTGAAACTTTGCATAGAGTGCTGCGCGTTCGGCCGTCGGGACCTCCATCAGTTCGGCAAAAGCATCAAGGGTCTCGCCCTTGCCCATGGCGATGTCCTTGGCGAGGTTGTCCATGTTCGCTACCACGAACTGATTCAACCGGTCGTTGTTCGAAGCCCAGATCGGCTTGCCGCAGCCCAGCGTGCCCGTTGTGATACCGAAGACCTGATTGGAAAAGATCGCACCGTTCAGAAAGGTTGCCACAAGCTGCTTCCAACCCGGATCGTTGCCGATGACGATACCGCCGAGTCCACAGCCTGCCGAACCATAAGCGAACGCACTGCTGGTCAACGTGAGGGACAGGACCAATACTACTACGAGCATCAACATCTTTCTCATGGATTGCCTCCTTCGAGCGAATTTGGGTACACGTTGAAGTAAATCACGGCATCATTCCTTTGTCAACCACCTGCCCACTAACATGCTCATTTTATTGCAGCTTCTTTCCTGACGCGGCAAGTTGTTCCAGTAACCAGACCTTCAATCGTTCCCGAACAGCAGGGGCAGCGGTCGATCTGATATGCCCCGCCTCTGTGGTAAGCCACAATTCTTTCGGCTGGTGAGCTGCGGCAAAGAGCAGCTCACTGTGGTCAGGCGGGACAATGGTGTCATGCAGGCCCTGCAGGATCAGGACCGGGACCGGCGACACATCGGCAATTCTTTTCATTGGACTGAATCGACTGCTGAAGAACGGGGACAGGAGATCAGGAAAAGGCCAAATGCAAAAGTGTGAGATCTTTTCGCGTGCAATGATGCGGTGGCTCGCAAAAGCGCTGTCGATCACCAGCGCTTTAATGTGCTCCTTTGCCGGCGTGGCGGCGACGAGATTGACCGCAACAGTGCCTCCGAGGCTTTGGCCGAACAGAATGGTCCGGTCCGGGTCGACCGTCGGCAGCGTGAGCAATCTCCGAAACGCGGCCTCGGCGTCACGCTGTATCCCACCCAGCGTCGGAACCCCTTCGGATCGGCCATATCCGCGATAATCGAATATAAAGACATTGAAACCGTTCGCAACAAACCAGAGGACTCCGTTAACGTGAGTGCTGATATTCTCGGCGTTGCCGTGCAGAATGAGGATGCTGCCCACAGGTTCCCTGGCCTTGAAAAACCAGCCATGCAGGATCGATCCGTCATCGGTCGTAAAATAGACGTCCTGGTGGTCGAACTGATGAATAAAGGGATTATTGCTCATTTCCCGCGAAGGGAAAAAGAAGACGGAACCGCAGCCTGTCAGCAGGAGGAGAATCATGAAGACAAATGATATCAAGAGGAGCAGGAACGCGCGTTTCAATGTGCCCCCTTTTGTCACCATATCATCCACCCCTTCCGTCGGCAGCAAAAAAACGACCCCTTCAGGCCGTTCACCTGAAGGGGTCGCGGATCATCCCATCTGATCGGCTTACTTCGCCAGCTTCACGATATCGCCGGTCTTGAACTGACCGCCGCCGCGCGCCAGGGAGAGGTCCCCGCTGTCGCCGAGATCGTTCTGAAGGATCGTCACCTCGCCGATGAAGGTCTCTTCCATACCGATCTTGACCCGCGTCACGGGATCGATGATCGGATCGCCGGGACGATAGACCATCATTTTGTCGCCCACCTGGATGCCCGACTTCTGGCCTGCGTTGATATAGACCTGGCTGCCCTTGGCTGAGGCGATCCTTCCCTGCCACTTCCGCTTGGCAAGCTGTTTTTGCATGTTCACCATGGCCTTGGTCAGCGCGTCGCGCAAAGCGCCGTCCCGAAGGTCCGAATCATAACTTGCCTTGCCGCCCATGCCCAGGACGCGGCCGACCGACTTCTCGTAGATGCCGGCGCCCGAATCAGCCATGATCTGAACGCCCGTCGTGGTGTCCACAAGACGATAATCCACGGTCACACGGGCGATCTGCTTCTTGGACTTGTACACCAGCATGTCCTGGCCTTCTTCCGCTTCAGAGTAAGCCGTCACCGCGCCGGTGACAATTGCGTTCAGGCCCAGGACCTCGCCCATTTTTGCCGCCGTATCCGGGTTGATCATGCCGCTCGCGCCCAGCGCCTGCTGGTGGGCGATCGACTCCATATCCTGCTGCGGGATCACAATGAACCTGCCGGACTTCTGCAGGATCGTGCCCAGGATGTCTGCAGCAGCCTCGCCGATGCCAAGGACCTTCGAAGGGGTCTTGTTCTGGAAGTTCACAACCCCGACCCGGAGCTTGGGTCCCAGATACTCCTCAACATCAGACGTTGTCTTGGCCAATTCCTTGGACGTCCCCGTTACCGTGGTATCATCCTTGGTCGCACCGGAGATCGTGGGAGCGCACCCCGCTGTCCAGATCAGACCGCCAACCATCACCGCCACCAGCAACAACCGAATCAATGCTCTCATATTATTCCTCCTTGCCCGCTATACGAGCTTTTTTGATCCTATTAGGGAAGTATTTTCGGCTATCTCATTTGCCCCTGCTGGCCGGACATCATGATCTCCATGAAATCCTTGGCCTCGGTGTATGCAGAGGGGATCTCAAAGGCCGAAGCCGGGGGCGCCTTGAGTATGACGCTCTTGAGGTCCGTGGTTATCTTGAAATCCTTGTTCTCCACTTCGCTCCGGACGGTCAACCCATTAAGCTTCAACGCATTCCAGATGAATCCCTCTTCGGACTTACCGTCCTTGTAGGTGATCTTTACCTTGTATTTATCGCATAGATAGCCGTTCACGGTCTCGGTCCCCACCTTGACCTTCTCCACATTCGGCTTCTCGCCCTGTTCCTCTGCTTCGGTGTGAACGATGTATTTCTTTGCATTAGGATAGAGCGTGTAGCCGGTCTTTTTATCGCCCCGGTTCAGCATGGTCATTTTGCTCATGGGGGACTGGCCGGTCTCATCGTTCATCATCTTGCTCATATCCATATCCATGCGCATCTTGTTTCCCGCGAGACCGAGCTGGGATTCGAACACATAGGTGCTGTTGCGGCTCTTGTCCACGCTGGTAGAGACGACCTTCGCCATCAGGTCCCGCTTTCCTTCCCAGTCCATGTAGCCGAATGACGGCGGAGCCTTGATCTCCGGCATGGCGATCTTGATCGCCGGCGCAGGCGCGGGCGCCGGACCGGTGCCCGGGCCCCAGGGAAGATCGCCGGTCACCCTGCGGGCAAGCTCCTCTGATTCGTGGTCAAGGTGTTTTCCCATTGCCTTGGAAAGCAGTTTGGTCCCCAATCCCATTGCCAGCGAGGTCCTGAAATCCTGGTTCTGCGTCGTGGTATCGAGAATGACCCAGGGCGCTTCCTTATCCTTGTCGGCCGCTCGGGATGCGGCCGTTGCCAGGGCAGCGCCCAGACCGGCCATTTTGACCTCGCTCCTCACGCCGAGGCCGCGCTGCCAGAAAACCTGACCTGTTCCGGTGTTCACGAGCTTGAACTTGGCGCGAACCTTTTTCACGTTCAGCACGCCGGTCGTGGTCTCGTCAAAGTCCATGAGGGTCCCGTACAGCACACCTTCGACGCCCAGCGTTTCGCCGAGCTTCTGCGCGGTGGTCATGTCGAGTTGTCCGCCCAGATTGATCCCCATGCGGTCCCGCAGCGTCTGTTCCGTTTCCTTCAGGTCCTGCACTGCATAGGAGCGGTGGACCAGCGCTTTGGCCATCTTTTCGCGAAGGACCGAAGGCCCGTCAACATCATCCGTATCGTTCTTCATGGGGAGGATCGCGACGCGTTTGAGCGGATTGGAATAATCCACGGGAAGCGGAGGCGTTGGAAGGGTACAGCAGCCGGCCACGGTCGCGGCGAGTGCAAGAATCGGAACTATCCAGCGAAATTTCAGCATTAAGTCCTCCCCCGGGAACAACATAGAGTTGGCAGTGTGCGGTCAACGAAAGAATGCTACATTTGTAGCAAAACGTGGGTGAACTGTCAAGCCTTATGCCCCAGGCATGCCCCAGGCAGCGCCGGCGGAACAGGACGCGTCGCGTGAATCGACCGGCACCGTCACCGGACCTTCATTGACAAGCGACAGGCTCATCATGGCCGCGAAGATGCCGGTCTCGACGGGTATCCCTGTTGCCCGAAGACGTCCGACAAAGGCCTCGTAGAGCTCTTGGGCGCGGCCGGGAGCCTCGGCGTTGTCAAAGGACGGCCGGTTCCCCTTGCGCGTCTGGGCGGCAAGGGTGAACTGGGAAACGACCAGGAGCTTGCCCCCTGCCTCGGACACCGAGCGGTTCATCTTCCCGCTCTCATCCTCGAAGATCCTCAGCTGGGAGATCTTCTTCGCAAGATACTCCACGTCCTTTTCCCCGTCGCCCTTGACCGCGCATACCAGGACCAGGAGCCCCTTGTCAATGGAGCCCACGGTCCTGCCGTCGATAATGACCGCGGCCCGGGAAACCCGCTGGACAACTGCAAGCATGGCCCATCATACTCCTTTTCACCGCATGGCGCACGGTGAAAAGTGAAATGACAAACACCGGTTCCTATGGTAGAGTATGTGGTGAACCATCTGATGACGGGAAAGGAGCGGACCGATGATCACGGGAAAAGAGGACCTTTTGCAGGCGCTTGTTGAGGCATTCATCATGGAGAAAGGCACGCGGGATTTCTACTCGCAGGCAGCGGCAAAATCGACCTCTGCCGAGGCAAAAAAGACCTTTGAGGAATTGACCCGCTGGGAAACACAACACATGGCCTATATCCAGTCCCTTTACCAGTCCATCCTCGATGACCGGGAACTGCTGGAATTCGAGACGTTCAGCGCTTCCGTCCCCGCGACGGTTTCCGAGAGCGGCATTCCGGTGAAGGACCTGGAGAAGAAGATCGAGACCCATGTCGTTCGCGATGAAAAGGACGCCTTGACCATCGCCCTGGGGATAGAGGCAAAAGCCTACAACCTGTACAAGGGCCTGGCAGCGCGAGCTGCTGACCGTGAAGCGAAAGTGATCTTCGAAGACATGATGTCCCAGGAAACAAAGCACCTTGACCATCTGAACAAGATGAAGAAAGCCCTTTCGTAAAGGGAGCTGACCTTTCGTTGCCCCCTCCCGCGGACCTCAAAGACCTGACCCCCGCTGAGATCGAGCAGTATTGTTCCCTCACGCTCGGTCTTCGCCCAGGCGCCGGCAGCCGCACGGCTGCCCTGCTCTATCGTCATAGGATCGAGGACCTGGGCTCCATGACCAGCCTTTCCCGCCGCATCCGGGAGGTCCTGACGCCGAGTTGCACGATCTCCCGCATCGTTGTCGAGCGGATCGAAGAATCCTCCGATGGCACACGAAAGCTCCTCTACCGGCTGCATGACGGGAACGCAGTGGAAGGCGTGCTCATTCCGGGCAGGGACCGGCTGACCCTCTGCATATCAACGCAGGTCGGCTGCGCTTCCGGCTGCCTGTTCTGTCTTACCGGCGGGGCTGGTCTCGTGCGCAACCTGTCTCACGCGGAGATCGTCAATCAGGTCTTTGCCGCGACCGCGCTCGCGGGGCCGGACCGGATCAGCAATCTCGTGCTGATGGGCACCGGCGAGCCCCTGAGCAATTACGACAGGGTCCGCCGCTTCATTACAACCGCGACGGACCATAGCGGCCTTGCCTTTTCCACAAAACGGGTCACCATCTCCACCTGCGGCCTCGCGCCCATGATCGAGCGGCTGGCCGACGATGATGTCCCCGCGAGCCTCGCGGTATCCCTCAACGCCACGACCGATGAAGTGCGGGACAGGATCATGCCGGTGAACAAGGTCTACCCGATCGAACAGCTTATAGGGTCCCTTCGTTACTATGCGGCCAAAAGCGGAAGGACCGTGACCATCGAATATGTCCTGTTCAAAGGCGTGAACGATTCGCTTGAAGACGCGCACCGGCTGATCAGGCTCCTCAAGGACCTTCCCTCCATGGTCAATCTGCTGCTGTTCAATCCCTTCCCCGGCGCTCCCTTTGACCGCCCCGATGCCGAGAGCGTCGCGGTCTTCCGCGACGTCCTGGTCCGGAACAAGATCATCGTTGTCGTCCGCCGGAGCCGCGGCAGGGACATCAGCGCGGCCTGCGGCCAGCTCAGGGCCCGGCAGCAGGCTGCCCCGAAATAGCGCTTCACCGGGCGGCTTTTCTTGCGGCGACAAAAAAAAGGAGCGGCGCGATAGCCTCTCCTGAATGATCGCGCTGCCCTATCGTATTACCGTTTTGTTCCCGAGAAGGTCAGGTCCCCGCAATCTCCGCTCGTCCTGCAGGTCAATCTTCCTGAACCGGTGAAATGCGGAATAGTCGCTTAGCATGAAATATTGGAATGTCAGCATGCAACCGCTGTGCAACGATCTGTCTGCATCATAATCATCTTCCAGAAGATATTCGGTGAGTTGACCTGCCTTTCTTTGCACAGTATAAATAGAAAAACGGCCGGGACAGGGTACCGGCCGTTGCAGACGATGACTTGTATTGTTGATCAGAACTCCGGCACTTTGCCGCCTGCATCGGTTATCTCCTTCAGCAGGTCTGCGCGGCGGATGGTGAAATTGCCCTTGGCCCATATCAGGACATAGCGGTCGATCGGTGTCTGAATTGTGCCGCTGCCTTCCGGGCTGTATGTGATTTGCTTGCAGTCTCCGTTCAGGCAAAGGTCCATGTCCTTCTTGCTGGTCCCCTGCGGCGTGATGCCGCTGAAAATCGTTTCACGCCACCGGATCAAAAAAGCGTCGCGTTTTCCGGTGTCATCGATGTAGAAGAACCTGCCGGTCCAATCGCGGAAACATTCGGCGCCGTCACAGAGCGTGTAGTTCTGCTTCGAACGGACAAGTTTGCCCGAGGTGGACTGGTTATCGGTGAAGTTCGTCGTTGACTTCGCGTTCGCCCTCGCCACGATCTTCACATCTGTGCTTCCGCTTTCATTGAAATCCACGCGAATGAGCGTTAGATACTGGTCGCGGCGCTCATCAGCGGCGTTCTTTGCCGGTTTTACAGCAGCTGCTGTTGGCTTTTTCGGCTCAGGCTTCTTCTTTTCCGGCACGGCAGCGGCCTGCTCCTTCTTCTTTTCCGCCTCTGCCTTCCGCTCCTCCTCTGCCTTCCGCTCTGCTTCGGCCCGCTTCATCGCGTCCTCGCGCGCGACCTTCTTGAGGTCCACGATACGGTTTTCTTCAAACCGGCCCTCCAGCATGAGCGTTTCGCCGGCCTTCACGCTGAACTGGCCGTTGATCCGCTGGCTGCCCTGCCGCATGATGATCATGTGGTCTCCGGGAGGAACGTTGTCCAGGAACAGGTCCGCGTCACCCACATAAGTATCTGCCAGATAGACCCGGGTCCCCACCAGGGTGCTTCGAATATCGATGTTCGCGCTCTCATCACCCTCCTGAGCGTATGCCGGACCGGCGATCAGTGCCAGCGCTAAAAGAACCATCCCCCATGTACGCATGCCAATTCCCCCTCATCAATATCCATATGCACCTAACCAGTAAGAATATAACATGCTGTTGAAAAAAATCAAGGTAATGACGCGTTTTTTTGAACTCAGGAGTGTCGGGCCGACAGGAATATGCAGTTAAGTGCTTTTGCAACCATCGGGGTCAAAGTGCTCAATCATGCGTGAACCGCCCGGCATCGCCGGGGATCTGAAGGAATTTTAACAGATCGTTGCCGACCACGAACACCTAGCTATTCGCTTATTCCTGCTCATTCCCGGATCGAGACCGGTCTCTGGACATAACGCGCAGCGCATTGATGACCGCCTGCATGTCAGCAGGAGGCGGTGCGCTGAAGGTCATGGGGTGACCGGAGATCGGGTGGCGCAGGGAAAGGGATTCGGCGTGGAGCATCTGCCGGTCGATCATCAAATCGCCGATCTTCAAGAGCCGGTCGTTGCCGTAGGTGCGGTCTCCAAGGACCGGATGGCCCAGGTGGGACATGTGCACGCGGATCTGGTGGGTCCGGCCGGTCTTGATCTCAACTTCCACCAGCGTGGCTATCCGGTATCTCTCCATCACGCGGAACAGGGTGATCGCCTCGCGCGGGGACGCGGTATGCACACTGATCTTCTTCCGCTCCTTCACATGCCTGCCGATGGCCGCCTCTATGGTGCCGGAACCCTTCTTGATCACGCCCGCCACCAGGGCAAGATATTTCTTCTGCACGATCCGGGCCTTGAACTGCGCCGACAGCGTCCTGAGCACCTCCGGCGTGCGCGCCACGACCATGATGCCCGATGTATCCTTGTCCAGACGATGCACGATCCCTGCCCGCTCCCTGCCTCCTTCCCCTTCTTCGTCGTCGGGTCCGGACCCCAGAGCAGCGGGAAGGCTCCCATAATGGAACAGCAGGGCGTTCACGAGCGTGCCGGTGTAGTTCCCCGGAGCGGGATGCACGACCAGGCCGGCAGGTTTGTTCAGGACCACCATGGCGTCGTCCTCATAGACAACATGGAGCGGGATGTTCTCGGGAAGGACCTCGCGGATGATGCGTTCGGGAAGCTCAAGGGTGATCACATCGCCGGGCTTTACCTTGTAGCCCGGCTTCTCGGGCTTCCCGTTCACCAGCGCAAGCCCATCGGCCAGCATCGCCTGGATGCGGTTCCGCGATATATGCGCGTCATGGTGCTGGATGAACAGGTCCAGCCGCTTGCCGCGGTGGCTTTCGGTGACAGTGAAGGTTGTATAAGGCATGGCACGGAGAAGAGCGTTCAGCGCTCCCGGTCCCGGGACCGGGCCGGGATCAGGCGCGCTTTTTGTCAGGAGGCTTCGCCGCCCCGATCTCGGCCTGTTTCCTCCCGAGCCACCAGAGCATGAACAGGGAAATGCCGAAGGAAAGCACCGAGATGATCTGGGAGGTCGAGATGTAGCCGCCGAAATAGACGCCCCGGGCGGCATCGCCCCGGAAGAACTCCACCATGAACCGGAGGATGGAGTACAAGGCAGGGTAGAACCAGAAGATCTGACCATCGAACTTCTTGTGCCGATAGAGCATCAGGAGCAGAATGAAGTTCATGAACTCGCCGCCTGCCTCGAAGAGCTGGGTGGGATAGACGGGCACACCCAGCGGAGCCAGGGACCGGGGATCGGCAAAGGTGATGCAGACCGAGCTGGCACAGGGCGCGCCATAGCAGCAGCCGGCAAAGAAGCAGCCGAACCGGCCGAACATGTGCCCCAGCGCGATATAGGGCGCGACGATATCCGCGGTCTTCCACATCGGCAGATTATGATGCCGCACGTACCAGAGCCCGGTTCCCACGGCGCCGATCAAACCGCCGTAGAACACGAGCCCGCCCTTCCAGATGGCAAAGGCGTCCAGGGGATTCTGACGGAACTCCTGCAGGTTCACCAGCACATAAAGGAGCCGTGATCCCACGATCGCGGCAAGAAGGAGGTACACGCCCATATCCATGATGCGGTCGGGATCGATGCCTTCTTTTTTCGCCTTGCGCGACGCCAGCAAGATGCTGACCAGGAACCCGATGCCGATCATCAGGCCGTACATCCTGATGGGAATGGGGCCGAGCGCCCAGGCGCCGAACTCGATCCTGGGAATTTCAAAAAGAATGGGATGCATGGTGTTCTCCGTAAAAACTTCAGACGTCAGACGTGAGCACTGCAAAGGGCGGATGTATCAAGAGGTCCGTCTCACCTTTCACGTTTCACGTGCCGTTTCTTTTCCCGGGAAAAGCATTTCCACGGCAAGCAGCACGACGCCGACGGTGATGGCTGAATCGGCGATATTGAAGGTCGGCCAGTGATAGGACCGGTAGTACCAGTCGATGAAATCCGTTACCTCGCCGACGCGTATGCGGTCGATCAGGTTCCCGAGAGCGCCGCCGCCGATCAGGGAAAACGAGATGATCGAGAGGCGGTCTTCGGATTTACGGACCAGCATCGCCAGCGCCGCCAGGGCGATGACGGCCACAGCGACAAAGAACACGCTGCGCCAGGCGCCGTGGCTGCCCGAGAGGATGCCGAATGCCGCTCCCTTGTTCCGCACATAGCTCAGGTTGAAGAACCCGGGGATGACCGCCAGGGTCTCATACAGGGCAAACCGCTTCACCACGAGATATTTCGTCCATTGGTCGAGGATGATGACCACGGCAGCTATGGCGCCGACCCAGGTGTATTTGTTCTTCATACGGTCATTCCCCATTCCGCACTCCGCATTACGGCAGGTTTCCCGCGCATCTTCCGCAGATCGCCGGGTGGTCGGCAACGGTGCCCACGCTTTCCTGGTACATCCAGCAGCGCCCGCATTTCTGGCCTTTTGCCGCGCCTGCCGCTACCTTGAGGCCCTTGACGATATCGCTGGCATAGGCGTCGGCCGCGGCGCCCTGCTCGCCGGCAACGGAAACCTGGGACACGATGAAAATGAACGCAAGGTCCTTCTCGTACTGCTTCAGGAAATCCTGCAGGTCCGGGGAACAATGCAGGGTGACCTGTGCGTCCAGGGAGTGGCCGATCTTCTTGTCCTTGCGCAGGCCTTCGAGCACCTTGGCCACCTCGCCGCGGACCTGCATGATCCTGTCCCATCTGCTTTCGAGCCCGTCGTCGGTCTTTTTCGGGTCCGCTTTCGGGAAGTCCTCCAGGAAAACGCTGGGCGCTTTTCCCTCTGCCTGCAGGTATGCCCAGACCTCGTCGGCGGTGAACGACAGCACCGGCGCCATGAGCCGCACAAGGGAAGACAGGATCTCGTACATCGCCGTCTGGCCGGACCGCCGCTCCTGCGACGTTGCCTTGGCCGTGTAGAGCCGGTCCTTCAGGATATCGAGATAGAAGGCGCTCAGGTCCACGGCGCAGAAATTGTGCAGCGAATGGAATACCGCATGGAACTCGAAATCGTCGTAGGCCTTGGTCACCCGCTGGATCAGCTTCTGGAGCTTGTGCAGGGCCCAGCGGTCGATCTCGAGCATCTTATCGTAGGAAACCGCATCCTTTGACGGGTCGAAATCCGAGAGGTTGCCGAGCAGGTAGCGGTTCGTGTTCCTGATCCTGCGGTAGGCTTCCGCCAGCTGCGTCAGGATCTCCTTGGAGATGCGCATATCGTCGCGATAGTCCGCGGCCGACACCCAGAGCCGGAGCACTTCCGCTCCGTATTGGTCGATGATCTCCTGGGGCGCCACGCCGGTGCCCGCGGATTTGCTCATCTTCTTTCCCTGGCCGTCCACGGTAAAGCCATGGGTCAGCACGGTCCCGTAGGGCGCCTTGCCGGTGGTGCCGACCGAAGCAAGAAGGGACGACTGGAACCATCCGCGGTGCTGGTCGCTGCCTTCGAGATACATGTCCGCGGGCCAGGAAAGCTCCTTGCGTTCCCTCAGCACCGCGGCCTGGCTCACTCCCGAGTCGAACCACACATCGAGGATGTCCATTTCCTTCTCGAAATCGCTCTTGCCGCACTTGGGACACTTCGTGCCCTGCGGCAGCAGTTCCGAAACCTCTTTGGTGAACCAGACATCGGCGCCTTCCTTGGCAACGATGTCGGCCACATGATCAACGATCGCCTTGTCCAAAAGCAGCTTGCCGCAGTCCTTGCACGTGAAGGCGGTGATCGAAACGCCCCAGGCCCGCTGGCGTGAGATGCACCAGTCCGGCCGGTCCTGGACCATGGACATGAAACGGTCCTTGCCCCAGCCGGGCACCCAGGTGACCTTGTCCGCGGCCTCGACGACCTTCTTGAGCAGGTCATTGGTCTTCATGGAGATGAACCACTGCTCGGTCGCCCGGAAGATCACCGGGTTCTTGCACCGCCAGCAGTGCGGATAGGAGTGCGACAGCTTCTCATCGGACAGCAGGACGTTCTTGTCCTTCAGAAGAGCGATCACGCCCTTGTTGGCCTTGTGCACGTGCTCGCCCACGAACACGCCCGCCTCTTTCGTGAACCGCGCCTTATGGTCCACCGGCGCGTACACTTCAAGACCGTACTTGAGCCCGGCCTCATAGTCTTCCTGGCCATGGCCCGGTGCGGTGTGCACCGCGCCGGTGCCTGCTTCGAGCGTCACGTGCTCCCCAAGGATCACCAGGGACTCGCGGTCGATGAAGGGATGGCGCGCCTTCAGTCCATCGAGCTTTCTGCCCTTGAACTTGTCGAGCACGCTATGGTCCTTGATCCCGAACTTCTGGAGCGACTGGGCAAGGAGCGCCTCGGCAACGATCAGGACCGCTGATGTCGCCTTGTCCTCGATGGCAACGTAATCAAGGTCCGGATGGAGCGCGACAGCGAGGTTGGACACCAGGGTCCAGGGCGTGGTGGTCCAGATCACGACCGAAACATCCTTGCCTGCGAGAGAAGGCAGCGCCCTGGCCGCGTCAGGCAGAGCGAACTTCACGGAGATGGACGGCGACTCATGGTCCCCGTACTCCACCTCGGCCTCGGCAAGGGCGGTCTCGCAGGAGCCGCACCAGTAGACCGGCTTCTTGCCCTTGTACACGCCGCCCGTGCCCACGAACTTGCCGAGCTCGCGAACGATCGCCGCCTCGTAGGCGTAGTTCATGGTGAGGTAGGGGTTCTCCCAGTCGCCGAACACGCCGAGCCGCTTGAACTCGTCGCGCTGGATATTGATGAACTTCTCGGCATACTCGCGGCAGAGCTTCCGGATCTCGGCCTTGCTCATCGTGTCCTTCTTGGGACCGAGGTTCTTCAGCACCTGATGTTCGATGGGAAGGCCGTGGCAGTCCCAGCCGGGCACATAGGGCGCGGAGAAGCCCTGCAGGGACTTGTACTTCACGATGATGTCCTTGAGGATCTTGTTCAGCGCGTGGCCCAGATGGATGTGGCCGTTGGCATAGGGCGGGCCGTCGTGCAGGATATAGGCTTTCTTGCCCGCGTTCCGTTCCTGGATCCTGGCGTAGATCTTCTGGTCCTGCCACCGGCCGAGCGACTTCGGCTCCAGGTCCTTGAGATTCGCCTTCATGGGGAAGTCTGTTTTCGGCAGGTTCAGCGTTGTTTTATAGTCCATTTTAGTCTTCCGCTTCCATCGCTTTCTTCTTGACCAGAGAAAAATCCCCTTCGCCCTGGTCGAGCATGTAGAACTGGCCGGCCTTGGGGCCGCCCTTGGCCTTGGCGACCTGGGTCGGTTCCGTGCCTTTGCGGAAAACGTCCTGGACCGCATCGGCCGCGCCCTCCTGGGCAAGCAGTCCGGACTCGGGATCGATCTTCGTGAACACCATGTCGTCGGGCGCGATAAAATCCTCTTCAGGCTTGTCCGCCAGCGCCTTTGCCATCACGCCGTTCCATATGGGAAGCGCCGAGCGCGCGCCGGTCTCCCGGTCCCCGAGCGACGCGGCAGCGTTGTCATAGCCCACCCAGACGCCGGTCACTACGCTGGGGCTGTATCCCACGAACCAGGCGTCCACGTAATTGTTCGTGGTGCCGGTCTTGCCTGCCAGCGGTTTGTTCAGCCACTTGGCCCCGCGGCCCGTTCCCTCGTCCACCACGCTCTTGAGCAGGCTTGTCACCAGGTAGGCCGTCACCGGGTCCAGCGCGGGCTGGGGATTGGGATCATACCCCTCCAGGACAGCACCCTTGGCGTCCACGATGCTCTTGATCAGGATCGGTTCCGCGCGGATCCCCTGGGACGCGAAGGTGGCGTAGGCGGACGTCAGCTCGATGGGCGTCACGGCCGACGACCCGAGCGCTGAGGTATAGTCCTCGTTGATCGGGCTGGTGATCCCCGCTTTGCGCGCGAAATCGACGGCCCGGCTGAGTCCGATGTCCTCAAGCAGCCGCACGGTCACGGCATTCCGGGACAGCGCCAGCGCCGTGCGCATGCGCATGGGCCCCAGGAACCGCTCGTCGTAGTTCTCGGGCTTCCACCCTTTCTGGTCCTGTTCGGTCTTCTCATGGATCACCGGCAGGTCGTAAAGGATCGTGGCCGGCGTGTACTTGTACTGGTCCTTGTCCTTCATCTCCAGCGCTGCGCCGTAGATGAAGGGTTTGAACGACGAACCGGGCTGGCGCTTGGCGTCCGTGGCATGGTTGAACCCGCCCTCAACGAAATCGTAGCCGCCGACCATGGCGCGGACATAGCCGGTATAGGGCTCGAGCGTCACCACAGCGCCCTCGACCAGCGGGGTCTGCTCCAGGCTGAACGATGCGATCTGCTTCTTCCTGTCAAAGTCCTTCAACCGGACCTTGATGATGTCCCCGGCCTCCGCGATCTCCGACGGGAGCTTGAACTCGTCGGGAGCGTCCTTGTTCTTCTTGGGCTTGAGCAGGGCCCAGGCCATGTCGTCCTTCATGACATATCCCATCATGCCCCGGCCCTTGACCGCGAGGTAGTGCTCGCCCACGGACAGCACATGGGCATTGAACACCTCGCCGGGCTTGACCAGCACACGCAGCATCCCGGGCTCCAGCTCCTTGGGCTTCACGTCCTTATGCCCGATCCTGCCGCGGAATCCCTGACGTTTGTCCAGCGCCCGCAGGCCGTCCTTGAGGGAATTCATCGCGGCGCGCTGAAGCTCGAAATCAATGGACGTGTATACCTTCATCCCGCCCTGAAAGAGCTTCTCCTCCCCGTATTTCGCGAGGATGTATTTCCGGATGTGGTCCACCACGTGGGGCGCCACGTCCTCGGCGGTCCGCAGGTTCTCGAGCGCCAGCGGCTGGTTGAAGATCTGGTCGGCCTGCTGTTCGTTCAGGAATCCCTCGTCCACCATGCGCTTGAGCACATGCCGCTGCCGGAGCTTGGTCAGGTCGATATCGCCGTAGGGCGAGTAGCCCATGGGAGACTGCGGCAGCCCGGCCAGGAGCGCGGTCTCGGCCTGGTTCAGCTCCCAGCAGTTCTTGCCGAAGTAGGTCTTTGAGGCCATCTGCACACCGTAGGCTCCGTGACCGAAATAGACCTTGTTGAGATAGAGCTCCAGGATCTCGTCCTTGGAGATCTCCCGCTCCAGGCGCCGGGCCAGGATCACCTCGCGGATCTTGCGCGTCAATGTGCGCTCCGGGGACAGGAACACCACCTTGGTCAGCTGCTGGGTGATCGTGCTGCCGCCCTGGCTCACGCGGAAACGGATGATGTTCTTGAGCGCCGCGCGCATGATGCCCCGGTAGTCCAACCCGTGATGCTGGTAGAACCGCGGGTCCTCGGTCGCGAGCAGCGCGTTGATCATGTGCTTCGGGATCTTCGCCAGCGGCACGTAAACGCCCTTCTCGATCCGTACCTGTCCCAGAACGCGGCCGTCCTCGGCATAGATCGTCGTGCCCGGCGACGGCTTGTAGTCCTTGAGCGACTCAACGGTCGGCAGGTTGATGGACAGCACCAGGAAGAGCAGCGAGACCAGCAGAACGCCGGACAGGAACGCGATAAGCGCAAGGGCCAGCGCCTTCTGAAAGGTCATGGACTTGAGCCAGGGAAGCGCTCGGTCGCGCCAGAACGCGGCGATGGTGGTGCCAAAGATGCGGGCAAGCTCAATGATTCTCTGTTTCATAGACGTCTTTGATGCCTCGGTTTTCGTGTTTTTATCGGGCTGGTGAGGAGGGCCTAAGTGCCTTGTTTCACAAGCGCTTTTTCCAGAAAAGCAGAACGTATATTAGCATCGGCGTAGGCCAAAATCAAACGAAAAGTATCCAAAGATCGCCCGTCAGCCAGGCGCTTTCTTGGCTATACTTTCAACAGGTGCGGACAACGGTCTCCCGGTATCCGGTCCGCCCCAGGAGGCCCCCCATGAGAACGAAGCAGCTGTTCCCGGTCCTGACAATGATCCTCATTCTGCAAGCCTGTTCTTCCACAAAGGTCATGGACCGGTGGAAGGACGCGGGCTATGACAAGGGCCCGGCCGCGAGCCTATTCGTGATCGGGACGCTGAAGAACCGCGGGCCCAGGGGCCTGATGGAGGAAGCGCTTGCAAAGGAACTGCGGTCGCGCGGCCTCAGGGCAACAGCGAGCACTTCGGTGTTCCCCGGGGAAGCGCTGCCGACGCGCGATGAAGTTTCTGCCAAAGTGACGGAACTGGGATGCGATGGCGTTCTCGTGCTGCGGTTCCTGGGAAGGGAGAGCGGAGATACCCACACGCCGGAACGCCTGTACGGCGCTCAGCCGGATTTCGACGAGACCTGGGAAAACGCCCGCGCCGCGACGCCCGACACGATAACGCCCGAGGTCTCCTACGAGTTCACGACCGCGGTCATGAGAACGATGCTCTATCGGGTGGGATCGGACAAGCCGGTATGGTCGGTCCTGTCCAGGACAAAATACCAGAACGACCCTTTCAAGCAGATCGCTCCGTTCGCTGCCGCGATCGTCTCGCAGCTTGCCGGGGACAGGATGATCAAGTGATCCCAAGGCGTTGACCGGACGGCCTCAGGCGGTTGCCGCGGTCCCCGGCACGCTCGTTCCCGGGCGGTCGCGCAGCGGGACTTCCAGCCGCACCACCGTGCCATTATCAGACCTGATCGTCACAGCCCCGCCGATCTCATCGGCCCGCTTCCGCATGTTCGACAGCCCCCTGCCGCCCGTACTATCCGCGGGGACCCCGTTGCCGTCGTCGCGCACCGACAACAGGAACCTGTGCCGGTCCACGACCAGATCGACCTCCACGTTCTTTCCCCGGGAATGCTTCACCACATTGGTCAGCGCTTCCTTGTACACCCGGTGCACGTTCAGCCAGAGCAGGCTGGGAGGCTGGCCGTGCGCGCCGTCGATCTTCGCGTTCATGGTGAACGCGATGCCGTGCGACTCCACCACGTTCCGGCCGCTCACCCGCAGCTCGGGCACAAGGGCGGGCCAGGTGATCTCCCGCGCGTCCAGGCTCTGCATGAAGCCCTTGATCTCCGCGAGACCTTCCCGCGACAGATCCGAGATCGTCTCGAGCATTCTTTTGACGTCCTCTTCCTGCGCCGCGTTCTTCCCGATCTCGGCAAGCAGGCAGATGTTGGTCGTTATGCCGCCGAGGCCGTCGTGCAGGTCCCGAAGGATCTTTTCCCGCTCCAGGATATGCCGCTTCTCCTCCATCTCCCGGATCGTGCGGTTATGCAGAAAATCCCGCCGCATGTACCGTTCCCGGTGAAAGTGGGAGAACATGCCGATGAGGTTCGCGGAAATGAACAGGTAATTGTCGTTCAGGAGCGCCGCTGCCGGCGTGTGCATGACCAGGAGCGCCGCGGCCTCGTAGAGCAGCACGATCAGCCACGAGGCAATGGCCGTGTACAGGAAGCGCAGCTTGCTGAAGGTGAAAACATACATCAGCACCAGCAGCAGACCGGCGTTGTGGAAATAATTGATCGGCGACCCCACCACGATCATCATGGCGATGACGCAGCCGCCTCCGATCAACACGGTCGCAAATATGACCGGCTGCATGAGGCTCTTGAACGCACGGGTGTAGGTGAACAGGAAGCAGGCTGCAATGGCCGGGCAGGCGACGCCGTACCGGATGATCCAGACCGTTTCCCGCGTATCCGGAAAGATCCAGGTATCCAGAACGCCAAAGAGGCCGTAGATGACCGCGCCGAGCACCAGGCTGACCCGGAGCGAGTTCAGCGACTTCTCGTAGTAATCCTCGCGGAACCGTTCCTCCAGTTCCCCGGGAAAACGAAGACGGAGCTTTTGTGTGTATGTTTCCAGCATGGCAGGACTTCTCCCTTCTGCGACGAAAGGGTAAGTGGCCTACTATGGCAGATTCCGGGGATGGCGTCAAGAATATTTTGGCGGCATTTTGGCGGACGCAGCAGTATCTGCCGGGAACCTGCTGCAGGAAAGACGGACTACCAATGCGCTTCAAGACCGAGGACCGAGCTCCGGTCGACGAGCGCCCGGAACTCGCCCTGCCCCGCCGCCACCGTCGTGATGTTGAACAGCTGGAGCCGCTCCGAAAGCGTCCATTCGAGGATCGACGACGCCTGTCCGTTCCGTTCCTCCAGGCCCCGGACATAGCGCAGAAGCACGGTGAGCGAGTTCCGAATCTCCCCGCTGTTGACCTGAGCCATGAGATAGCGCCTTCGCAGGAAGGGGCTGCCCGCGGCGAGCGCCTGGCCGAGTGTTCGTTGGGACAGGCCGGCGATAGCACTGCTGTCAAAGAAATGATCCGACGCGGTCCCGCGAAGTTGATAGAACGCCGCTGCATCGGCATCGCCGTAGCCCGCGCCGTTATACAGGAACTCCATGCTGACGGTCTCGCCGGACAGAAAAGTGCAGCTCCCGCCGGCAGTGACCGTGGTGAACAGCCGGGCTGAGTGGTCGTACAGCTTCAGGAAATCCCCGCCCAGCGGCTGAGCCGGGTCCTGCACCGGGTAGAACGCGTCCGTGCCCCTGGTCACGATCCCATCGTAATAAAGAAGCAGTGCGTCCGACGCGGTCCACTGACCAAAGCTTCCCACCCGGAACCGGTCATCCTGGCGAAGATAGCCGATTGCCGTGACAGAGTAATTTCCGCCCATTACATCAAACTTGAGGACCCGGAAGGGTTTCTCCTGCTCCTGCAGCAGGTTCTCCTGTTTCTGCGTCTCGCTGATTCCGCTGATCGTGACCGCCGGATTCGGCATCCAGACCAGCCGGCCGAGATACTTTCCCTCGACCTCGGCCTTGGGATTCGCCTTTTCCCTGTCCCGGAACAGCAGGTTCGACGGACTGACCAGGAACGACGGGCCCCAGAGCAGCTTCTCCTTGCCAAAGGAGAGCACCAGCTTGTCATGCACTCTCGGCTGGACCACCCACTCGTTCACAAAGAGCCGCGCCTCGCGGTCACGGGTCCCCGCGGGAGCGCCGTCGCGCCGCCAGGTTTCCGTCGCGGTCACGCGCGGCTTGAACACCCCGTTCACCCATGATGTTTCGGCAAGAAAGTCCGGACGGAACGCGGCCGTCGCATCATATCGCGGTATGCGAAGAAGCGCGTTATCCGGATTCTGGGACGAATCCGCCGGATCCTGCATCCCGCCGTACAGAAGCGCCCTGACATTCGTGGTGAGCCACCGGTCGCCTGCCTTATCGGGCGGCGAATCTCCAGCCACGACCTGACCTGTTGACAGCGACAGCAGGCAGCAGACCATGAGCAAACTACGAAAAGCGTTTTGCAGCGGTTCTCTCATCCTTTGCCTCTCATCACTCATCTCTTGTCGCTCGTCACTAATCTCTCGTCACTCGTCTCTCGTCCCTGCCTTGCCCATTCCGCAATCCGAAATCCGCAATTTACTTCATCAACACGTTCAAATTGAACGTCGAGTCGGGCAGCTCCCGGACCTTGATGTTCGAATAGGTCAGCGTGGTCACCTTGTCCTTCTGGATCGCGTCATGGATGACCAGTTCGGAGAGGAAGGGGATCTCCTCTCCCGTGGAGATCGAGATCCTGTTGCTGTAGGTGAAGTCCGCGGTCTTGAACAGTTTGCCCGAAAGGGTGTAGAACTCGGCTTTCACGCCCACCAGCCGCTCCTTCGAGACCCAGTACTTGATCCGGTCGTAGGTAACGTTCTTGTTCGCTGCCTTGAGGTCAAGGACATGGCAGACCTCGCCCCTGACCGCCTCCTCTCCCGTGAGCACCGCGTGGTAATCCTCCGCGTAGTTCGTCGAAGCGATATCCCCGTTCGCCGCGTCGCCCATGAGCTTCTGGCGCGGGGAGATCGAGACCGGCTTTTTGAGCCCTGACCGGATGAACCACATGTTCCGGTCGCGCATCAGGACCATGCGATCGCTGTAGTTCGGCGGACTGGTGTAGCGCGCCAGGGTATCGTTGCCCTTGACCTTCACGGTCATGCCCCGTGACTCGCGCTCCCCTTCCTCGTTCGAGGTGATCATGATATCCCAGATGATGCCAGCCACGTTTCCCCTTGCCCGGTCGGCGTGGCGGAGTATCTCCTTGACCGGAACATCACCGGCGAGAACAAACGCAGGCAGAACCGGGAGCAGAATTAACGCCATGTTCAGCATGATCAGCACCTTTCTCATATCGCACCCCTCTTGTCCCCGGTCACGGGTCTCTCGCCTTCCATTCCGCATTCCGAATTCCCCATTCCGCATTCTAGATGTGCCCCAGCGCATCCACGACCGTCATCCGCGCTGACCGCCGGGCAGGTACAAAGGCGGCAAGCAGCGACAGGAGCGACATAAAGGCAATGCTCCGGGCTAGGGCCGGCCAGACGAGGTCCACCCGGAGCGGCACCGGGCTCGACGACCCGGGCGGAATGTAGGTGGGCTGGGCCGCGGCGATCGCGCCGTAGACCGCGAAGAACAGCATACATCCTGCGCCGCTGCCCAGGAGCCCCAGCAGCGCGCCTTCGGTTGCAAAGAGGGATTTGACGCTGCGCCGTTTCAGGCCCAGCGCCCGCAGGGTGCCGATCTCCCGGGTCCGCTCCATCACCGACATGCTCATGGTGTTCACCACGCTCATCACCACGATCACGAGCACGATGATGAAGATGAACAGGAAGATCATGTCGAACATGTTCTTCACCTGGCTGTAGAAGACCGACAGGTCCTTCCAGGTCCTGATCTCCACGTCGAATCCCTCGGCGGCAAGCAGCGCGCCGAGCCTGGCCGCGGCCTCAGCGGACGCGTTCCCGTTCTTTCCGTTCCTGAGCAGCACCACCAGCCGCTCGGCGCCGGTGTAGTCCACCAGGTCCTGGGCGTGGCGGAAGGTCATCAGCACCATCTTGTCGTTGGTCGCCGACGCTCCGGTGTCGAAGATCCCGATGACCTTTGCATCGAGCGCATTGGCCATGCCGGTATAGGTATTGGACAGCACCACCGCATCGCTGCCCACGGTGAGGTCCAGCATGGCGGCGAGCTCGGCCCCGATCACCACCCCGCTTCGCTCGTTGTCGGCAAGATACCGGCCGTCGAAGGTCGTTATCTTCCTGATGTCGCCGCGGATCTCCCTGTCATCCCGGGGCACGAGCCCCTGGGCGATGAAGATCGTTGAGTTCCTTCCGTTCGAGATGATGCCCGAGACCGAGAGCCGGGGGGTCACGAGCTGCACGTCCGGCTGCTTCCGCACGACCTGTATGATGAGCTCCGCCTCGTCGCGGGTGAACTGGTATCTCTCCGGATGGAGCTTGCCCTGCTCCAGGTAGCCCTTCTTGAAGATCGTCAGATGACCGAGCCCCTCGCCCTTGATCGCCGCGGTGGTGAGACCTTCGTAAGTGCTGTGGACGTAGCCCTGGAACAGGTTGATCGCGGCATAGCCCAGCGCGATGGCCAGCACGGTCACCAGGCTGCGCCTGCCGTTCTTCACGATGTTCCTGAGCGATATGGTGAACCAGGTGAACATTTGAGCCTCCCGTCTCTTCCCCGCGTCCTCGCGTCTCCGTGTCTCCGCGTCGGTTGTTACTGCGCTATCCGTCCGTCATCGATCCGCACCACCCGCTTCACCTCGCTGATCAGCCGCTGATCATGGGTCGAGAACAGGAACGTGACCCCTTCCTTTTCGTTCAGCTCCTTCATCAGGTCGATGATCGACTGGGCGGTCACGTGGTCCAGGTTGGCCGTGGGCTCGTCCGCCAGGATCAGGGACGGCCTCGTGACGAGCGCCCGCGCGATCGCGACCCGCTGGCGCTGGCCGCCCGAGAGCTTGTCCGGCCGGTGGTGCAGATAGTCCGCCAGTCCCACCTCGTCCAGCCGCTGGGCCGCTTCCTGCCGTGCGATCGCGGTCCTGCTGCCGCGGATCTGGAGCGACAGCATCACGTTCTCCAGCGCCGTGAGCACGGACAGGAGGTTGAAGTTCTGGAAAATGAACCCGATGGACCGGCTCCGGAGTTCGGCCTTTTCGTTGTCCGTCAGCCCCGCGGCGTCCCGGTCCCTGATGCGCACTTCGCCGGTCGTGGGATCGTCGATGGCGCCTGCCAGGTTCAGGAGCGTGGACTTGCCGCTGCCCGACGCGCCGAGCACGGCAATGAACTCGCCCTCGCCCACAGCGAGGTCAACGCCCCGCAGAGCCGAGACCGTTGTCTCGCCGAGCCGGTAGTCCTTGGTCACCTCATGGAATTCGAGGATGTTCATATCGGTCCTCCTTCTGCTTTTTCCTCGCCCCTCCGGAGAGAGGGGTTATCTTCTAACAGTTTGCCAAATAAGCCCTGGATTGTCATTGCGAGGAGCGATTTCGCGACGAAGCAACCTCGTAGTGCCCTGAGTTCATTAGCTACGAGTTTGCTTCGCTATGCTCGCAAAGACAGACATAAGACTTTTCAGTGACCTGTTAAGCAAACATTATCGCTCTGGAGGGAGTAACGCAAGGAATGTGCGACGAACAGCAGAAAACAGGGGATGAACGGAAGGCGAACAGGATAAGTGGACCTTACATCTGCTTAAAAAGATGGGCAAAGGCCCTGCTGACAGCCAGGGTATCCGGCAGGTTCACAAAACGGATGGTGCGCATCCCCGCGATGGTGCGGTCGACTTTCGAGATCATGCGGACGTTCACGATGGCAGCGCGGTGGACCCGCCAGAATTGCCCTGGATCGAGCTCTTGTTCAAGGTCCTTCAGGGGCTTCCGGATCAGGAACTCGCCATCCCGGGTCCTGACAGTGGTGTATTTGTCCGTGGAGCGGAAGAAATAGACGTCCTTCACCGCGATGAGCCGCACGCCGTCCTTCTGCTGGGCCTTGATCCACTGAAGATGGGCCGGCGTTTTCGGCACAGCCAGGGACAACCGCTCCAGTACGGCCGACAGGTCAGGTACGGTCTTCGCCGCAAGCCGCGTCTTCAGGCGCGCGACCGTCTTGTGCAGCCGGTCGTCGGCCACCGGTTTGAGCAGATAGTCGATCGCCTCGCTCTCAAAGGCTTCGACAGCATATTCGTCGTGGGCCGTGACGAACACGAAGAGCGATGTCCCCGCGGTCTGCTGTGCGACCTCGATGCCCGACAGACCGGGCATCGTGATGTCCAGGAACGCGATCTCCGGCCGCAGGTCCGTAAGCAGCCGGAGCGCCTGCTCCCCGTCCCCGGCCTCGGCAACGATCTCGAGCTCGGGCCACTGGACCTCCAGCTTCCGCCGCAGGGCCGCCCGAAGCGTTTCCTCGTCGTCAGCTATGATCGCCCGAATTGGCTTCATAAGGAATATGGATGCTCACTTTCACGCCGGTCGGCTCGTTCTCCTCCAGCACCAGCGTTCCTGCGCTTCCGTGCAGCAGCTCCAATCGTTTCCGTACGTTCTCCAGCCCCACGCCGGTCCCCGCGCTCTTCTCATGGAGACCGATGCCCGTGTCGGACACGGTGATCCGGACCCGGCCCGGGATCCGCTCGCCAATGATCGAGATCACGCCGCCCCCGACCGACGGCTCAAGGCCGTGCTTGACCGCGTTCTCGACCAGCGGCTGGAGCAGGAGCGGCGGTACGCGGCACTGCCGGATATCGTCGGGAATGTCGATGCGATACCGGAGCCGTGTTCCCATGCGCACGGTGAAGATGTCCAGGTAGCTTCTGATCGTATCCATTTCCTGGCCCAATGGCACGGTCTTCTCCCGGGACGCCACGAGCGATGCCCGCAGGAAGGAGGTGAAGGACTCGAGCATGCTGCGCGCCCGGTCCTTGTCCGTGTCGATGAGACCGAGAACGTTCGAAAGCGTGTTGAACAGGAAGTGCGGCTCGATCTGGGACTGGAGCAGCCGCAGCTCAGCCTCGACAGCGGTCTTTTCCAGCTCCAGCCGCCGGACCTTTTCCTCGGAAAGCAGGGCAAGCGCGATCGACATGCCGCTGATCACGAAACCGAAGAGCAGCGCGAATATGAGGATCTGCAGGAAATAATCGGACCGGTCCCGGAAGAACAACAGAGGATCGATGCCGTTCGCCAGCGCCCCGAGCATGGTCCCGACAAGCGCGCCGGCGATGATCGCTGTCACGATCAGCAGAGCCTGGGACCCGGAGCGCCGCAACCGGCGATAGAACGGCAACACGGCGAGGTTTGCGCCGAAGATGGAGAAGCCGATGCACTGGGAGAAGATGAACGTGACGGTGAACCCCTTGCCCACGCCGATGGCGGTGATGATCAGCGCGATGACGGTGTTGATGACGAGGTTCGCTGCGATCGACCGCAGCAACCGCCGCGCAGTGAAGGGCTGATAGATCGAAAAGAGAGGCTCGGCCATGGACTACAGTAGCATGTCCGGCGGTCGTTGGCAAGCGGCAGGCAGGGGTAACCGTTGTTAACGTCGCCTCGTAACGATAGAGCGCGCACAGGAGAATCTCTATTCTTTGGAAAAGGCCTTTAAGTTCAACAAATGATCGAGCGGCTATTGAGATCTCGGGGGGACCGCCACGCAACGCGTGCAACAACGTTCCCTAGAGTCTCAGCGTCCGCCAGGATTTCTGCAAGCCATACGGGTCAGATCTCTTTTGTTGCAGTTTCATAATCTTGAAGCCAACGGCTGATCGTCGAACGGTGGACTGCAAGATGCCGCGCAAGCTGGCTTTGATGATAGCCGTATTTTTTCCACCGCTTCGACCAACTTCTTCTTTAACTTTCGTCGATCTGCACTGATCGATTCGGGCAGCAGCTTTGACAAACCGGGCCGTGTTGAATACCGCTGACTGCGCGGAATCTCCGGGATGTCCCTCTTCTTCCTGAGATGGTCCGCCAGCGTATCAACAAAATCATCCTCGCCGAGGAGTGCCTGCCCCCGCACCGAGGTCCGGATCGTTTTCTCCCCGATCCCCCATTTGACGAACTGCCGATATTCGCTCTCCGCTTTTCCTCGTTTGCCGCTGAACTGTCCAAGTACCCATTCCGTCGTAAGACAGGAATGAGGCTGTGCCTTCCCCGCCGCTGCCAGATAGCTGGACCATTTCCAGGCGTCCGGCGTTTCCACCATCCTGGCCCGCACCGGATTCAGCACTACATAGCGGCACACTTCCAGGAGATGGCTGTCCTTCTGGATCAGGATGGCCATGTAGCGTCCCTGATAAAGATGCCCGTTCCTTCCATGATGCTTATTGAAGAGCTGCGTGTAAACGCCATTGAGCTGCCGCATTCCAAGGGACAGATTGCCTTCCGGTGTTTCGATAAGCAGGTGGTAATGGTTGGTCATGAGGCAGTAGGCAGGGCAGATCCAGTTGTACCGTTTGTTTACATGCTGGAGGGTGTTGAGAAATACTTCCCGGTCATGATCATCTTTAAAGACCGGCTTCTTCTCGTTACCCGGGGATGTCACGTGATAAACGGCACCGGCATATTCTATGCGAAGAGGGCGGGACATGCGGAATGGATAGCAGAGAAATGGCTGAATTGCAACAAAAGAGACCTGTATAACCCTGTAGGTTCCGTGCCTCCGGGGGCTCCACTGTCGATATTATTATGAGACAATTAATAAATGCGAAAGAACCGAAGAGAGAAAAAGCTTATCACGAGTGACCCGGCTCATCTGTTCACGGGGCAGGAGGTCGCTGCAGCGCGGCCGATTTGTCCTTCCGCACCTTGAAGAACGCCACGGTTTCCTGCAGCCAGCTCGCCTCCGAGGACAGTTCCTCGGCCGTGGCATGGGTCTCTTCCGCGGCGCCCGCGTTCTGCTGCACCACGTTGTTCAGGTCCTCGATTGCGGCCTTGATCTGCCCTGCGGCGCTGGCCTGCTCCTTGCTCGCGGCGCTGATCTCCTGGATCCGGTCCGCGGTCCGCTGGATGTCCGGCACGAGCTTCTCCAGCATCTCGCCGGCGAACTCCGCGACCTCCACGCTCGTGGACGAGATCTCGCCGATCTCGTCGGCAGCCGCACCGCTGCGTTCGGCGAGCTTGCGCACCTCGGCGGCGACCACCGCAAAACCCTTGCCGCTCTCGCCTGCCCGGGCAGCTTCGATGGCCGCGTTCAGTGCCAGCAGGTTCGTCTGCCGGGCGATCTCCCCGATGATCGAGATCTTCTCGGCGATCTGGCGCATGGCCTGCACGGCGTTGGAAACCGACTTCCGGCCTTCCGACGCGTCGGCGGCGGCCTTCGTCGCGATCTTCTCGGTCTCCCGGGCGTTCTCGGCGTTCTGCTGGATCGTGGCGGCCATTTCCTCGATCACGGCCGAGGCCTCTTCGCTGGACGACGCCTGGCGCGTTGATCCCTCGGAGACCTGTTTCGCCCCTGCCGCGAGCTGGGCGCTGCTGGACGCAAGCGTCTGGGACGCGTGTTTGACGTCAGACACGACGCTGTTCAGCTTCTCCACCATGTGTTTTACGTCGGCAAGCAATTGCCCCATCTCGTCCCTGCCGGTCGCGTCGATCTCGATCGACAGGTCGCCGGCAGCCAGGGAGGAGATGCCGCGCATCAGCTTTTGGATCGGCCGGTTGATCAGCGCGCCGATGTAGAACGTCAGGCCGGTGCCGGCCAGGATGCCGAGCACCATCACGACGGTGGTGAGCGCCAGGGCCCGGACGGTGAGCGATACGATGTCCGTGAGGGACGCGTCCAGTTCGCCGATTCCCGCGGTCTTGAGCTCGCCGATGCGCGCCGCCAGGCCTTCCCGCTCGTCCTTGAACCGGTTGGTCGCGTCGGCGACCGCCGTCCACTCCTGGTTCATGACGATCCGGGCGAGCTTTCCGCCCTGCAGGTAGGTCTTTTCCGCCCGTCCTTTGAGCCCCTCGAACCGTTCGAGCGCAGCCGCGTTCCCCTTGAAGACCGTCGCCGCCTCAGCCCATTTCCCGTCCAGCTCCTGCTTGAACCGCGCGGCCTGTTCGAGCCCCTGGCCGGTGCCGCTGTCCACGGACGCGGTGATGCTGTTGACCATCTGCCGGGTAAGGCCCTCGATCTCGAGCAGCAAGAGCGCCTGGGGAAACGACGCGTTCTTCACCGCGCCGGCGTTCCTGTTGATCTTCTGGAGCGCCAGGATGCCGGCCGCGCTCACCACCGCGAGCAGCGTCAGGATGATGCCGAAACCGACGATAAGTTTTTTCCGAATGGTCAAATTCTGCAGGAACATGGAATCTGTCACTCCTTTGGAGCAGGGTGCCCGGCGCAGGGAACAGCCTGCGCCGGGCCGCAGCGATGAGCCATCACTTCTCGACAGGGTAGCCGGCCTTGATCCAGCCGCTCACAAGCCCGCCGTCCAGACGGATCAGGTCGGTATAGCCCTTCGATGCCAGGAACCGTCCCGCCATGTTCGTCTGTTTTCCATGCAGGTCCATGATCACGACCTTCCTGCCCTTGGGGACCTCGCTGATGTGGAGATCCAGCGCTTCGAGGGAGATGTTTACGGCGCCTTTGATGGTCCCGGCGGCGAGGTCGTCCTCGTCCCGGATGTCCAGGATGAACATTTTCTCCTTCTTGTCGATCATGCTCTTGAGGTCCGCTGCGGAAATCACCGGCACCTCGATCTGCGGGTAGACTTTCTTCAGGTCCGCGGGATAGCCGCGTTTGATCCATTCGGGGAGCCCTTCATTATACACGTACACGTTGGTGTAGCCCATCTTCACGGCCAGACCGGCCGTTTTTGTGGACTTCGTTCACTTCGGCCCCTTGCAGTAGAAGACCAGTTTCTTGCCTTTGTTCTCGGGAAGCTTTGACTTGCCGTCCTTCAGCCTGCTGTAGGGGATGTTGACGGAGCCGGCGATGCTCTCTTCAGCGTGTTCGATGTGGCTCAGGGCGTTGATGAGCAGGAAATCCTCTTTCGCATCGTAAATCTTCTTGAGCTCATCGGTGGTAATGACGGGGATGCTTGACTGCGCTTTCACGGTAAGCGGGATGAGGCAGAACCAGAAACCCAGGACTAACAGCACTGCGCGTTTCATATGTTTCCTCCTTTTCGTCCTTGAATTGTGCTCACGGTCAATCAAACTGTTTTGCATTCCCGGCTCTTCAGTAAGTATATAATACCATATTAGTCAAGTATTGTGCGAAAGAATTATCGCTTGCGAATGAGGCTGTGCCTTCCCCGCCGCTGCCAGATAGCTGGACCATTTCCAGGCGTCCGGCGTTTCCACCATCCTGGCCCGCACCGGATTCAGCACTACATAGCGGCACACTTCCAGGAGATGGCTGT
>Ga0224495_10000261_pt1 | contig 42847 bp, 35 predicted proteins | sample SF_Jul11_sed_USG_FD_168128 | JGI IMG/M metagenome (GOLD analysis project Ga0224495, IMG submission 168128) | Sediment microbial communities from San Francisco Bay, California, United States - SF_Jul11_sed_USGS_4_1 | ecosystem: Environmental > Aquatic > Marine > Sediment | place: USA: California... | reverse complement strand
CTGCTTTGTGCCAGGAGCCCAACTTTACGACATGCCGCTTTTGGGTGTTGTAATTTGATTAATAGGTTTTGTGAGCTTAGAGGCAGGGCGGTAATACAAAGCTTCCCAGTCTCAACACTCTTCGTGTTGCGCTTGCCAAGGAATCAAAGGGAAAGGAGTCGCCGTGGCCGCCAGGAAGAATAAAACCAGGACACCGGTCCAAGCCGCTGCTGCGGAAAATAAACATGGGGCAGCAACAGGTTTTCCTGTCGTCGGTTTGGGGGCATCTGCCGGGGGCCTCGAGGCTTTTGAGCAATTCTTCCGTCATGTGCCGACCGACATTGGTATGGCCTATGTGCTGGTATCTCATCTCGATCCCAGCCACGCAAGCATCCTTACTGAGATCCTGCAGCGCAGCACATCCATGCAGGTGGTAGAGGCGCAAAACCAGTTGGCAGTGAAGCAAAACTGTGTTTATGTAATTCCGCCAAACCGCGACATGACCATCTTTCACGGTGTGTTGCAGCTGAGCATTCCTGAACAACCGCGCGGACAGCGTATGCCGATCGATGCCTTCCTTCGCTCGCTTGCCGAAGATCGCGGCGAACAAGCTATTGGCATAATCCTGTCAGGAACCGGCACCGACGGTACGCTCGGTCTGCGAGCCATCATAGGAGCGGGCGGCATCTCGCTGGTGCAGGAACCGGCCACGGCGAAATATGACGGAATGCCGTCGAGTGCGATCCAGGCTGGTTATGCCACCCAAGTGCTGGCACCGGACAAAATGCCCGAAGTGCTATTGTCCGGTACACGCTTTCAGGCCAAACGCGACGAAACTCCACCTGCTCCGGCGAAGGTGAGCGGCATGAACCGGATCATGATGATGTTGCGTTCTGCTACCGGGCATGACTTCTCCTTGTACAAAAAAAGTACTATCGGGCGTCGCATAGAGCGTCGCATGTCACAGCACGACATCGAGGACATCGAACTCTATGTGCGCTATCTGAAGGAACATCCGGCTGAGCTGCGTTTGCTGTTCAAGGAACTTCTGATCAATGTCACCAGCTTCTTCCGCGATACTGAAGCATTCGCCGTATTGAAGCGCGACATCCTGCCGCAACTTCTTGAAGGCAAGCCGGAAGATTATGTGTTGCGCGTCTGGGTGGCCGGATGTGCTACCGGTGAGGAGGCTTACTCGATCGCGATGTTGCTGCGCGAATTCATGGACGAGACCCAGCAGGAGTTCAAGGTCCAGCTTTACAGCACCGACATCGATGAAGACGCTATTGCCGTGGCGCGAGCCGGGATCTATCCGCCCAATATCGTTCAGGACGTGGACCCTGAGCGGTTGCGCCATTTCTTCGTCAAGGAGGAGGACGGTTATCGCGTGAAGAAGATAATACGCGAGATGGTAGTGTTTGCTACCCAGAATGTCATCAAGGACCCGCCTTTCACCAAGCTGGACCTGCTCAGTTGCCGCAATCTGATGATCTATCTGGAACCGGAGTTGCAAAGCCGCCTGATGCCGATGTTCCACTATGCGCTTAAGCCGGGTGGGATATTGTTTCTTTCTCCGTCGGAAAGCATCGGCAACCATTCCGATCTGTTTGCTGCGCTAAACAGGAAATGGAAATTCTACCGGGCCGCCGATAATGCTGCTTCAACGTGTACGGTGATGGCCGGTGGATTGGGTCGGATGAAGGATAACTATATCAAGGGAGCGGAAGAGGTGAAAAACAAGATCGCAGAAATCAACTTCGCCGAACTGACCAAGCGGTCTTTGCTGCAGTCATATGCGCCGGCCTCCGTGGTGACCGACGAGAATGGCAACATACTTTACGTTCACGGAGATACCGGTCGCTACCTGCGTCCGGCACCCGGCCAAGCATCACTCAATATTATCGACATGGCGCGCGAAGGCATGCAAATGGAACTGCGCTTAGCGATTCAGGACGCCTCAGGCACAATCGGGACACACAAGACCACGCCTGCCATGAGCAAGGAACTGGCGATCAAGGGCAATGGAGAATCACATGCCGTCCGCTTCAGCGTACGGCCGCTGAACGATGGGGATGACAGCGTGAAATTGTTGCTGGTGAGCTTTCATGAAATGACGGGTGCGATTACCGCCAAGCCCCGGCGAGGCAAAGCCAGGGCCGTGTCTGCCGAGAGGTTGCGCATTGAAGAGCTCGAGGGGGAACTGGCCTATGCCAAGGAGAGTGTGCAAGCGACCATCGAGGATCAACAGGCTTCCAACGAAGAATTGAAGTCAGCCAACGAGGAGCTCCAGTCCACCAACGAGGAACTTCAGTCCACTAACGAGGAACTGGAAACCTCCAAGGAAGAACTGCAGTCAGTCAATGAGGAATTGATCACGGTAAATGCAGAATTGCAAGCCAAGATCGAGCAATTGGCCGGCATGCAGAATGACATGAAGAACCTGCTCGACAACATCAGTGTCGGAACGATATTCCTCGATTTGCACCTTCACATCAACCGTTTTACCCGTGAAGCGGCTCAGGTTTTTCGCCTTGTGGCATCAGACGTGGGCAGGTCGTTGAATGATATAAAATCAAACATAAAGGATGCTGATCTGCTAGCCGATGCCCAGACTGTGCTCGATACGCTGGTGCCGCTCGAGCGCGAGGTGCATACTCTCAATGGCAGCGCCTATCTGGCGCGTATCCAACCTTACCGCACGCTGGAAAACGCGATCGAAGGCGTGGTCCTGACCTTCAATGACATAACCGAGCACGTTCGCGCGGAGGCGAATGTGCGCGAGGCTCGCGAATTGGCCGAAAGCATAGTCGACACCGTGCGGGAACCGTTGATCGTGCTGGACGGTACATTGCGCGTGGTTTTGGCTAGCCGCTCTTTTTGCAATTTTTTCCGGGTCACAGCGGAAGATACCGTGGGTCGTCAGCTCTATGAACTGGGTGAACGCCAGTGGGATATCCCCGCCTTGCGCGAATTGCTCGAAACCATTCTACCTCGCGACCAGTCGTTCGAAGGTTACATAATTGATTATGAATTTCCCGGGATCGGCCGGCGCAAAATGATGCTCAATGCCCGCCGTATTGTTGGCAATGCTGGTGATACCCAGCTGATCCTTCTGGTGATGGAGGATGTCACTGTCAAGGGGTAACCGTATAAGCCTGGAATCGCATAAGCCGAAACATAAGGCTGTTAACTGGCGGATAATGTCGCTGCCCGAAAGTATTTTTGGCGGGTGAAAAAACAATTCGGCTTAACAACCATGTGGAGTGCCAAGCCGTTTCATCAGTAGAATGGCAATAAGGCGAGAACGTTGTGACGCATTGCCGTGTTTCGCAGCAAACAGCTAAGGAGCTTAATTGAGCAAGAAGCCAAGCGTTCAAGATAAATCCCGAGCAAAAGCCCCGGCGATACCTGCGCATGCTTCCGTTGCGAAGAAACCCGTGCGGAAACCAGGGATACTGAACCGAAACGCCGAGGAGTTGATGCACGAGCTGCAAGTTCATCAGAGCGAATTGGAGATGCAGAACGAAGAGTTGCGGCGTATTCAGGCAGAGCTGGAAGAATCCAGGGATCAATATATCGATTTTTATGACTACGCTCCGGTAGGTTACATTTCCCTCGACGGCAATGGGAACATGACCAAAATCAACCTCTCTGGTGCCTCCCTGCTGGGTATGGAGCGCAGTAAGCTGTTAAAGAAACGGCTTGCACATTTCGTTTCACCCGAAGACCAGGATCGCCTGCACCGTCATTTAAAGTCCGTGCTGAAACAAGATGATAAACTGAGTTGTGAAATGCTTTTCAGGCGCGAAGACGGCTCTGGTTTTTACGCACAACTGGATTGTCTTAAGGTAACGAAAGATGGGGCGAAACCGGAAGTACGCATCGTGCTGACCGATATCACCGAGCGTAAACGTAAGGATGAAGCATTGCGCGAGAAGGAAGAGTTTTTTCGCATGATCGCCGAGAATACCGAGGATTTCATCGCGGTGCTCGACTTGACCGGGCAGCGACTATACAACAATCCGACGTACGCCAGGCTTTTTGGTGACATTAATGGCTTGAGAGGAACAGATTCATTTGCAGAGATACACCCTGATGATAGGGAGCATGTCAAACGGGTGTTCAGGGAAATCGTGCTGTCAGGCATGGGCCTTTGTGCAGACTTTCGTTTTCTCCTGCCTGATGGGAGTGTCCGTCAAATGGAATCCCGCGGCGGGCTGATAAGGGACAGCAGGGGGCAGGCTTCACGAGTCGTGGTCGTGTCTCGCGACATCACCGATCGCAAACAGGCAGAAGAGAAGATCCAGAATCTCGCGTTTCATGATGTACTCACCGGCTTGCCAAACCGCCGTTTGCTGAACGACCGGCTCACCCAGGCCATGGCGGCGAGCAAGCGCAGCGGGCACTTTGCTGCATTGATGTTCATCGATCTGGACAACTTCAAGCCGCTCAACGACCTGCACGGTCACGCTGCGGGTGACTTGCTGCTGCAGGAAGTGGCGAGCCGCATCACCGGATGTGTGCGTGAGGTCGACACAGTATCGCGTTTCGGTGGCGATGAATTCGTGGTGCTGCTCAGCGAGCTTGATGTTGACAACGACAAGTCCGTCGCGGAAGCTGGCATCGTCGCAGAAAAAATACGTGAAGCCTTGGCTGACCCGTATGTACTGACAGTACGGCAGCAGGGCAAGGCGGAAACCACCGTGACTCACCGCTGCACGTCGAGTATCGGGGTGGTGATGTTCGTCGATCACGAGATCAGTGCCGATGACATTTTAAAACGTTCCGACATGGCGATGTATCAGGCGAAGGAAGGCGGGCGTAATGCGGTAAGATTTTTTGATTCACCAGCATCGATCAAATCCGGCTGAAAATATTTTGTTGGTGCGGGTAGGTTGATCTGCCTCGCCCTCATCGATAGCCGGGACAAAAACCAGTTTACAGGGAACCAGTATGGGAAGAGCGTCGGAAAAAATTAAAGCTGGAAAACATGACCAAGCTGGCGAAATTGCTTTGCGCGTGCGGGCAGAGAGGGCGCTTGGCCGCATTCAACCTAAGGATATCAAGGCTAAGCCTGACGAAGATATTTTGCATGAGCTTCGTGTGCACCAGATCGAACTGGAGATGCAGAATGAGACTCTGCGCCAATCCCAGCTTGCGCTGGAAGAATCCCGTGACCGCTATGCAGATCTTTATGAATTTTCCCCGGTTGGTTATCTGACAATCACGCATGATGGTGTGATCAAAGACATTAACCTCACCGGTGCTGCATTATTGAGGGAGGATCGCAGGAAATTGATCCAACGTCGTTTTTGGAGCTTCGTTGCCAACGAGCATCGAGATCGATGGCACCGGTGTTTCTTGCGTGCGCATCATCCTGGAGCTCGGCAATGTTGTGAATTATTGTTAAAGCGAGGCGACGGCACCTATTTTCATGTGCAACTGGATGGGCTGCACTTGGTAGATGAAGACGACACGCCTTCGCTGCGCCTTGCTTTTACCGACATCACAAAGTTCAAGGAAGTCGATGAGCGTTACCGGAAGATCTTCGAGAATGCCACCGACGGCATTGTGATCACCGACTTCGAGACCGGCGTGATCATCGACCTCAACCAGGCTCTGGCCGATTTGGTCGGAATGGATAAAACGGAGCTGATCGGCAAACCGCTGAATATCCTTTGCCCTCCGGAGAGAGGTGATCCGTTATGCAATGCTTATCTGACGTACCCTTCTGACAAGCATGGGTCGGAAATAGAGACACAATTCCTCTCTGAAAGAGGAGAAATTCACCATGTCGTGATCCGGATGTCCAACATGTTAATGAATGGGCGCCAGGTTGAATTCGGTATTGTCAGGGACGTAACCGAGCGGCAACTTGCCCAAGCCAGAGAGGATCGCCTGCGCCGAATCTTGGACAATACCCTGGACATGATATTTATTTTCTCTCCGGATACCTTGAACTTCGTGTATATAAATAATGGAGGTGTCAAGACTATCGGTTATACCCGCGAGGATATGCTGCTTATGACACCCGCAGACATCATTCCGCTGATATCCGAGGCTGAAAGCCGTGCATACATCGCACCGCTAGTCAGCGGGAAAAGATCGAAATTGCGCTTCGAAACCACGCTTAAACGCAAGGATGGAACAACTTTTCCTGCCGAGGTGCAATTACAACTGGTAAAAGAGGGTGACGATGAAGGACTGTTCGTTGCAGTTGTAAGGGACATCGCCAGACGCAGGTTTGCGGAAACAGAATTGCGCAGACAGAAAAACCTGATGTGGCAGGTTATCGATATGGATCCCAGCATGATATTCGTCAGGGATACAGAGGGTCGGTTCCTTTTGGCAAACCAATCGGTGGCGAACTATTATTCGGTGACGATACAGGAACTGGTCGGCAAAACAAACTTCGAACTCAAGCAGTATCAGCAGAATGTTCCTGAATTCCTTCGCTCTGACAGCGAACTGGCCGAGAGAGACAACGAGACCATTTCGACTGAAGTAGTGGTGATGCCGGATGGCGCGCAGCGCTGGTATCTGATAATCAAGCGGCCCATGCTTCAGCCCGACGGCTCATTCAACGTCCTGGGCATAGCAGCGGACATTACTGAGTTGAAATTGTCTGGAATCAAGCTGGATGAATCCTACAAGGAACTGCAACGGCTTGCGCTGCACTTGGAAAATGTAAGGGCTGAAGAAAGGACGCAGATAGCACGCAATCTGCATGACGAGATGGGAGCTACCCTGGCAGCGCTGAAGATGAGAATCGCCTGGCTAGCGTCCAAGTTGCCAGACTCGATGCCGCATCTCGTTGATGAGGTGAGTCATATATCTGAACTGGTATCTGATGGAATCAAAACTGTACGTCAGGTCGTCTCTGAGTTGCGTCCTAACCTTCTTAACGATGTTGGTTTGGTCGCGGCTGTAAAGGATTATGTCAACAGGTTCCAGCGCGATACCGAGATCAGTTGCGATCTGGTCTTGCCTGGGCATGAAGTCATTCTTGGTGAAAACCAGTCCGTCACCATCTTCCGGATTATCCAGGAGTCTCTGAGCAACGTAGCGCGCCATGCGCTGGCAAAAAATGTCGATATTCATTTTTCGCTTAACGGAAATGAGTTGCTGATAGAAGTTAAGGATAATGGCACCGGATTTGACACTACTCACAATGAGAGATCATTTGGCCTGATCGGCATCAAGGAACGTGCACTGATGATAGGCGGATGTGCAACGATTGACAGTAAACCCGGCTTTGGTACCCGAATCACTCTGCGTGTTCCCCTCTCAGCTTCTATCAGCGAGTCGATGATCGACGTGCCATGATTACTGCCATTAAATCAATATTATTTTTGGATTGGAGGAAATGTGATCCGGGTATTTATTGTTGATGACCATGCGGTGGTTCGCCAAGGCCTGAGAAGGATACTTGACGAAGTAGAAGACATTGTTGTCGTGGGTGAGGCGGGCGACGGAGCTGAAGCCCTGAATATGAACCACGCTCTGTCGTGGGATGTCATGTTGCTGGACATCTCGATGCCTGAGATGGGCGGAGGTGACACGCTGAAACAGATCATTGCCCATGACAAGGATGCCAAGGTTGTGATCCTGAGCATGTATCAGGAAGACCAATACGCAGTAAGATTGATGAAGGCGGGTGCTTCAGGCTATCTGACAAAGGACGTTGCGCCGGAACAACTGATTGCGGCGATACGCAACGCTTATGAAGGCAAGAAGTACATCAACCGCGAACTTGCCGAATTGTTGTTGCAGGAATGCAGCACCGACTCGAGCAAACCATTGCATGCGATTCTGAGCGACCGGGAATTCCAGGTTCTAAAGATGATCGGCTCGGGAAAAAAGGTGTCCGACATTGCCAGGCATCTGTCTCTCAGCGTCAAAACGGTCAGCACCTATCGGGCGCACATACTCGCAAAGATGAATTTAAAGAACAATGCCGAACTGACCTATTACGTAATACAGAATGGCCTGTTGAACTAAAGGTGTCTCCCATTTGCGTGATTCGCTCTGTATCTCCGGCAGAGCTTGAGTTTCATTCAGCTGTTGTATCTTCCATCTACCGCTTCTAAGCAACTCTCCTGTTCAATGTGTGCCTCCCACCAGAAGTTAGAAAATCAGTTCGCGCATTAAAGCCGAGTTGCGTCTGCTGGCCGATTCTTGCAATGAATCAGAATGTCGGGCTACATCGCTTTTCATGAAGCTGAATACCCGGACTGCATTCAATGCCATTCCGAAGGCATAGGACAAACACCTATGGATGATTCAAACATTGTCTGATTGAAAATACAGCAAAGCGCCGATATTTTATTTTCGTCGGCATGGACACAATACAAATCTACAAATGGTCATTTCCATTTGCGAGTTATTAACGAGTTATTAAACGGGAGGCCGTTAATGTCAACAAATATTGTGGTACCAAGCCATGAGCGGCGAAAACCCGGGAACGATGGTGCGCCAGGTTGCATGTCTTCAGAGCCGGGTGGGACTTTCTACTTGCGTCGATACCAATATTTCAGCAGCAAAAAGTATGGCGGCATAGAGCGAAGAATGTCGCGTGCAAATATTGCAACTGCAGGAACAGGCGAATAGACCTGCAGCATCAATTGTGCGAGATATGGAAACTGCCGGAAATCAAATTTAAACGGAGTTCATGATGAATATAGAAGAGGTGCGCAATATCGCCAAGTCGCATGGTCTGCACCCGGGCAAGCTCACCAAGGCCGGGATGATCAGAATGATTCAGGCGGAGGAGGGTAATTTCGATTGTTTCGGAACAGCACACAATAGCGTGTGCGATCAGGAGAACTGTATGTGGCGGAGCGATTGTTTTACTGTAGCCAAAAGTGGAGAACCATCATGAGCCTGATCAAGTTGGATGATGCATCCGGACTGGATGATATCTCCAGTCGCCTGAACCGATTATCGGCCGGAAGGCTGAATTCAGGGATTGCATGCTCAATGTCAAGCTCAACAGGATCGCTAAGTACAAGCCAAGGCATTTGTTGTCCCTGTCGCGTGAATGATCCCTAATAGATTGTTGGTTTGGCGCAATATATATTGATGGATTTTGTTGCAAGGCCGGCGGGAGCCTTTCCCGTTTGTACAAGAGGAAGAAATATCATGGCAACAGGTATTGTTAAATGGTTCAGTGACTCAAAGGGATTTGGTTTCATCACTCCCGATGATGGCAGCGATGACTTGTTCGCTCATTTCTCAGCGATCAACATGAGCGGCTTCAAGACCCTGAAGGAAGGCCAGAAAATCAGCTTTGAAGTAACCCAAGGGCCAAAGGGCAAACAGGCTGCCAACATCCAGGTCACTTGACAAGATTTCGACTTTATCTGTCGCCATGAACAAATATTTGAAGGAGAAATATCATGAGCAACATTACCCGTTATGACCCATTCAGCAGACTTGCCCGTTTTGACCCGTTCTGGGACATGGACGAGGTATTCGACAAGTTCATGATGCGCCCGGTTTTCCGTGAAGGCCTGGAAATCGAGCCACAGATCAAAATGGACGTGAAGGAATCGAACGGTGATTACAAGATCAAGGCGGAGATTCCGGGCGTAAAGAAGGATGATATCCACGTCAGCATCGACGGCAACCGGGTTTCCATCAGCGCCGAGGTCAAGAAAGAGAAGGAGGAAAAAGAGGGCGAGAAGGTGATCCGTTGCGAGCGCAGCTACGGCATGGCCTCACGGACATTCAGTCTGGGGGAAGATGTGGACCAAGGCAAGGTTCAGGCAAAATATACTGATGGTGTGCTCGAGCTTACCTTGCCCAAAAAGCCCGGATCGTCCCGCAAGGAGATCCCGGTTTCCTGAAATGCAGCGGAAAAATGACGAACGACCGGAAGCTGCGGTATTTGATCGGCGACTGTAATTAAGGAGCAAAAAAAATGTATGGCAAGAATTTGATGGTGACTGTATTGACCGGTGCCTTGGCGTTTACTTCCGGCCTGGGTTTGGCGGCCGACCCGGATCAGGATCGAACTAGACTACGGGACAAGACCAGTGATCAAGCTCGGGACCAAGACCGGCTTCGGGATCGAGACCAGGAGATGATCTACGGAAGCCAGTTGATGACCGAGCAAGAACGCAACGAATACCGCTCCAGGATGCGTGCCGCCAGGACGGCCCAGGAGCGTGAGCGAATCCGGTCGGAACACCATGAGCGCATGAGGGTTCGCGCAAAGGAGCGTGGAGTGTCCATACCTGATGAGCCGCCTGCCATGGGAGGCGGCATGATGAAGCCTGGGGGCGGTATGGGTCCGGGTGGAGGTGGTGGCCGCCGCTGACAATCTCAGCATTGTTTGTGGGAAGACGACATCATGGCCGTGCCGTAGACATACACAAAACTTAACCGCGCAGCATTCTTTCAGGAGAGTTTCATGACGGCGAAACAGGTTTTGTTTCACGATGCTGCACGCTCCAGGATCGTCGATGGAGTGAATGTCCTCGCAGATGCGGTCAAAGTGACACTGGGTCCGCGCGGGCGCAACGTGATCCTGAACCGCAGCTATGGGCCGCCGCTGGTTGCAAATTCCGGTGTCATCGTGGCAAAGGAGATCGAGCTCAAGGACAGATTCGAGAACATGGGCGCCCAGATGGCGAAAGAGGTCGCCAGTAAGACCTCCGATGTGGCGGGAGATGGCACGACTACCGCTACCGTGCTGGCGCAGGCGATCGTCCGGGAAGGAATGAAATTCGTCGCAGCTGGCATGAACCCGATGGATCTGAAGCGTGGCATAGACCAAGCGGTTGCCGCGACGGTCGAGCAATTGCGCAGGATATCCAGGCCATGCACAACCAGCAAGGAAGTAACACAGGTCGGTGCGATTTCCGCCAATGCCGATACAACTGTCGGCGAGATCATTGCACAGGCCATGGAAAAGGTCGGCAAGGAAGGCGTGATCACGATCGAAGACGGCAAGAGCTTGCAGAACGAGCTGGAAATGGTGGAGGGGATGCAGTTTGATCGCGGCTATCTGTCAGCTTACTTCATCACCAATCCTGACAAGCAGATCGTCGAGCTGGATGAACCTTATATCCTGCTGCATGACAAGAAGATCAGCAACATCCATGATCTGCTGCCGCTGCTGGAGCAGGTCTCCAAGGCAGGGCGGCCTCTGCTGATCATTGCCGAGGATGTCGAGGGCGAGGCTCTGGCGACACTGGTGATCAACAACATCCGCGGAATTCTCAAGACAGTCGCTGTCAAGGCGCCGGGATTTGGCGATCGCCGCCGGGCCATGCTTGATGACATCGCAGTCCTCACCGGCGGCATGGTGATCGCAGAGGAAGCGGGCCTCACACTGGAGAATGCCACTCTGAGTAATCTCGGGCAGGCCAAGCGCATCGAAGTGGGCAAGGAAAATACCACGCTGATCAGCGGCGCCGGGAATGCCGTGTCGATACAGAATCGCATCAAGCAGATTCGCTTGCAGGCCGGGGAAGCTGCCAGCGATTACGACAGGGAAAAACTCCAGGAGCGTGCCGCCAAATTGTCCGGCGGTGTCGCAGTGATCAAGGTCGGTGCGGCTACAGAAACCGGGATGAAGGAAAAAAAGACGCGCATTGAAGACGCGATGCATGCGACGCGGGCCGCAGTCGAAGAGGGCATCCTGCCAGGCGGCGGCGTGGCGCTGCTGAGGGCCAGAACGGCGATCGACAAGCTGCAAGCCGAGAATGACGAACAGGAAGCCGGTATCAAGATCGTGCTGCGAGCGCTGGAAGAGCCGCTGCGCCAGATCGTCATCAATGCCGGTGGTGAGCCTTCGGTAGTGTTGAACAGGGTGCTGGAGGGCAAGGGCAGCTTTGGTTATAACGCCGCCACGGAGGAATATGGTGACCTGATCGAAATGGGCGTACTTGACCCGACCAAGGTGACACGCAGCGCGTTGCAGAATGCCGCTTCGATCGCCAGCCTGATCCTTACCACGGATGCGATGGTTGCGGAGATGCCGAAGGATACAGAACAGCCCGAGATGATGGGCGAGAGGGAAATGTAAAGAACAATGTTTTTTTAGAAGGAGAACAAGCCATGGAAACCACTATTAACACACCGGATATCCTGATTTATGTTCATCCTGAGCTATCTGCGGATGACAGGACAAAGATCGAGAACGATGTTGCGAAACGCGCGGGAGTCATTTCCGCACATTTCGACCATCACAAGCATCCTCATGCTCTAACGGTGCTTTATAAACTGGATGCTATCAGTGAGCAGGAAATACTTGCGTCAGTGCGGAAATACGATCCTTCTGCCTCCTTGGTTGGGCTGTGATCGTCGCGGCAAACATTTGAACAGGAGTCAACATCATGGGCCATACAACTATTTCGGAAGGCTATCGAAAAATCTCCAGACTCGACGGGATATTCAAGGAACGCGTGCACGATGCCTACAAGGCCAAGGGCAAATTGCACGAGCCGTCTGCCTGCTCGCAATGCGGTGCTGTATTTCATCACGGACGCTGGCAGTGGGTGGAGGCTCCGGCGGATGCGCATCGTACGGTATGTCCCGCCTGCCATCGTATCCACGACGATTTCCCGTCTGGTTTTGTCACCCTGAAAGGCGAGTTCCTGAATTTGCATCACGACGAGATCATGCAACTGGTGCGCAACCATGAAAAACACGAGCGAGCGGAACACCCGCTCAAACGGATCATGGCAGTGGAGGAAAAAGAAGGCAAGACGCTGGTAACCACTACCGATATACATCTTGCCCGCGGCATCGGAGAAGCGTTGCACCATGCATACCAGGGTGAGCTTGAATATCACTATAACCGTGAACAAAATCTGCTCAGGGTAAGTTGGACGCGTTGAAGTTGCGCTTTCGAAGGCGGCTTCCGACTTGATAGATTCATCAATTAAGGAGGCTAAGATGTTGGACATCAATGCAATCGAACTAGCCTACAGCCGATATTCAAGGTGTTATGACATGATATTTGGCGCGGTTTTTCAACCAGGACGCAAGGCGATCGTCGAGCTCATGGATTGCAGACCGGGAGACAGGGTGCTGGAAGTGGGCGTCGGCACCGGGCTGTCCTTGCCGCTGTATCCCAGGAATGTGCAGGTTACCGGTATCGATATCTCTCCTGATATGCTGAGCAAGGCGCTGGCAAGAAAGCGTCGCGGCCGGCTTGATAATGTTTTGTTGCTGTCGGTGATGGATGCGCAAGATATGGAATTCGAAGATAGTTGCTTCGACAAGGTTGTAGCCATGTATGTCGCTTCTGTAGTACCTGATCCTGGTCGTCTTGTCGATGAGATGCGCAGGGTGTGCAAACCCAATGGAACCATCGAGTTTGTCAATCATTTTCATAGCCGCAATCCCTTGCTTGGTTCTCTGGAAAATCTGCTTGCCCCATTGTCGAGGCATCTAGGCTTTCATCCGGATTTTTCACTGCAGGGTTTCATCGAAAAAACCGGCCTGGAGCCCACGTATATACATCCAGTAAACATGTTTGATTTTTTCACGATGGTGGAGGCAGGCAACAGAAAACAATTCCATGCCAAAGCTATGGAGCCATGCTTAACGTCTTAAAAAGAAGGGTTTTTGTCGCGCTGCAATCTTGACGACGATCCCGGATAGGCAGTGCAGCTAGACGATGAGGGAGTCAGCATGAGGCAAGAAAATTTAGACGCATCAGGTAAATCGCTGGATGGCAGAAACGGCTACCAGGCGACTGTACGGCGCGGCATACCAAATAATGTACTGTATGCACCTTTAAAGATGATGGTGTCGAAGGTTATGAAGGTCATCGGAGAGCCGCCGGTGCAAGTCGAGTTGTGGAACGGTTTGCAATTTCCGAGTGGCTTCGGGAAGCCGGTAGCGAAGTTGCTTGTTAAAGACCCGGGCGCATTGTTCAGGCTGGTCAGTGATCCCGAGCTTTATTTCGGAGAGTTGTATACGTCACAGCGCGTTGAAGTGAAGGGCAACCTGCTGGATTTCCTCGAAGCAGTGTACCGGGTCTGGCCGTTATACCGTCAAGGTACGAAAGGCTGGAAGTGGCTGGCTACTTTCCATGACGCACGCCGCAACAGCCTTTGCGGTTCGCGTCGCAACATCCACCATCACTATGATATCGGCAATGATTTCTACAAGCTCTGGCTGGACGAGAGGATGGTCTACACCTGCGCGTATTTTACGGATCAGGACATGAGCCTGGAAGACGCACAACTTGCCAAGCTGGATCATGTGTGCCGCAAACTTCGCTTGAAGCCTGGAGAAAGAGTGGCGGAGGCTGGCTGCGGCTGGGGTGCCCTGGCGCTGCACATGGCCAAGTACTATGGTGTGGCGGTGACATCCTACAACATTTCCAAAGAGCAGGTCTCTTTTGCGAGACAGCACGCGCTCGCCGAGGGTCTGGACGGGAAGGTCAAATTCATCGAGGACGACTACCGCAACATGCGAGGTGAATTCGATGCCTTTGTTTCCGTTGGCATGCTCGAACATGTGGGTCAAGAACATTACCATGAACTGGGATCCGTGATCGACCGCATCCTCAAGGAAAACGGGCGCGGCTTGATCCATAGCATAGGCCTGAATTATCCGAGACCGATGGATGCTTGGACCGGGCGCCACATTTTTCCCGGTGCCAGTCCGCCTAGCTTGGCACAAATGATGCAGATTTTCGAACCATTCGATTTTTCGGTGCTAGATGTTGAAAATCTGCGGCTGCACTATGCAAAGACGCTTGAGCACTGGCAGCAGCGATACGAAGCCAATATCGGTCGTGTGACAGAAATGTTCGATCATGAGTTTGTGCGGGCATGGCGCTTGTACCTCGCCGGATCCCTGACGGCCTTCAAGACCGGCAGCATGCAATTGTTCCAGGTAAGTTTCGCGCGCCCGGGCCAGAACCTGATCCCATGGACGCGGCAATACTTGTATGAGGCACGCTACGATCGTTCGAGAGACTGCCATGCAAAATTGTGACGCGCTCATTGTAGGAGGCGGGCCGGCAGGCTCGAGTTGTGCCTGGCAATTGCACAGGCATGGCCTGGATGTGATCGTGATGGACAAGGCGAAATTCCCGCGCGACAAAGTTTGCGCCGGTTGGATCACGCCTGCAGTGCTGCAGGCGCTGCAAGTGGATATCGAGGATTATGCCAGCAGGTATGTGCTGCAACCGATTACGGCTTTCCATACCGGCCTGATCGATGGCAGCGAACTTGAAATTCACTACCCGGACGCAGTCAGCTACGGCATACGGCGCCGCGAGTTCGATGACTATCTGCTGCGTCGCTCGGGTGCGCGTTTGCTGCTGGGCCAGCCGCTGGAATCCTTGCATAGTGACGGCAGGAATTGGGTCGTCAACGATGCAGTCTCGACGCCGCTGGTAATCGGTGCGGGCGGACATTTCTGCCCGGTGGCACGTTTCATGGGCGCAAAGTTAGGGGCAGACGAACCGGTCATTGCGGCCAAGGAGATTGAATTCGAGATGGACCAATTGCAGCGCTATGAATGCCAGGTGCGGGGCGACACGCCCGAGCTGTATTTCTGCCGGGATCTTAAGGGGTATGGCTGGTGCTTCCGGAAGGATGATTATCTAAATATCGGGCTAGGCCGCGAAGAAAGCCATCGCCTTTCTGGGCAGCTCGAATACTTTTGCGATTTCCTCAAGAAACGCGGCAGGATCCCGCACAACATTCCGGATGATTTTCATGGGCATGCCTATCTGCTACGTGAACACGCGACGCGAAAACAGATCGATGACGGCATGCTGCTGGTCGGCGACGCGGCCGGGCTTGCATATCCGCAAAGTGGTGAAGGAATAAGGCCAGCAGTGGAATCCGGCTTGATGGCCGCTACTGTCATCCTCGATGCGCAAGGGGATTACAGGCGCAGGCAGTTACAGGTTTATTCGGCTCGGCTGGTTACCCGTTTTGGCGCGTCATCTGCGTTGGTCCGAACAGGGCCGAATCCTGTGCGGAATTATTTCGGGCGCATATTGCTCGGTAACGAATGGTTTGCCCGTCATGTATTGCTGGATCGCTGGTTTCTGCATGCTAACCAGGCTGCCTTGCAAGTCTCGCTGGGATTCGAAAAATTTACATAACCTATAACGGAGGGCATCATGCCTATCAGTGAAATATGCAGTCGCGAGGTGGTATATGCACAGCGCAACAATTCAACCCTGGAAGCAGCCAAGCTGATGCGCCGGCATCATGTTGGCGACCTGGTGGTCGTCGATGACAACGAGGGCGTAAAAGTTCCGGTTGGCATTATCACCGACCGCGATCTGGTGGTCGAAATAATGGCTCCGGAACTTGATGCTAGCGCGATCACCGTGGGGGACATCATGACGCCAGAGCTGGCGGTGGTGAAGGATGATGCCGGCTTGTACGAATCCATCCAGTATATGCGCGCGATCGGGGTACGTCGCTTGCCGGTGGTGAGCAGCAGTGGTGGATTGGTTGGCATCCTCACGCTGGATGACATGCTTGAGCTGTTGGCTGAGGAGATGTCCACGCTTGCCAAACTGGTGAAACACGAGCAGAAGAAAGAAACCATAAACCGCCGTTAGTTCGGCGTTATGCAGGAGAAAGACATGCAAACTCCATTGCAGATCACGATCCGCGGAACGGGTCATTCAGATGCGCTGGAAGCGCACATACATGAAAAAGTAGACAAGCTGGAGGAGTTTTTCGATCACATCACATCTTGCCGCGTGGTAGTCGAATTGCCGCACAAGCATCATCACCAAGGCAAGCAGTTCAATGTGCGCATTGACATCAGCGTGCCGGGCAGCAAGATCGTGGTCAACCGCGACCACGCGGAAGATGTCTATGTGGCGTTGCGAGACGGGTTCGACTCCGCCATCCGCCAGCTTGAGGACTATGCGCGCAAGCTGCGCGGTGACGTGAAGATGCACCAACCGAAGTTCAAACCGTCGGCAAGCGATGATGTTTCGAGCATACCAGTCATTGATGACCGGTGAGGAATGGCGGGCAACAAGTGGAAAAACGAAGCGCGTAGTCGAACATCTTCGAACATTGAACATGGAACAAGGAGCATGATCATGCTGGATACCTTGAAGCAGACGGGAAGGAATATCGGACGCGAATTGGGCCGCACATGGGAAAGTTTGTCGGATGGCTGGCGCGAACTGGTCAGCCGGAGCAGTGACGCGCTGACACATTTCTCACGCAACAAGAATGGTGCGCAAGTCGAGTCAGGCGCTCTGGTCGCATTTCCGCGCTGGAGCCTGCTGGCGGGCGAAGTCGAAGAAACGGGCAAGGAGATCGTGGTGCGCGTGGAGGTGCCCGGCATGAATAAAAAGGATTGTCGCATCACGATCGAGGGTAACGTGTTGCATGTGAGCGGCGAAAAACATTACGAGCACGAGGCCGGCGACAGTACCTACCATGTTACGGAACGTGCCTATGGCTCGTTTAGGCGAACCATTCCGCTGCCGCGCAATGTAGACGCGGACAGAGCGGAAGCGAACTACAAGAACGGCGTGCTTATCATTCGCCTTCCAAAAGTTAAAGGCGATAACAGCAGGACAGTTCGGGTGACCTGAGTCATGGATGATAAGCCCCGGAAAATATTTCGAATATGGGCTGCAGTCATTGGAATCTCGCTTGCCTTTGGTTCGGCCTTGGCCGCAAAGACCGATCTGTCAACAGACAACAAGGAGGCCACTGTCATGCCCATGATTATCACGACTCCGTCATTCAGGCATGATGGTGACATACCTGCTCGCCATACTTGCGATGGATTGAATATTTCTCCGATGCTTGAATGGAGCGGCGTGCCGGATGGCACGAAAAGCCTGTCCCTGATCGTCGATGATCCGGATGCTCCTGATCCTGAGTCGCCCAGAATGACATGGGTCCATTGGGTGGTATACAACATTACACCGGACTCCAATGGTTTACCCGAGACATTCACAGTCGATGGCCTTCCGTCTGGCAGCATGCTGGGTTTGAACGACTGGCACCGCACCGGCTACCAGGGACCTTGCCCGCCAATAGGCAAACATCGCTATTACTTCAAACTTTACGCTCTGGATATCGTGCTGCCGGATATGAATAGCCCAACCAAGTCGGTTTTGGAAAAGGCCATGAAGGGTCATATCCTGACGCGCTCGGAACTGATGGGGCGTTATCAGCGCAAGTAATTATTGAAATTGCAATTAAGTTGGTACTGAGCTTCTTCTCAGTCAACAATCAGGTTAGGGGTAAACATGGCTATCATCGGTATCGATCTCGGCACTTCCAATTCTGCTGCTGCAGTATTGCGAGGCGGGCGTCCAGTCATCATTCCCAGCGCCGAAGGTATCAGCATCGGCGGCAAAGCGTTTCCCAGCTATGTCGCTGTTACGGCTGACGGCCAGGTTCTGGTAGGTGAACCCGCTCGGCGCCAGGCAACTGCCAACCCGGAGGGATCAACCACCGCTTTCAAGCGCAAGATGGGCAAGCGCGAAAATGTCCGCTTGCGGGATAAGGATTATTCGCCTGAGCAGCTTTCCGCATTCCTGCTGCAAAAGATCAAGCGCGATGCGGAGGCATTTCTGGGTGAGCCGGTGGTGAAAGCCGTGGTGACGGTGCCGGCCTATTTTGACGACAATCAGCGTGCTGCCACCAAGGATGCCTGTCGGATAGCCGGACTCGAAGTGATACGCCTGGTCAACGAACCGACCGCTGCATCGCTGGCTTACGGTCTCGACCGGCTCGGGCAGGAACTGCGCATCGTAGTCATCGATCTTGGCGGCGGGACACTGGATGTCACGATCATGGAGTTCGGCAAGGGAGTGTTCGAAGTAAAGGCCACCAGCGGCGACACCCAGCTCGGTGGCACCGACATGAACGAGCGTGTTTTCAATCATCTGGTTGAGCGCTTCCACATGTCCACCGGGGTGGACGTGCGCAATGACCGCAAGGCTGCCGCGCGGCTGATCGAAGCGGCGGAGAACGCCAAGATCGAACTGACTGCCAGCGTCACCACACACATCAGCTTGCCTTATCTTGCCGCAATCAATGGCGAGCCGCGCCATCTCGAACTCGACCTGAACCGCACCGAGCTGGAGCGGCTGGTGCGTCCGGTGATAGAGCGTTGCAAAGGCCCGGTTGATCAGGCCTTGCACGACGCTGGTATTGCACCCAAGGATATAGACCGGATCGTGTTCGTCGGCGGACCGACACGCATGCCGGTGGTGCGCAGCTATTTCGAGGAACTGTTCGGGCGCAAGGCCGAAATGGGAGTCGACCCGATGGAATGCGTCGCCGCCGGCGCCGCGATCCAGGCAGGGGTGCTGGCTGGAGAGGTTAGCGGCATCGTGCTGGTTGATGTCACGCCGCTGACGCTGGGTGTTGAGACGCTTGGAGGTATTGCCACACCATTGATCGCGCGCAACACGCCGATCCCGGTGAAGCGCAGCGAGATTTTCACCACCGCTGCAGACATGCAGACCAGTGTCACGATACATGTTTTCCAGGGCGAGCGGCCGATGTCGGACGACAACACCAGTCTTGGCGAATTCAACCTGGGCGGCTTGCCGCCTGCGCCGCGCGGCGTTCCCAAGATCGAAGTGACATTCGACATCGACTCGAACGGCATACTCAGTGTTTCCGCAAAGGACACGGCCAGCGGCAAGTCACAGTCGATCAGCATCACCGGCTCAACCAGGCTTTCGGAAGAGGACAAGAAGCGCATGGTGGAAGATGCCGAGCGCTATGCCGATGCGGACAAGAAACGGCGCGAGGAAGCGGAAAAACTCAATGCCGCGGATGCAGGCTGTTACGAAGCCGAGAAGATGCTGGCCAATTATTCCGACAAGCTCACTGACGAATTGAAGAAGCGCATCGAAAGCGCATTGCGCGAGACGAAGGACGCGCTGCTGAAGAAAGATGCATCGCTCGCTACCGAGCGCGCCGGCGCGTTGCGCAAGATCTTGCAGGAAGCCGGCGCTGTGCTCTATTCACAATCGGGCCAGGCGGCCAAAGGCCAACCCTACGCGGAGACGCGCTGGCAAGGAACGGAGCCGCCGCCCAATGTCGGTGCGCCTGCTGGCGAGCCGCGCTCCAGCGGGTCCGGACCGCGGGGCAAGGTGGTAGATGCAGAGTACAAGGAAAACAAGTGAAGGCCGCCCTGAATCCATGGAGAATTATTTCTGTCCAAAATGACTATCGTCCCTCCACTGCTACCTCAACAACTCTATCATCCCTGCGATCCCGGGCAATTTGAATTCCAGACCACTGCAGATCTGGATGACCTGACAGAGATTGTCGGGCAGGTGCGCGCGATGGACGCTGTGCGGTTTGGCGCTGGCATCCGTCATGATGGCTACAATCTGTTCGTGCTCGGTCCCGCCGGCATAGGCAAGCGCAGCATGGTCCGGCAGTTCCTCGAAAATAAGGCGAAACAGGAACGCGAGCCTTCTGACTGGTGCTATATAAACAATTTCGCCTTGCCGCATAAACCGCTGGCGCTCAATCTGCCATACGGCAGAGGTGATGAATTGCGTGCCGACATGGAAAAGCTGGTGGATTATTTGCGCAGTGCGATCCCTGCTCTGTTCGAGGGCGATGATTACCGGGCGAAGGCAAACGCGATCCAGGAGGAGTTCAAAAAGCGGCAGGAGCGTGTTTTCAATGAACTGGCCGAGGATGCGGTCAGGCAGGACATCGTGCTGCTGCGTACACAGGAGGGATTCGCGTTTGCGCCGACCCGCAACCAGGAGGTGATCCCGCCTGAAGAATACGAAAAACTTTCGGAGGAAGACAAGAAGAAATATGAGGAAGGCATCGCAGAGCTGCAGAAACGACTGGAAACCATACTGAGCCACATACCGCAGTGGCAGAGGGAGAGAAATGAACAGGTCAAACAGCTTAACCGCGAAACCATGCGGGCGACAGTCGAGCAGATGATCAATGAGTTGCGCTCAAAGTATTCGAGCCTGCCCGAAGTGCTGAATTATCTATACGCCGTTCAGCAAGACATGGTTGAGAACGGCGACGATTTTCGCAAGCAGAAGGAATCATTTACCTTGTCAGGCATGACGATCGTCACCCACGAGACATTTCATCGCTACAAGGTGAATGTGCTGGTAACGAACGGAATAAAATCCGGTGCACCTATCGTCAGCGAAGACAACCCTACCTACAGCAACCTGATCGGCCGGGTCGAGCATATCGCCCAGCTCGGCGCGCTGGTCACGGATTTCACGCTGATAAAAGCGGGGTCGCTGCATCGGGCTAATGGCGGATACCTGCTGCTGGATATCCGCAAGGTGCTGATGCAGCCTTTCGCCTGGGAGGGCCTGAAGCGGGCGCTGAAGTCGCGAGAGATTTATATCGAATCGCTCGGACAAATGTACAGCCTGGTCAGCACGGTGTCGCTGGAGCCGGAACCGATCCCGCTGGATGCCAAAATCGTCCTGTTTGGCGACCGTCTTTTGTATTACCTGCTGCAGGAATACGACCCTGAGTTCAGTGAGCTTTTCAAGGTGGCGGCGGATTTCGAGGATCAGATGGAACGCGATGCCGGTACCCATCTGCTTTACGCGCGCCTGGTAGCCACGCTGTCGCGCAAAGAAGCATTGTTGCCGTTTGACCGAAATGCAGTGGCAAGGGTGATCGAGCACAGCGCTCGGCTGGCAGGTGATGCGGAAAGACTGTCCACACATATGCACAGCGTGGCGGATCTGCTGCGCGAATCCGATTACTGGGCGCGCGAATCCAAGCATGATTCCATAGAATCGAGCGACGTGCAGAACGCGATCGATTCCCAGATACGACGGCAGGATCGGCTGAGAAACCAACTCTATGAAGCAATCTTGCGTGATACGCTGATGATAGCGACTGAAGGTTCGGTAACGGGACAGGTCAATGGCCTTTCGGTTATCGATCTGGGAAGCTTTGCTTTTGCGCAACCGACCCGGATCACTGCCAACACCAGGCTGGGAGAAGGGGAGCTGATCAACATTGAGCGCGAAGTGAAGCTTTCCGGTGCGATCCACTCAAAAGGCGTGCTGATACTTTCCTCTTTCCTTGCCGCGCGATATGCGCGGAACCAGCCGCTGGCACTTTCAGCCAGCCTGGTGTTCGAGCAATCATATGGCATGGTTGAAGGTGACAGTGCATCGCTTGCCGAGTTGTGCGCACTGCTTTCCAACCTGGCGAATGTGCCGATAAAGCAATCGTTGGCAATTACAGGATCGGTGAACCAGTTCGGCCAGGCGCAGGCGATAGGCGCGGTCAACGAAAAAATCGAGGGCTTCTTCGACATCTGTGCAGCGCGCGGGCTGAACGGCGAGCAGGGCGTATTGATCCCTGTTGCCAACATCAAGCACCTGATGTTGCGCCGTGATGTGGTGGAAGCTGCAGATGCCGGAAAGTTCAGGGTATACGCCGTGGAGAATGTCGATCAGGCGATCGCTATCCTGACCGGGTTGCCGTCCGGGGAAGCAGATTCCGATGGCAACTATCCTGAAGGCAGTGTTAACCGGAGTGTTGCGGCACGCCTGTCGGAATTGTCTAAGATCAGGGAGTCCTTTGCACGTCGGCTAAGAGTAAAGCCAAGAGCCGAGAAAAAAAAGGATTGATTGTTTTTGGTTTCAGTGTTGCTGAATTATAGATTCGAGGTGAGACATTATCGCTGCCCAGCGAGATTATTACGAGGTGCTCGGTGTTGCCAGGGATGCCGACCAGAAAGCGATCAAGGACGCTTTTCGCAACCTCGCGATGAAATATCATCCCGACCGCAACAAGGAGCCGGGGGCCGAGGAACGCTTCAAGGAAATCGCCGAGGCGTACGCCATTCTGTCCGATCCGAAGAAACGCTCCGAATACGATGCCCGCGGATTTGCCGGCGTGGAAGGATTCAGCCAGGAGGATTTGTTCAGCGGAATCAATTTTGAAGATATTTTCGGCGGCCTCAACTTCGACTTTGGAGGAGGCAGTCCATTCGAGACATTCTTTCATCGCCGCCGCAGGGGGCCGGCGCGCGGCGCGAATATCGAAGTTGATCTGGATATCCCGCTGGAACTTGTGGCAAGCGGTGGCGAGAAGAAAGTCCGGCTGAGCCGACCTTCAGCCTGTCCCTCCTGTCGCGGTACGGGTGTCGAAGGCGGAGCTTCGCCAAAGGTCTGCGAGGCATGTGAAGGAACCGGGCGCATAACTCGCAGCAGCCGCGGCGGCAAGGAAAAGGAACATATCCTGATCCAGCAGATCAGCACCTGCCCGGAATGCCATGGGCGCGGCAGTATCATCGAGCATCCCTGCCCGAAATGCCGCGGCAGCGGCGAAGTGGAACAGGACGAAGAGCTGACTGTGAAGATTCCGATAGGAGTCGAGGAGGGCATGGCACTGCGCATCCCCGGCAAGGGAATGCCAAGCCCCGAAGCGGGCGGCATGACCGGGGATCTGTTCGTCGTGGTGCGAACCCATTACGACCCGCGTTTCGAAAGGTCTGGTGCCGACTTGCTGCGTGAGGAGACAATTCCGCTGACAGACGCCGTGCTTGGTGCCACTCTGCAGGTACCGACGCTGGACGGTTCGGCGAGTGTGACAATACCACCGGGCACCCAGCCCGGCGCGGTGTTGCGCCTCAAGGGAAAGGGCCTGCCGGAATTTGGCAATGGGCGACATGGCGAAATGTATTTGCGTATCGGGGTGCATGTTCCGGAAAAACTTTCCCGCGAAGAGCGGGAATTGTATGAGCAATTACGCGCCATCGGTGGCACGGAAGGCTGGAGCTTCAAGAAGATGTGGAAATGATCGTGCAGCAAGACTGTTGCCGCATGACCTGATTCCGGGAGCAAATCATGAAATGCCGGTTCGCTTTGAGCGCTTTTCTGTTTTTCTGCTGGATATTGCCGGCGCCGGGCGGGGAGTTCGACGCGGAGCGCCATAAAATGGCGGAAGAAGTGCTGTCGGATGCTGCAGAGACTGCTGCACACAGCGGCAGAGCAGTTTTCAGCCCGAATGTCATCACAGCGCTGGAAAAAGTGGAGCGGCATCGTTTTGTGCCGGTCGGTCTGGCGTCATCTGCATATCAAAACCGGCCACTTCCGATCGGTTATGGTCAGACGATCTCGCAGCCATTCATTGTGGCACTGATGACCGAACTGATGAAGGTGAAGTCCAGCGATAAGGTCCTCGAGATTGGCACCGGCTCGGGTTACCAGGCGGCTGTACTGGCGGAACTGGCCAAATCCGTTTACAGCATCGAGATCATAAAGCCGCTGGGGGAAAGCGCCGGTGTGCGGTTGCAGTCGCTTGGTTACCTCAACGTACAGGTCAGGGTTGGAGACGGCTACTACGGCTGGCCGGAAGCGGCGCCGTTTGACGCGATCATCGTGACGGCCGCAGCCAGCCATGTCCCTCCTCCACTGATCAGGCAGCTGAAACCGGGTGGTCGCATCGTGATCCCGCTAGGAACACAATTCATGACCCAGTACCTGATGCTGGTTGAGAAAAAACTGGATGGCTCAGTGACGACACGCCAGATCTTGCCGGTGCGCTTTGTTCCATTGACCGGCGGGCATTAGCCATGCAACGCGTGCCGTTCATCGCGATCGGCCTGCTCTCTGCATGTGTGATGGCCTACGAGGTGTTGTTGACGCGATTGTTCAGCATTATCCTTTGGCACCACTTCGCCTACATGATCATCAGCGCGGCAATGCTGGGTTATGGCGTGAGCGGCACGGCACTTACGTTGCTGAAGGAAAGATTCGCACCACACTTCGGCATGGTGTACGTTATCAACGCTGCAGTTCTGGCTGTGCTCATGCCTGCTGCGTTCATGCTGGCTCAACTTGTTCCATTCGATCCGCTTGAACTGCTTTGGGACAAGACACAGCCGGTCAAGCTGCTCGCCGTATACCTGCTGATGATGTTGCCGTTCTTCTGCGGCGGTTTGGGCATCGGCATGATCTTTATGTATTTCGGCAGGCAGTCGTCGCGTATCTATGCCAGCGACATCCTTGGCGCGGGCATGGGCAGCATGGGCGTCATCGCGATGTTGTTCTTCATGCCGCCACACCGTATGCTGGGTGCACTATCTTCGTTATCCTTGCTGGCAGCCGCCATAGCTGTTGTCGAACTGAGGATAAGGACGAAATGGCTGATGGAGTTGTTTCTCGGATTGGCGTTGCTGGCGGCCGTTATTCCCGGCATACGAGTGCTTTCTTCTCCCTACAAGGATTTGAGCCAGGCCCTGAACATCGTCGGTGCACATATAGTCGAGGAGCGCTCCAGTCCGTTGGGCCAGGTCACCGTGGTTGAAAACGACCTCGTTCCGTTGCGTGATGCGCCGGGAATGAGCCTGAATGCAACGGCGGAACCTCCCGTGCAATTGGGTGTTTTTGTCGACGGAAACGGTCCATCGGCGCTGACAAAATTCGCTGGAAATCTCGCTCCGCTGGCCTATCTGGACCAACTCACCTCGGCATTGCCTTATCATGTGCTTGGAACCGGCGTACCTGCCACACTTGAGCCTATTCGCGTGCTCGTGCTTGGCGCCGGTACCGGCAGCGATGTGCTGCAGGCGCTCTACCAGGGCATTTCATCGATAGATGCCGTTGAATTGGACGGCAATATCATCGACCTTCTCACTCAAAGGTATCGCGACTTCTCCGGGAATCTTTACAATCGGCCTGGAGTAAACGTCTACAAAGCCGAGGCGCGAGGCTTCGTCAGCACCAGTCGTAAACGCTATGGCCTGATCCAGGTTGCGCTGCTGGATTCATTCAGTGCCGCTTCAGCAGGACTATATGGCCTGAGTGAAAGCTATCTTTACACTGCAGAGGCGATGCAGGCCTACCTGAATCGTCTTGCTCCGGACGGCATGCTCGCCATAACGCGCTGGCTTACTCTGCCGCCACGCGATGCGCTCAAATTGTTCGCGACGGCGATATCCGCGCTGGAGCAAAGAGGAGTAACCGATCCGGGTTCGCGTCTGGTGATGATACGCGGCTGGAAGACCGTTACGCTGCTGGTGAAGAACGGTGTATTCACCTCTGGTGAAATCTTTGCTATCAAGGAATTCTGCAGCGTGCGTTCATTCGATCTGGCCTACTATCCGGGGATGAGCGCTGAAGAGGCAAACCGTTACAATCTTCTTGCGCAACCAGAATTTTTCGAAGGAGCGGTCAAACTGCTGGGTCGGCAGCGTCAGGAATTCTACGACCAGTACAAGTTTTATATCGAGCCGGCGACCGACGACCGCCCGCATTTCTTCCGCTTTTTCAAGTGGAATGCCGCTCCGGAATTGTTTACTCTGCGCGAGCAGGGCGGCATGGCGCTGCTCGACTGGAGCTACCCGCTGCTGGTTGCGACACTGGTGCAGTCGATCGCGGCCAGCATCTTGCTGATCCTTGTACCGTTGACATTGTCTCGTTGCCGGCAAAACTTGCCCGGCATGGCGGCAGCCTTGTATTTTCTCTTTATCGGTTTTGCGTTCATGTTCATGGAGATCGCCTTCATCCAGAAATTCGTGCTTTTCCTGTCGCATCCCCTGTATGCCGTAGCGGTGGTGTTGTGTGCATTCCTGCTGTTCGCCGCTGTTGGAAGCTGGCTTTCCGGAAAGTGGCAAAACGAGCGCTGGCAGGCGGCGAACAAGGTCACGCTGGCCGTGATTGTGCTGGCAATAATATCGCTGCTTTACTTATCCATCCTTCCCGCCCTGTTTCAGGCGACGATCCATTTGCCCGACGCGGCTAAAATAATCATTTCGGTGGCACTGATCGCACCGCTGGCGATATGCATGGGCGTGCCTTATCCAACCGGCATGACGCTGATGGCTGACACGTCGGGGGAGTCCATTCCCTGGGTGTGGGCGATCAATGGTTTCGCCTCGGTGGTGGGCGCTGTTCTCGCAACGTTGCTGGCGATTCATCTGGGGTTCGGGAAAGTGATCCTGCTTGCAGCCATGGTCTACGGATTGGCAAGTTTGATGCTGAGGAGATTTGCCTGATGCTCAAGTATCCTGGGGAGGAGGAATGCGCATGATGTTGCATGCGCTGGGTATCCTGGCTGTTGCTTATGGTGGGCTGGTGCTGCTGCTATATGCATTCCAGTCGCATCTGGTGTTCTATCCCGGAACCGGTCGTGAGTTGATTGCCACTCCTGCCCAAGTCGGGTTGTTATACGAAGACATTCATCTGGAAACTTCCGACGGTATCAGTTTGCAATCCTGGTATATACCATCTTTGCAGCCGCGCGGTACGGTGCTTTTCCTGCATGGCAATGCGGGAAATATCTCTCACCGGCTCGATTCGGTGAACATGTTTCATCGCCTGGGCTACAACATGCTGATCTTCGATTACCGCGGCTACGGTAACAGCAGCGGCACGCCGACCGAGCAGGGCACCTATCGTGATGCCGATGCCGCCTGGCGCTACCTCGGTGCCTGACCTCGCCCGTCATTTCTATCCGTTTCTGCCGGTACGGTTGCTTGCGCGTATCAGATACGATACACGGGAATACCTGCGGTCTGTTTCTGCACCGGTGCTGATCGCCCACAGCCCAGAAGATGACATCATTCCGTTCGAGCATGGTCGTGCTTTGTTCGCTGCGGCCAATTCTCCCAAGCAGTTCCTCGAACTTGCTGGCGGACATAACGATGGATTCATTTTCATGCGCGAATCATGGGTAAGGGAACTTGGAGATTTTCTCGACAAACATTTAGAAGCGGCTTGCATCCGGTGCAACCAGATCACGGCAGGTTGTCCGATTGCTTTGGCAAACCGAAAAAAGACGGCACGCTAGTGCCGTCTTCAATTGCATCAGGTATGTGTACTACCAGGAGAATGCAGCGCCAGCACCTGCTATTGCACTACCCCGGGTTGATGTTCCCAAGCTTACACGGAAAACCATTCTGGGCGTTGCGCGAAAATTGCCGCCAACCGCTACTCCTGCAGTGCCCTTGAAGTAACCGACGCCAACACCAATCGACACATCCTTGCTTTCATCAAGCGCGGGGATGTTCCCCAGTGCTACAGTAGACGCAACACCGCCATAAACATCTTTGAGCTGCCTAAAATTCACAGCATCATAGTCTTCAGTGGCATCTGCAACCCCCGTCACTTTAATTGGTGAACCAGTGGCAACATTCGCGAATGTTGCGCTATTGTTGTTCAGTGTCAAACTGGTGGAATTCGTACCCCCGCTGAGCACAGTTTCAGTCGGAGTCACTACCAAGCCATGGCCCGTGCTGTTCTCCAATGTGACAGTAGTCGCATTCATCGACAGCGTGGCGCCGTTGCCATTTGCGTTCACCCCGCTAGAATTCACTATAACGGAATTGCCTGCGCCATTCAGGGTTGTTGATGTGGTACCCGAGATGCTGTTAGTGGCACCCTGCATGGTGTTGATCGATGTGCCTGCGCTACCAATGGTGTTAGTCGAACCTGTATTCCCTCCATAAGTGTTTAGCCCACCCGTTACAGCCGTACCATTGGTAAGCGCTTGTATGCTGCCGCCTCCACCCGACACGGACATCGTGTTGGTGTTCGTCGCAGTATTGGTGTTAGTCGTGCCCGCAATTGCTACGGAGCCTCCCCCTGTCGTGTTGCCAATATTGGTTGCGAAACCCCCGGTTGTGTTGATGTTAGTCGTGCCAGTAATGGTGTTGGTACCGGTGATGGTGTTGGTTGCACCCTGCATTACGTTAGCCGATGAAGTTCCATTACCAATGGTGTTGCTTGAACCAAAAGTCAACGTACCGATGTTGTTTGTTCCGCCCACCAGACTGTTCGTGGCGCCCTGCAAAATGTTGGTCGATGTGCCTACCTGTCCAATGGTGTTGGATGACGGCTGAGTTGTGCCGATACTATTGGTTGCTCCGTTCAGGTTGGCATTTCCACCGATGGTTGCATTGCCGGTTGTGTTCAGCGTGTCGGAACTTATGTTGCCAGTGTTGGTGATGCCGGTTGTGGTCGATGCTCCGGATACACCCAGAGTGGTGGTGCTGACGTTGCCGGTATTGGTGATTCCTGTTGTCGTTGACGCCCCGGTAACACCCAAAGTGCCGCCGACAGTTACGTTACCCGAGGTCGTGAGGGAAGTAACCCCGGTAACTGCGCCGGCGCTAATGTTGACGCCAGAAACAGTGGATCCGGCAGGTGCGGCAGTGCCATCACTGACCAAAACATCACCAACAGCAGCCTGCGCTCCGTTTGAAAACAGCGTCAAGATGATTGTTGCGAACACCAAAAAATATTTGGCTTGAAGTTTGCCTGATTCATGATTTTCTCCCTTGTAGATTCTAAACAACTCGACAATCAAAATATGAATCTGAAACAGAGCGGCTAATCATTTATTCACTGGCGCCTACCAGACGGTATTGTTTAATGAAGGCTTGCAATCATAATTTGCTTGCTAGACAGTCCTTCCCTGAAGGCATTATGAAAAATCTCGAGCTAAAACCGCGATCCGGCACAAGGATTATTGGAGAACTGTGTTCATGCCAGTCGTATGTATTCTGCACCCCGCCGGAATGCCTAGAATATAGGCGCTTTTCTGAATTGTTTGTAAGACAAACGCGGATTATTCCATCGGTGTTCGTCCTATTGGGGAAATAATCCTCTGCCTTTGTTGATGACTAAGCAATAATATTGGAACTGTGTTGAGCTTAGATAAGTGGCGCGAGCGATACAGCAAAATACAAGGTGGTATTCGATGAGCAAAGGACCGGTCATATGCTTGCTTAAGTACACACGACAGCTAATAAAAGGCATAGAATTACATTGAGCGTGCCCGTCATGCAGGAAATTGTAAGGAGATAAACATGTACCAACGTATCCTGGTTCCTATCGATGGTAGTGTGACTTCCGAGCGCGCCTTGCAGGAAGCGATCAAGCTGGCGAACGGCAGTTCTATATTGCGCCTGGTATATGTGGTAGAGGAAATATATTCTCTGGATGCAGAGGCCTATGCCTTTGTGAATTATCCCTCGTTGCAGGAAGCTATGCGCAATACCGGCGAACGGATTCTCGCGCAGGGAGCAAAGAAAGTGCAACAGTCAGGCTCGAAGGTGGAGACGGCGCTGCTTGATATATCAGGCGAACGGGTCGCCAGCGTGATTGACGGTGAGGCACGGAAATGGGGGGCCGATCTGATCGTTATCGGCACTCATGGCCGTTCAGGGTTGGGCCGCTTACTGTTGGGTAGTGTTGCTGAAGGAGTGGCCCGCGGCACCTCTGTTCCTGTCTTGCTGATCCGCGTTGAATGAATGCGGCAACCAATAACATTGTTTTTCTTGAATTTCGTCAGGCCGGGAATTGTCTGACATCATTAGATTGCCAGTGCTTCATCTTTGAATTTGACATTGCTGCGGACGATTCACCTGACAGTAGTCGAGTTGCAGTATATTTCGGCTCGGCCTGCAAAATGCTTCAATTCTGATTTTGCAGAGCTGCAGTCCGCAATGCTGTAAAATCTCTTAAATGAACAAAGCATTCACCCGCGAAAACGACTCGCTCGAAAGCGAAGTCGATCCTTCTGTCCAACTGCCTGCAGGCGTGAAAAACTACATTACGCCAAGCGGATTCCGCAAACTCCAGGATGAGCTTGAGATGCTGTGGAAAGTGGAGCGCCCCGAATTGGTGAAGACAGTCGCGTGGGCAGCTTCCAACGGGGATCGCTCAGAAAATGGCGATTACATCTATGGCAAAAAGCGGCTGCGGGAGATTGACCGGCGCGTGCGCTTCCTGCGCATGCGTCTGGAGCAGGCAGAAGTAGTCGATCCGGCACGGCGTGGGGAGTGCGATCAGGTGTTTTTCGGCGCAACCGTGACGGTTAGCGACGAAACCGGTTGTCGGAGCAACTACTGTATCGTCGGTGTCGATGAGGCGGATGTTGCGCGTGGATATATCAGTTGGGTTTCTCCCTTGGCAAGGGCGCTGCTCAAATTGCGCGTGGGTGATGTAGCGATGCTGCGCACCCCAGCAGGCGAAAGCGAGATTGAGGTGCTGACTGTAACTTACAGAAAACTTGAATGAATATCTCTCTATTGCAGCTTTGCGTCAGGCAGTAAGTTTGTTATGTTGTGCCCCTGAATGAACCTTGTGATGGTGGGGGTTCAGATAGAATATTAAATAATTATCATACTTAATCGAATATGGATGAAAAGCTGTTACGAATTCTAAACAATCGCAAGCAAAACTATCCCCATGCGCTGGAGAAACAGTTTCCGCGGGTGTTTTCCCAGATCATGTCTATGTGGGACAAGCCTGAGATCGATGCCTTGTTTTCAGAATTGATGGTCACCAATCGTTCCGACCGCCAGGGATTTCCGCCGGATGTGGCATCCGACATCATCTATCTCAGCATGGTGCATAGCCGTCAAAGTGGCCGCCAGGAGACCAATGATCCGTGGGGGCATGTTTCGGAAAAGATCAAGGCCGAGATACAAAGTCAAGGCGTGGAATATTCGCCACGGGGCTTCATCAAGGCCGCCGAGTCGGGTAGGCGCGATGTAATAGCTTTGTTCTTGAGTGCTGGTGCGGATGTAGATACTTGTGATGATCGGCTATGGACCCCTTTGATGATCTCTGCTTTCAATGGAGACGAAGAAATGGCCACTTTGCTGATAAAAAGTGGTGCCAATATTCATCACAGGGATGGTGCAGGATATTGTCCGCTACACTGGGCTGCATTCAATGGTTTTGCCAAAGTCGTGAAGCTGTTATTGAGCAAGCATGCCAATGTCAATGCTTGCAGCAATCATGGCTGGACAGCTCTCATGCAAGCAGCGACACGCGGACATTTGTCGGTGAGTTTTTTGTTGCTGGAAAATGGCGCTGATGTAAATGCCTCCTCCAATGACGGCTGGACAGCGCTGCACAAAGCCTGTGCAAATGGCCATTTGCCGGAAGTGAAATTGTTGCTGAGCAAGGGGGCGGATTTCAGAAAAAAATACAAGGATGGTACGACGGCCTTGGATCTTGCCAGGAAAAACAAGCATATGGAGATCGTATCTTTGCTGTCTGGCGGCAAGGTGTGAGCTTTAAGCAATTACTGTTGATACAATATGCGTCTTCAAAACTGGAATAACCGATCAAATTATGCAGACGGGAGCGCAACATGAAAAAGATCGAGGCGATAATCAAGCCATTCAAGCTGGATGAAGTACGTGAAGGACTTTCTGAAGTCGGAGTCAGCGGATTGACGGTAACCGAAGTGAAGGGTTTCGGCAGGCAAAAAGGGCATACCGAGCTGTATCGCGGCGCTGAATATGTCGTGGATTTTCTTCCCAAGGTCAAGGTGGAGGTTGTTGTACCATCAGAATTGCTGGATAGGGCGGTCGAAGCGATCATCAAATCTGCGCATACTGGCAAGATCGGTGACGGAAAGATATTCGTCTCTTCTGTGGAGCAGGTAATACGTATACGTACCGGTGAGACCGACGAAACAGCGCTTTAAAGACAATCTGATTTTCCTCATGATGGTGCATTGGCATGCAATATATTGGCCTCTAGGCTCATCTATTGCATGCTGATTTACTGGCTTGGATGGCATGCGTATAATGCCTGCTTTGCCGAGGGCTGCACAATATGAGCAACATCCAAAAAGCTCTGACCTTTGACGACGTTCTGCTCGTTCCCGCTTATTCCAATGTATTGCCGCGAGATGTTAGTCTGCGCACCCAGCTTACCCGCAACATTAGCCTGAATATTCCGTTGCTGTCTGCTGCCATGGATACCGTGACCGAGTCTCGCCTTGCGATCGCGCTGGCCCAGGAAGGCGGGATCGGTATCCTGCACAAGAACATGTCTGCACAGGCACAGGCTGCCAAGGTGGCCAAGGTAAAGCGTTTTGAAAGCGGCGTGGTCAAGGATCCGATCACCATTACGCCGGATATGACCGTGCGCAATGTGCTTGATCTTACCCGGCATCACAAAATCTCGGGCTTGCCGGTGGTGCAGGGCAAGCGTCTGGTAGGGATAGTCACCAACCGCGATCTGCGATTTGAGAACAATCTGGATCAGCCAATCCGGAACATCATGACTTCGAGCGATCGCCTGATTACCGTCAAGGAGAATGCCAGTCTGGAAGAGGCGCGTGCCCTGATGCACAAGCACCGAATCGAGCGCGTGTTGGTGGTTAATGATGCTTTCGACCTGCGCGGTTTGATGACAGTAAAAGACATCCTCAAAGCCAGCGAGCATCCCTTGGCTTGCAAAGACAGCCACGGCCGCCTGCGTGCTGGTGCTGCAGTCGGGGTGGGCGAGGGAACTGAGGAGCGTGTTTCATTGCTGGCAGAAGCGGGCGTCGATGTGATCGTGGTGGATACTGCTCACGGTCATTCCCAAGGCGTGCTGGACCGTGTCAAATGGGTCAAGGACAACTTCCCGCATGTCGAAGTAATCGGCGGCAACATAGCTACAGGCGTTGCAGCTAAGGCTCTTCTGGATCACGGTGCCGACGGAGTGAAAGTTGGTATAGGACCAGGCTCCATTTGCACCACGCGCATCGTGGCGGGGGTCGGTGTACCACAGATCGCTGCGATCCAGAATGTGTCAAAAGCCCTGCAGGATAGCGGCGTACCGTTGATCGCGGATGGCGGCATCCGCTACTCGGGAGACATTGCCAAGGCGATCGCGTCCGGTGCGCATGCAGTGATGCTGGGTGGATTGTTTGCCGGAACCGAGGAATCTCCGGGCGAAATTGAATTGTTTCAAGGCCGCTCGTATAAATCCTATCGCGGCATGGGCAGTTTGGGAGCGATGCAGCAAGGTTCGAGTGACCGCTATTTTCAGGACAGTGAGGCAAATCAGGACAAATTGGTTCCGGAAGGCGTGGAAGGTCGGGTTCCCTACAAGGGTAGCGTGATCGCAGTGATCCATCAATTAATGGGAGGACTGCGTTCCAGCATGGGATACCTTGGTTGCCCGGATATCGCCACGATGCACACCAAGGCCGAGTTTATCGAGATTACCTCTTCCGGTATCCGCGAGTCGCATGTGCATGATGTGCAAATCACCAAGGAAGCGCCGAATTACCATATCGATTAAACTGCAGGTTCTAGGATAGAGTTTGAAAAATTCCGTATCATGTTCCTTGATCCCCTATCCTGAAATATGCCCCATAAAAAGATCCTGATCCTTGATTTCGGCTCGCAATATACACAGTTGATCGCGCGCCGGGTTCGCGAAACACATGTCTATTGCGAGTTGCATCCCCATGATGTGGACGAAGCATTCATCCGTGCTTTTAATCCCAGCGGCATCATCCTTTCCGGCGGGCCGAATTCAGTCACAGAAGGTGATACACCGCGTGCTCCGCAGATCGTATTTGAGCTGGGCGTTCCGGTGCTGGGCATTTGCTACGGCATGCAGACAATGTCCGCGCAGTTGGGCGGTGCAGTCGAGAATGGTCTGGTGCGGGAATTCGGTTATGCAGAGATACGCGCTCAGGGTCATTCTGCATTGTTGAGGTATATCCAGGACCGAACCAACGACCAGGGACATGGCTTGATCGATGTCTGGATGAGCCATGGCGACAAGGTGACAAAACTGCCGCCCGGCTTCGCGGTGATCGCAAGCAACATCGCAACACCTATTGCCGGTATGGCGGATGAGACGAGGCGCTTTTACGCACTGCAATTCCACCCGGAAGTAACCCATACGCCTCAGGGAAAGGCGATACTGAACAGATTCGTTCATGATATCTGTGGCTGTGCGCAGGACTGGAACATGCCGGATTATGTAAGCGAAGCAGTGGAAAGAATCCGCGCCCAGGTCGGCAAGGATGAGGTCATTCTGGGGTTGTCCGGCGGGGTGGATTCCTCTGTCGCCGCCGCGTTGATCCACCGCGCGATCGGCGACCAGTTGAATTGCGTGTTTGTTGACAACGGATTGCTGCGCTTGAACGAAGCCGAGCAAGTGATGAAAACATTTGCCGACAATCTCGGCGTAAAAGTGATACACGTAGATGCCAGTAACGAATTCCTGCACCATTTGACCGGCGTTTCAGACCCGGAGAAGAAGCGAAAAGTTATCGGGCGCGAGTTTGTCGAAGTTTTCCAGCGCGAAGCAAGGAAATTGCCACAGGCCAAGTGGCTTGCACAGGGAACTATCTATCCGGACGTGATCGAGTCGGCCGGGGCAAAAACCAAGAAGGCGCATACCATCAAGTCACACCATAACGTCGGAGGCTTGCCGGAAAGCCTGCACCTTAATCTGCTTGAGCCGTTGCGCGAACTGTTCAAGGATGAAGTGCGCGAGCTCGGCGTGGCGCTAGGCCTGCCGCATGACATGGTGTATCGCCATCCGTTCCCAGGTCCGGGACTCGGCGTGCGTATCCTCGGCGAAGTTAAGCGGGAATACGCCGATCTGCTGCGCCGTGCCGATGCGATCTTCATCGAGGAATTGCGCGCTTCCGGATGGTACGAAAAGACCTCGCAAGCCTTTACCGTGTTCCTGCCGGTCAGGAGTGTCGGTGTGATGGGTGATGGCCGGACTTACGAATGGGTGGTGGCATTGCGCGCAGTGCAAACCCAGGATTTCATGACTGCTCACTGGGCTGAACTGCCCCACGCACTGCTGGGAAAAATCTCCAATCGTATTATCAACGAAGTGCGCGGCATCAACCGTGTAGTGTACGACATCTCCGGCAAACCCCCCGCAACGATAGAGTGGGAGTAGCGACCTCGACACGGTGCGGCGAAGTCGGCGGTGCGGGAGAGGTCGCCAGCGGGAGTTTCTGCAGACGGCTGGCTTACGCCAGCAACATATTACATCCGTTGCCCGCAGAGGGCTCCCCATGAGCCATTCCCGCCTCTAAGTCTTCACCGCAGCAGTTGTCGAGTTGTCCTCATAAGCTCCCGGCACGATACGACGTGAAACATTATATTCCCCAGTATGTTTACTAACTCTTTGAAATAGACTGGTTTATCATCGTTGTTCAAGGCTTAGCCTGTCGTTTCAAACTGCTATCTTGGTATCGTCAAGATAGGTTCCGAATCAGTGCGGACACGCATTGGACGGTATACAAAGGCGATGTTATGTCAAAACCATTTATGTGCAAATCCGTCGGCCACGACACCGGGAATGAAAAGTGTAGCGTGGAGTTGCAGGCTAAGGCCCGACAATGTACAAATTTCGAACGCCGTTTTCAAAATGAGCATGAAGCAAGGCTGCGTGCAGAAGCAGAATTGCGCCAACTTCAGTTTGAATTCGCTGTGCTGTCGAGACGCAATGAGCAGGCTGATTTGGATGGTTCAGCAGCAGACTATGCGCATCTTCTAGCGCTTGAGGCGGCTGAGCGTCGTGCAACGGCGAGCAAAAAAGCGAGGGTCGAGGCTGAGCGAAAACTCAAGGCTGAAAAGGAAGCGGCAGAGTTGGCGGAGTCCAAAGCCGAGGCTGACAGAAATGCATGGCAGCTGCAGGAGCAGGCAAATGTGCTGTTGCGCAAGGCAGAGCAAAAAGCGAAAGAGCGCCTGTCCTCAGAAACCATGGCCAGCAAAGCGGCAGCGTTCAAGCTTCAGACCGAACGTGAGCTGGCCGCTCTGGCTGAACAACGCGCCTATGCTGAGTTGCAGATTGCGCACGAAGCCGAGTTGAAGCTGCGAGCAGAAACCAGAGAATTCGCGCTGACAAATGAAATGCTTGTGACATTGCGAAAGGTTCATGGCATTTCCGGTGGGCACATTCTGGTCGAACCACACGCAATCGATGAAGACGTGCTAAAGAATAGAGATCAGGCCGTTCAAGCGCCGCCTGGTGAGGAGATACAGAAATCCGCGCTTGATAATAAATCGAATTAAGTGCACATACTAAATTTCGGGCACCAACGAACGAGATACAGAATCCGTCTTGAGTAGACCACTGCGATTGATTTCAGCAACATGACGCCGCTGTGAAATCACAAAGCTTAATCGGCTTGTTGTGGGATGTCTGATAAGGTCGGCAGCTTGTTAATTCGGGGTATAGGGGCTTGTTGCAGTATGTTCCTCTGCCTAACGCTGTAACAATGGGTTCCAAATGAAAAATACCCCTTTAGTCAAAGCAATAATCTGGATATCCATAGTTGCTTTGTCTGCGACATTCACACTGCAACATCTACTGACAGACCGATTCTGGCTGGTGCTGTTGGACAATTTGCACTGGACTGCCGGTACCGCTGCAGCTGCCGCGCTGGCATGGCTTGGTTATGTTCATGGTAACGGTCCTGAGCGCTTAGCGCGACGATGGTTCTTTTTCGGACTGGCTTCCTATTTCGTTGGTCAGATACTGTTCGATATCCAGGTCTATTCAGGCTGGAATCCGTTTCCAGCTCCCTCCGATTTCTTTTACCTGATGCTGGGCCCAGGTTGCTTGTTGGGTATGGTGGCCGCGATGCGCATCCAGTTGCCAAGAAACAACCGCGGGGTGACAGTGCTCGATACTGCAATCTTGAGCATTTCGTTGATGACCATGATACTTACTGTGTACCTGCCGAAGGCGGATAGTCCAGATACGCTGTCATTGATAGTCATGACTGCATATCCACTGGTGCTGTTGACCGCGGCCTGTTTTGGTATCTTGTTGATGCTGCATTTGCGCCCGCGTCCGGAATGGCCATGGATACTGTTTCAGATCGGGCTGTGCATGCAAGGGCTGATCTGGATGTGGTGGAACGTTGAAGTCCTTTCAGGGACGACTGAAGATGCCTCATTACTGAACCAGATGTTTTCCGTTGCTTCAATCGTAGTCGGCGGTTCTGCAATGAAGTGGCGCATGCTTGCATCAGACAGCAAGCGCTACGCAAGCTGGAATGAAGGAGTGTTGCGCATGCTGCCGTTGCTGGCAGTCGTGATCTCCGCCCTTGCAGCTGCGCTGGCACTGTCTTCAAACACCATACTGCCTTTGCTCAGAGATACGGTCATGTATGCAGCAATCGCGGTTATATTGCTTGCAGCTATTCGCCAGAGCCTGACGATTAAGGAGCATGAACAGTTGCTTGAAGCCGAGAAGGCGGTTGCTGACTCGAGAAGATTTTTGCAGGCAGTGATAGATGCCATACCAGTGGGAATATTCTGGAAAGATCGCGATCTGCGCTATGTCGGTGGCAACGCCGTGTTTGCCAGGGATGCAGGTTTTGTAAAATCCAGCGATATTGCCGGCAAGACAGATTTTGACCTTTCCTGGAGAGGATATGCAGAGGAGTTCCGTGCTGACGATCAGTCTGTTATTGATTCGGGCATTGCCAAACTCGATTACGATGAACAGATGACCATGGCAGATGGTAGAACCATATGGGCACGCACTTCCAAAGTACCTTTGCAGAATAATGACAATAAAAATATCGGCATCTTGGGTGTTTACAGAGACATTACTGCGCAAAAGGAGGCGGAAGACGAAATTTACACCCTGGCTTTTTATGATGCCCTTACCAGCCTCCCAAATCGCAGGATGTTTCTTGAAAGGGTGCGGCGTTACATCGCTTCGGGCATACGTCACAATAATTACGGTGCCATTTTGTTCCTCGATCTCGACAACTTCAAGACTCTGAATGATACCCATGGCCATGCCATTGGCGATATGTTGCTGATTGAGGTTGCCAACCTGTTGAAGTTGTGTGTGCGAGAGGGAGATGCGGTAGCAAGATTGGGCGGGGACGAATTTATCATATTGCTGGAAGGATTGAGTACTGACATCCAACAGGCAGCGACTCAAGCTGAAAATGTGGCGTTAAAGATACTCGAATTGACACGCAAGCCGATTTTGCTGCAAGGATTTGAGCACCATGGATCCATCAGTATCGGCATCATCCTGTTTCGTGGCGATGAACTTGGCGATGAAGAACTGCTAAAGTACGCCGATACGGCCATGTACGAAGCAAAAAAAGCCGGTCGCAACACACTGCGCTTCTTCGACCCGGTCATGCAATCCAAGCTGGAATCCCGCATGATACTGGATGCCGGTCTGCGGCAGGCACTTAATGAACGTCAATACGAACTCCATTATCAGATTCAGGTAAATCATGATCTGAAGGCGATAGGGGCAGAAGCGCTGTTGCGCTGGCTACACCCGGAGCGCGGCCTGATTCTTCCTCTGGATTTTATCCAGTTGGCGGAAGAAACCGGCCTGATCCTGCCGATCGGCCAGTGGGTGCTGGAGACAGCCTGCGAGTGCCTCGAGTCATGGGAGGCAGACCCGCTTACCCGTGGACTGGATCTGTCTGTCAATGTGAGTCCGCGCCAGTTTCGGCAACCGGATTTCGTCGATCAAGTTCGCGGGACTTTGGCCAGGATAGGCAATGACCCGAGAATGCTCAAGCTGGAGCTGACTGAAAGCATGGTGCTGGAAAATATCCAGGATACCACCAACAAGATGCGGGAATTGAAAGAGATCGGTGTGCGATTCTCGATGGATGATTTTGGCACCGGCTATTCATCTCTTTCGTATCTGACGCAGTTGCCTTTCGACCAGTTGAAAATTGACCAGACATTCGTGCGCAATATCGGGGTGAGATCCACCGACGAAACCATCATCCAGACTATCATAGGAATGGGACGCAACCTTGGAATGGAAATTATTGCCGAAGGAGTTGAGACAGAGCAGCAGCGTGCCTTTCTTGAACATTACAACTGCCGTGCCTACCAGGGATACCTGTTTGGCAAGCCGGAATACTTGTCGGCTTTCGAACAGAGGCTGGGTCGGTTTATACCAAAGCAACAATAAACGCTAATTTTCCTGGCTGCTTACACAGCTTTAAGGAGAATGGATACTTGTTTCTCAAGTGGACACCGGCAATGAAGATCGTAGAGTCCTGGTTGATGATGCTATAGTCAGTCAGCCTGCAAGGCGTTGCACAACTTGTCGATCATCTCCGGCTTGGAGAGCGATGCACCGCTGATCCAGAACACATCCTCTGCGCGGCTGCCTAGAGTATTGATCTTGGCCCGATGCAGTCTGATAGCATGCTGGTCGAGTATCAGCGCGATGCGCGCCAACAAGCCCGGCCTGTCGCCAGCGATCAGCGAAAGCACGAACATGCCCTTTCCGTCGGGTTTTATCTCGACCCGGGTTCGGATCGGGAAGTGTTTTAGCTGGCGGCTGATGCGGCCCGTGGCCGGGAGCGACATTGGCTTTGCCTGCATAATCTGCTGAGCCAGCTCGAATTCGATGTAAGTCATGATGTCGCGGTATACAGTCCTGCTGCGCACGGCTTCCATGATTTGGAAACTGTTCAATGCAAAGCCGTGACGCGTAGTGTGGATCTTGGCCTCGACGATGGTGAAATTCATGCGTGCGAAAAAGTCGCAGATGCGAGCAAACAGGCCGCGCTGATCGGGGCAAAATACCATCACCTGCAAACCCTCGCCAACCCTGCTTAAACGCGCTTTCACGACTGGGCTGGCGGGATTTACCTTGGACGATAACAAGCGGGTATGCCATGCGATTTCCTGTGCCTCGTGATCCAGAAAATAACTGTCCTCAAGTTGCGCCCAAAGCAATTGATAGGTTTCGGCTGACATCGCATACAGATTTAGTATTGTTGATGCCTCCCGGCGTATTTCACCAAGCCGGTCGGAAACCATACCGTCGCTCATATAGCGTCTCGCCAGGCGAAACAGGTCTTCAATCAATTTGGCTTTCCATGCATTCCATACTTTCGGGCTGGTGCCGCGCACGTCGGCCACAGTCAGCAGATACAGAGCAACAAGGTAGCGGTCGTTTTTGATCTTACCTGCGAAATTCGCGATTACCTCGGGGTCCGACAAGTCCTGTTTCTGCGCAGTAGCGGAAAGGCTAAGGTGGTGCTCTACCAGCCATACAATCAGGTCGGTATCGTCATGGTTGAGTTGATGCAATACACAGAATGCGTGCGCGTCCTTTTTTCCCAACTGCGAGTGATCGCCGCCGCGTCCCTTGGCAATATCATGGAACAGGCCCGCAATATAGAGTACTTCTGGACGGGCGAATTCACCAAGCAATTTGCTGCATAGCGGATATTCGTGCGCAAACTGCGATACGGCGAAGCGACGCAGGTTGCGCACCACCATCAGAATATGTTCATCAACAGTGTAAACATGGAACAGGTCATGCTGCATCTGTCCCACGATACGCCCGAAAGCCGGTATATACGCGCCCAGGATACCGTATTGGTTCATGCGTCGCAGGGCGTGAAGCACCCCCTGCGGTTGGCGCAGGATCTCCATGAAGCGTGCCTGGTTCAGCGGATCGCGTCGGAATGAGGCATCGATGTAGTGTTGTGCGCGCCATAGCGCGCGCAAGGTCTTCGCGCTGAGATCGGACAGTTCGGGGTGTTTTTCCAGCAACAGGAAAAGTTCGAATATCGCACCGGGAGTATGCTCAAACAGTTGTTCGTCACGGATGTCCAACAGCGTCCCGACTGCCCTGAAGCGCTCATTCAACGCGTGTACCGCAGACGACTCCCGGAAAATGTGGTCACGCAGGCTTTGCAGAAGTATCGTGTTGAACTGGCGAATCGCACGCTTGGTCTTGTAGTAACGCTGCATCAGGTGCTCGCTGGCACGACGATTGGCCGAGGCGGCAATACCCATCTGCTCGGCGAGTGGGGTTTGGAAATCGAAGATCAGCCGGTCTTCGCGGCGCTTGGCAAGATAATGCAAACGGATGCGCAGTTCCTTAATAAAAGAATCGTGCCGCGCGATCTGGCGCGCTTCGGCAGTTGTAATCAGACCGGTCCTGGCCAGAGTTATCCAGCTCGTGCCCAAGCCAACCGCATGAGCGATCCAGGTGATGGTTTGCAGGTCGCGCAGGCCCCCGGGGCTTTCCTTCAGGTTGGGTTCGAGGTTGAAGTCCGAGTCTACGAAACGGTCATGACGTTGCTGTTGCTCTTGCAGCTTGGCAAGAAAAAATTCACGCGGGTCAAGGTATTGGTGCAGTACGTTTTTCAATTCGCCATACAGCCTGGTATCGCCATCAAGCAGGCGTGCTTCTAACAGGTTGGTCTGCACGGTAATGTCTTCGGATTCCTTAAGGCATTGAGCGATGGTGCGGATGCTATGCCCGACTTCCATGCCGATGTCCCAGAGCAAGCCTATAAGCGCTTGCAGCTTCTGTTGCAGCGCTTCGTCCGGATCGGCATACAGCAGAATCAGAAGGTCGATGTCTGAACGTGGATACAGCTCGCCGCGCCCGTAACCACCTACGGCCACCAATGCAATCTGCTCAGGCATGTCGAGCTGTTTCCAGACAAGGTGCAGATATTTGTCTATTAACCAGCTGTGCGAACTTAACAAACGAGCTGCCCTTGCATGCAACAAAAAGTCGCGCTCGAGAGCGGAACGATCGTCGCGCAATGATGCACGTAATGAGGAAATATTGACGGAATTTATGATACGTTGAGTGTTATCCGTTGACTTATTCATAGAATACTCGTGAATAAGACATGCGACCGAAGTTCTGAAAACAATTTCATCATAACCAGCGACTTGGCTGATAACGCCTGCAGGCTTAGAACCAGGCACTTCGTTGTTGTTCTTGGACGGCCTGGTGGAATGGCCATGGTTTTCATCAGTCGAAGGCTGGCAGTTTTATCAGGGTGGAGGAGGGCAACCATCGGAAAGGGTCAGTACTTCAAAACCACTATCGGTGACTAGTATGGTGTGTTCGTATTGCGCTGACAGGCTGTGATCCTTGGTCACTACCGTCCAACCATCGCCGAGCTGCTTGATGCCCGCTTTGCCGGCATTGATCATCGGTTCTATTGTAAAGGTCATGCCAGGCTCGAGTTTCAAGCCTGTCTTGGGTTTTCCGTAATGCAATACCTGCGGCTCTTCATGGAATTTCCGGCCGATGCCATGGCCGCAAAATTCCCGCACCACGCTATATCCCATAGGCTCGACAAAACTTTGAATGGCATGGCCGATATCGCCTAGATAAGCGCCCGGGTTTACCGCGCGGATGCCGTGC
>Ga0224495_10000260_pt1 | contig 42896 bp, 31 predicted proteins | sample SF_Jul11_sed_USG_FD_168128 | JGI IMG/M metagenome (GOLD analysis project Ga0224495, IMG submission 168128) | Sediment microbial communities from San Francisco Bay, California, United States - SF_Jul11_sed_USGS_4_1 | ecosystem: Environmental > Aquatic > Marine > Sediment | place: USA: California... | reverse complement strand
CCCTCTGAACCTCCAAAAGAAGTGCCCCCCCCCCCCCCCCCCCCTCTTTGTCATAGTAGATACGTATTCACACAGACTGTAGATATCCGCCCCAAACGCCCCCGTCCTGTTGAAATACGGTTGGGTGGACAGCCACCGAACCGCGGCAACAATCTTGCCATAGACGAGCGACCAACGGGAGCGGGTCGATACACGCAAATGATTCCTCGATCTTATCTGCCTAAAGGCAGTACCCCCAAGGGGACTCGAACCCCTGTTACCGGGATGAGAACCCGGCGTCCTAGGCCGCTAGACGATGGGGGCGTATATCAATTGACTATTGATTATTGCCGATTGTCTAATAAGCCGAAAACAAGCTCATCGAGAGCTTGTTTTCGGCAATAGCGGCGGGTGGATTCGAACCACCGACCCTGGGCTTATGAATCCCATGCTCTAACCAACTGAGCTACGCCGCCTAAAGTCTGAGTGTACCAAAGCCAAGCAGTTTATCCAAAAATTGCGTCTTGACAAGAAAAATTTTTCGTTTCAACGTGGTTTTCTTATTAGGATAGACTCTTGGTCTTTTGACAAATATTTGAAAAGGAAACGGTTATTATGTGATTTAAGGGCCATCTGTGCCCGGTTGAAACAGAATCGTGTTGTCGGCATTCGGTTCAGCCAAAAGCGAAGAGGATTTCAGATTAACTTCCAGGTTTTGGGTCGGGAACCCCGGATGGGCGGCTGAAAGGGTGTAATCTCCTGGTGGGGCTGCCAGGAACGCCCCGCGTCCGGTTGATGAAGCGGTGATGATGTCACTTTCCTGGTTTAGCCAGATTTGTGATTCGGACAGGATAAGCCCCGTTTCGTCCGCTACCACTACATAAAGAGGACTAAGGGATTCGAGAATTACAGTCGGATCAATATCCAGCACCATTTCCGGCTCATACTGTAGGTCAACCTGGGTAAATTCAAAGAGCTGACCCCTGACAAAAGTCGCCAGACTATAGACATCGGCAGGGATGTTTACGAGTTCGTAGGAGCCGTCGGCACTGGGTGCGATATCAATATGCAGTTGTTGATTGGCATTGGTCAGGAACAGATTCACCGGGCTGGCCTCAAGAAAGCGTCCTGTCAATACCGCCGTTTCACTCGGGACGGGGTCGAGTTGAATAAATTGTTCGTCTGGTCCGTCTGTAACGTCCACGTTTTGCTGAATCCAAACGCCGCTGTCCAATCCCACCTTCAGAACATAGGCACCGGGAATGACCTTTTCGAACCGCACAGAGCCGTCCGTGTCCATAACGGCCTGAACCTGGCTCAGATTGTCGGATATATCCATTCCGTAAGCGAGCACCGCCTCGGTCGCGACGGCAGTATTTGGATCAGATTGATATGCTGTTGATACAAAGGCCGTTTCGAGATTGATATTGGCATTATACATTTCCTGCTCAGGCATTTCGATCATGGCCAATCGACGGATCTGATTGTCAAACCCCTTGTTCAGGAGATAATACAGGCCTGCGGGCACCCCCGAGAAAGAAAAGCGGCCCGCCGGGTCAGTCATAATCTCCTGACCGAAAGACGCGTAATCAATGTCAAGCGTATCACTCAAATACACGGTTTGACTGGAAAGGGCGATGCCGTCAATGAAAACCGTTCCTGTCAAGACGGGTTTGCCGCCGAAATTTGCGATACACACGGAATCTTTCTTGCACCAGACAGCCCGTGTCATTGACCGGGTATCTCCGGCCTGTATCTTTGCGGTCAAATAAGCGGGGCCTTCATACGCGGCGGTAAATTCGTATTGGCCCTCCGGGCTTGTTTTGACGGAGGCAATTTTTCTACCGGTTTTTTGGCTGGAAAACAAGGTGTTTTCTGACAGCTCCAAGACGACATTCGCAATCGGCTGGTTTAATAAATCATTGACGGTCCCTGTGACAATGGGGATCGTTGCGGGCAACGGGGTCTCTTTGGGTTCGGAAACGTGAGGGGGCGCAACGGGGGCCGCCTCCGGGAATCGGTTCAGGATTTCTGTAATGGCAACGGCAAAGGGATTGTCATCCGACGGTTCGGCATACCATTGTTCTTCGGCCTGTTCCAGCAAAGGAATCGCCGAGGGGTCCCCAAGTTTGCCGATAAAGTAGGCCGCCGTCGCCTGGCTCATAAACTCCCCGGACTTGAGAATCTCAAGCAGCGCTTCCAGGTTTCCTTCCTGCCCTAAAGCAAATACCAGTTTCAGCTCTTCTTCGTCAAGATTAGATTTCGACGTTTTGGGGGCTTCAGAGCCCATTTTTTTTGTCGGGATTTCTTTTGCGGTTGTCGTTTCTGCCGGCGTTTTGACAGCAGGCGGCTCATCGCTTTGGTTGCGTGTTGCTATATACAATCCCGCGATCAAAATGACTACCACCGCCCCGATAGCAGCAGGGAGATATGGTTTTTTGGCGGGACGTTCTGAATGCAGCGGCCCCGTCCCCTGCACGGCCTCAAGTACGTTTCGGCGAATCATATCGATTTTCGTGTCATCCAGTATCTGATAGGATGCGGTGGTACTGAGCAGCCTTTCCAGATTCGTATCCAGCGTATCGATTTCTCCCGCCGCATTGGACTCCGAAAAGCCCGAATTCGCTTTTGAAATAAGCTGAAAAAAAACTCTTCGGAACGAATGCCGGCACCGATACAACCGACTTTGGATCTCTTCGACTGAACAGTTCATTTCTTCGGCAATATTCTCAATGGTGTCCAAGTGGTTGTAGCGGTGGATCAGCAGGTCACGATCCGCCTGTTCCAGTTCAGCCAGTGTCGTCTGAATAATCTCGTGGACAAACGGATTATCAACCGTTTTTTCCTGAAGCGATTCGCTACGGAGACGGGCTAATCCGCACATGATATCATCGGGCAGTTGTGACCAGGCCCAGGGCCGTTGGGGTTTCATTTGTCTCTGCTGCAGTCCCTCGTCACGTACTTGCCGTGCATGTTCTTTGAGCCACCCGAAGAGTGTTTGCTCGTCGGGGTTGAAATCGCTTATGTTCCGTACGGCCTGCCCGAAGGTGCGGCCGGTCAATTCCGCAGCGGTCTGTTCATCGGCACCCACCTGAAAATACATCCAGGTATAGATGACCGGCCCGAAATCATGGATAAATGCCTCCAATGTTTCGGCGTCACCGCCGAGAAGGACACCAATTTGGTTTTTGTTCCAATCTTTTTCCATCGAGACCGCCGCTGTTATGGGACCTTTGTCGTACCGAGCCACAATACCTATTATATCGGATATTTCCGGCGGTCTCAGCAGTTGTTTACGGATGCAAAATGTTGTTTTTTAGCCCTACTGGCTCCATTGAAGCGGATCCAGGTGGTAATACTTTTTCAGTTCGTCGTAGAGGTCCGGACATCGTTTATGCATTTGTTTGGGTTTTTCGAAGAACGCCTCGGTCGCCACGGCGAAAAACTCCGCCGGATTGGTCGCTCCGTACTTGCGAATCACCGACCGCCGACGGTGATCGGTTTTTTCCTGCAGATTTTCATATTCTTCACTCAGTACGGCCGCCCACGTTCGATAGGACGAATGATTTTCGAGGATGGGGGCCCCGTCGGCGCTGCCGTCTTCCTGATCCAGTTGATGGGCGAACTCATGCAGGACGACGTTTTGCCCGTCCTCAACATTGCGGGCACCGCCGGTAATGCTGTCCCAGGCCAAGACGACCGGGCCGTTTTGCCACGATTCGCCCAGACGGACGCTATTGCCCTCGACGATCAGTCCGTTGTCCTGTTGGATACTTTTGGCGACATAGGTATGCGGGTAGACGTAAATGGTTTTGAGTTTGGGAAAAAAGCGGGGCTTTCGATTCAGCAGCAGCATACACGCCTGTGCGGCGATGGTCACTTTGACCTCATCGGAAATCTCCTGTCCGCCGCAGCCGACAAAGTTCTTTTCGGCTAAAAACACATTGACCAATCCGTGCAACTGCTGTTTCAACTCATCCGGGAGCCGATGATACAGAGGGATATTTTTTATAAGCATCGTCTGCCAGTCACTGGAAATCGATTTACCCATCAATCGCGCACGCCGTTTATTTCGCCTGCTGATCGTGGTCAACCTCCACACAATCAGAAAAGCAACAACTCCACCCACTCCGATTGCAATAGGAATACCCTCCATGGGATTATTCATCCTTGGTTTTGAATTCGTTTTTTCACTGTACGGCGGTCCAGAGCTGTCAGTTTGGCGACCTGTTCGTAGGTGCCGTGACGATCATAGAGTATTTTACAGTAGCTGTCCAGTACTTCATCCGCGGTCAGGGTGCCGGATTCGATTCCGCCGATGAGGTCATCCAGTCGGCTGCGGGCTTTTGGGGTGTGTCCCTCATAGCTGTGTTTGAGAATGACCCGGCGGATGCACTGGGCCAGTTCGCGGACATTGCCGGGCCAGGCATAAGCAATCCCGCCTAATTGCGTGGTAATCACATCCATGACCCGATCTGTTAATTCCGTGTTTTCACCATCCGAGATCTGCGCGCAGAAGTGCCGGACCATGTCGGTCAGTTCGTTGGGATTCTGCCGGATGCGTTCGGCCAGTGAGGGGACGCAAATACAGTCCGAACACAGACGGTAATAAAAATCATCCCGGAATACGCCTTCTTCGCGAAGCTGTTCGATTGGTTGGTTCGTGGCGGCGATGACCCGGCCGCCAAACCGTTGGGGTTTGTGGCTGCCGACGGGGTAAAAGATGCGTTCTTCCAGCACCTTTAGCAGTTTGACCTGTACCGGGATGCTGACCTCTCCGATCTCATCGAGAAAAATCGATCCGTGCGGTCCGCACAGGCCCAGCACGCCCTGGTGCTCGCCGACGGCGCCGGTAAAGGCGCCTTTGGTGTGGCCGAACAACTCCGATTCCAGCAGGGATTCGGCAAACTGCGAGAGGTTGACCGGGATAAACAGGGCGGCAAAGCCGGTCTTGAACTGCTGCTTGTTGGCATCGTAGGGGAGAAAGCCGCTTTTGCCGATGGCGGCGGCGGCGGCGCCTTTGCCGCTGCCGGTCGGGCCGGTCAGCAGGGTCGAAAAGTCCTCCATTTTGTTCCACATGAAACGCTCGTAGTCCCGGATGTCATAGGTGAAAATATTGTTCCAAAGCGCCATCCGCAGTGCCTGCATACAGTTGCTCTTGCCGATGAGCCCCTTGTTGATAAAGTGGAACGCCCGCCGGATCTGATAGAACATGGCAAAGTATTGCACCGCCTGTTTTTGTGAAAACCCGCGTAGCAGAAGGGCGTTGATTGCTTCCGGGCCGAACGGTATTTTCAGCGGGGCGGGGCCGTGCAATTCCTGCCGGACGATAAATGCGTCGAACTGCTCGACGTAGGTGTGGTATACATCGAACAAAAATGTGTATCGCATCAGGTCCCTATCTTTGTCGCAGAAATCGTTAAATTGACAGAGTTGGTTTGCGTCCAGTTTTTTGAGTCGCTGCCGAATCGCCTCAACCGCATACAGCACCCGCTGTTGCCGGGTGTCCGCGCCGGAAATCCCGCTGATCTTCCGGTCAATGCTGGCCCGTTCCTCGCTGAACGGATTAATCGCCGCCGCATCGGATACAAGTTGGAAAAATTCTCGGTCATTGCTTGTGAGCTGTATTTTCGCCATTGTTCACCTCTTTCTGAACATAGATATTCAAATATTGTACATTGAGTAGGCATTTCATGTCAACAGTGTTTTTTTGTTTGTTCAGAGTATTTTGGGGAATTCTTGTTAAGTGTTTTATTTAAAAAGACTTGCGGGTTCGTTTATGTGTCTGGCACGAGATTTGTTTATATGTAAACTGTGGTTGTGAATTTGAAAATTAAAACATAGCGGAGATAGAACAATGGAAGAACTCGTCAGCCAAAAAACACACGAAATCGTCGGTTACATCATCGCCGGAATTCTGCTGGCGTTCATCTTAATCTCAAACATATGGTAACGAATGGCGCAGATCACAGGAGAAAGGAAAAATGACACTGCAAACAGAAAATAAACCTATCGTTTCATTGCCCTGGATGGGAAAAGAATATATCGAATATCTTGGCGAAGCGTTGACCCGGATCGGAGTTAATGTTCAATTACCTCCGCGGACGACAGGTAAAACGATCCAGATTGGGGTACGGAATACCGCGGAGATGGTGTGTTTTCCGCTGAAGCCGACGCTTGGAAATTTTGTTGAGGCGCTGGACAACGGAGCCGATACGCTGCTGATGTTCGATTCCAAGGGGCAGTGTCGGTTGCGGCACTATTGGAAGATTCAGGAGTTCATCCTGAAAAACATGGGCTACACGTTCAAGATGTACAATGTTAATTTCGGCAATATTCTGGGAATCCTCAAAAAACTCAGTGGTGCGTCCTATTTCAAGATATTGAAAGAGACGGTTCATTTTTACAGGCGGGTCAGAGAGATCGACAAAGTCAAACAGCAGTGGGCCACCGACCGACCGAATATCGGTATCATCGGTGAGATGTTCACCTGCTGTGATGAAAAGATCAATTACGAGATCGAAAATAAGATCACCAGGCTCGGTGCCAAGCCGGTTAATACTGTGACGCTGTCCTCGTTTATCAAGAGCGATTTCCTCAAGAAGATTCACTGGCCCACGAAAAAGCGGCGCTTCGACAAAGAGGCGGAAAAATATTTTAACGGCGGACTCGGCGGCCATGGCAAGGAGAATATCTCCAACCTTCTCGAACTGGTCGACAACAACATTGGTGGGGTAATTCATCTGTTACCCATGAGCTGTATGCCGGAAACATCCATCGAGCCGTATGTCAATGCAATCTGCCGCGACAGCAATACGCCGCTGCTGCGCATTCCGATTGACGAGAACACGGCCGAGGCCAACCTGGAGACCCGGCTGGAAACATTTGTGGAACTGATCAAAATGCGAGGTGAAAAATGAAAACATATATCGGATTAGATGTGGGAAGCGTGTCGGTCAAGCTGGCACAGATCGACGAAAATGAAAATCTTATTAACTCGATCTATCTGAGAAATCACGGTCTGGTGGAGACCGTCAAAGAGGCGATGGAGACGATGGTTAGTGGGTATGAAGTCGCCGGCGTGGGCGTTACCGGCAGCGGCAGAAGGTTTGTCGGGATGTTTGTGGGTGCCGACCTGGTCAAGTCGGAAGTGTTGGCGCATACGGTCGGCACCTTGTCCTTTTATCCCGATGTTTGCACACTGATGGACATTGGCGGCGAAGATTCTAAGTTGATGACACTCAACGGCGGTGTTTTGGAAAATTTCCGGCTCAATTCGATCTGTTCGGCGGGAACCGGCAGTTTTCTCGAATCCATCGCCGGCCGCATGGGCATCGGCATTGAGGACGTCGGCGACATTGCCCTCAGCAGCCGTCAGCGGATTGACTTTCCCTCCAAGTGCGGCGTGTTTACCCAGTCGGCGGTCGTGTCCAGAAAGAACGCCGGTGCCGCCAAAGAAGACATTCTCATGGGGGTGTGCCGGTCGTTGGTGTCCAATTACCTGACCATGGCTAAAGGCGTTCAACTCAAGCCACCGTTTGTCTACCAGGGGGCCACGGCCAAAAACAAAGCCATCGTTTCGGCTTTTGAAGAGGAACTCGGTCACGCCGTGATTGTGCCTGAACACTGCGACGTCATGGGCGCCATCGGTGTTGGGATTATGGTCAAACGGGCCAATCCGGAACAGACGAATTTCAAGGGCTATAGCTTGCTGGACAAAGAATATCAGACACAAACAGTCATTGCTGATGGCTGCGAGAACCATTGCGAACTGACGATGCTGTATGAGGGCGATTATTATGTTGGATGCATCGGCAACAAATGCGGAAAATGCGCATCCGGTGTCGGACGGAAAAAGCAAGAACTGAGTCTGTGTGCTTGATAAATGTCTTTAATGTTGATAGTGTGAACCAACCAAAGAAAGGAACGATGTAAAATGAAACGAAAAATGTTAATAATTGGATTAGTGGCGTTTCTGTTACCGATTTCCGTTGTTTGCGGCAGCGAGAAGACAGAAGAAATGTCGGTTTCCCGAAAAGCTTTTCAACTGAGAATAGACGGCAAAAGCCAGCAAGCCAAAGAGATGCTGTCGGAGTATTTGAAAGATGACCCGAATGACGCAGTATCGCAGTTTGAATATTCGAGAGTGCTTTGTTACCTGTTTGATCTTGAATCGGCAGAAAAGCATGCGGTTCTGGCGGTGCAACTGGATGAGGATAATCCGCGATACCATTACTGGCAGGGTCTGTGCGAGACGTATCTTTATATCGACCAAGCCCATCATAAAGGCAATCTTGACCCGTTGATCCTCAAACGGTCGATCGCTGCATTGCAAAAGGCGGTCGAATTGAAGCCGGACTATTACGAGGCGCGTTACTTACTGGTGAACCTGCTGAATAACAACGAGCCCGATCAAGGCGGGGATCAGCAAAAGGCACGGCAGCATGCCGAACGCCTGATGGAGATGGATTTGGATTATGGATTGCAGGCGAAGATGGTTGTGGAAGAGAACCGGCCGATGGACTGGAAGATCCAGCAGTATCAGGCCGCACTGACCAAAGAACCGGACAATGCCGGCTTGCATGCCAAAATCGCATTGCTGTATGCCGAGTCGGATCAAATGGAGAAGTTACAGGAGCATATTGATAAGGCACTCGAACTGGACGAGCAGCAAAAGGATATTTTATTGAAGATTGCCTTTCAACTCGCAATGAAGAAAGATTATGAGCCCGCCAAAGCAATGGTGCAGCGATATTTGGACATGGCAACAGAAGAACCTGCCGCGATGCGAGCATTTGCCCTGTTTTATCTTGCAAAGATTGAGCAACTGAGTGGCAGTCCCGATGCCGAGAAAACACTGCAGCAAAGCAGGCAAGTCGATCCGAATGGCTGGCAAACAATGATGGCTCCGCCGGAGATGTTATTTGAACCGTTACTATTAGTTAAGTTTCGCACTTTTTTAAAATGTAAAGATAGGCAAACTGGCCTATAGGTTACTTTTATGATTTTTTAGCACTTTCGGGGCTTTTTCCGAAAGTGGCATTAATTCAAAACCCCCTTTTTGGTGCCGTAAAAGCCGATTTTGTACTTTTCAAAAGTGCGAAAGCTAACTATTAGAGAATTAAAGAAAGGAGGTGATTAACATGTTTATGTCATTACTGATCGCAACGTTCTGTATTTCGTTTGCGGTTTCGACACTGGTTGTGCTCTTTTTCAGTAAGCCCGTAAACAATATCATGAAGCGGATTATCTCTGACGATATCTGCAAAGCGTGGGTAAAATATTTGAAATTCGCCATCTACATCACCGGCATCAGCAGCGGCGTACGGATATGGGATTTGGAAAAATACATCACGAAACCGATGCTCAAGGGTGCCGAAATAGTCAGCTTGACAAGTGAACGGTGGGTTTTTGAGGTTTACCGAACGGTGATCGGAACCCTCCAGGGTATCGCATGGATGTTGCGGGTGTTTTTCGTCTTTGCCCTGATCGCTTATGTGATCGTTCGTGCGTTTGAGATGAAGAAAGAGCATAAGCAGTAAGCAAACGCGGAGTAAAAGGTCATTACTTAATGATAAAGGCGGCGGAAGGAGTTAAGGGGAGATTCTATAGTTGTGTTTTCGGAGTTGGTATGTTACAAATAATGGACAAAATAACGGATAATCAGGAGCAAAGGAAGTTGAAGGAACGACTCGAATTAGAACCGCTGGCTACAGTTGATCCTGTGGCGTATTCAGATGAAGCAAAGGGGTACTTTGCGCATTACGGTCTGGATTGTGAGGGTATGCATACAGAGCATATGTTCGGCTCATTTGAATCGGGCGATTTCACATTGGCGGCTCATTTATATCAGCCAGCCCAATACACCGCGACAGTGGTCCTGCTGCACGGCTATCTGAACCATACCGGCCAGTTCAAAAATCTCATACGGTTTTTACTCGAAAACAACTACGCCGTTGCGGTGTTTGATCTGCCCGGCCATGGGCTTTCCAGCGGCGAGAAGGGGGCGATTGATTCATTTGAAAAATATATCACGGTGACGCAGGATTTTATGCGGGTTGTTAAAGATCGTCTTAAGGGGCCCTGTCATGCGATCGGTTTCAGCACCGGCGCGACAATCCTGATCGAGATGCTGCTGGAAAACATCGCAGGCGATTTTGAAAAAATAGCTCTTGCCGCACCCTTGATCCACTGGACCGCCTACGAACAGTCCAAAGGCACATATAAGGTTTACAAACAATTCACGGATAAGATCGCCCGCTTCCATCGCAAAAACTCCTCCGATAAAGAGTACCTGGTTTTTAACAAGACACAGGACTATCTGCATTCCAAACACCTGTCCCTGCGATGGGTCAAGGCCCTGTTCGATTGGAACGACAAGATTGACCCGATGGGCCCCTGTGACAGGGAAGTCCTCGTGATCCAGGGCGACAAAGACGGCACCGTGGACTGGAAATACAACATGGATTTGGTAAAACAAAAATTTCCGAACGCTAAAATCGAAATGGTCCCCGGCGCCAACCACGAACTCTTCAATGAAGCCCCGGAATACAAACAACAGGCATTAAACTTAATTAGTGATTATTTGAAAATTAGGTAATTCCGCGAAATCCGCGGTTGAGAAAGGAGTTAGTGAAATGGAAATAAAACAAAAAGCAAAGGGCTCATGGGGCGTACGGTTCTTTATTGTGGTCATGGGGATTGTTCTTGGATTCCTGTTTTACTGGCTGCTCAGTTTTATTGAGCAGGATATCGGAACCATTAAGCGACCCAACTGGGAGGATATTCGCCGGGAATACATCACAGAGCAGATGGATGACAACCAGGAATACCTTAAGTCAGAAGTTGCCCGGTTGAACAGGCAGATCGAGGCTCTCAAAGAACAGCAACGAACACTGGGAAGCACGATTAGCAGCCTCAGAACCACGATGAATCAACTGCTTGCTATTCACCAACAATACATTGATAAAGAAGAGGAAGTCCCTGCTGAAAGCAAACAAACGCTGGACGAAAAAGAAGCGACATTTCTGAAAAGCCAGCAAAAAGACTTGGAATATATTGAGCGGATATCTTTTTTGGTCGAGCAGCGTCAGCAAAAGAATGAAGAATTGACCACCACGTCCGAACAGATCAAATCACTCGAAGAGGATGCACGTGAGGACCAAAAGGAACGCTATAAAAAATTCAAATTCAGAGTTGCCGTAATGAAGCTATCATTTCTGGTGCCTGTGTTCCTGGTGGTGTCTTTCTTGTTCATGAAATACCGGACAAGTGCCTATTGGCCGCTGGTGTGGGCCGGCTTTATTGCTGCGTTTGTCAAAGTGGCATTTGTAGCACATCACTATTTCCCGACGGAGTATTTTAAATATATTGCGCTGCTGGTGATTATTGGTATCGTCTTGCGGATACTGGTGTATTTGATCAAGCTGATCGCGGCTCCGAAAAAAGACTTGCTGATCAAGCAGTACCAGCAGTTTTATGATAAGCACCGGTGCCCGGTCTGCACCAAACCGATCAAGGCCGGCCCGCTGCGCTATGCGGGTTGGAAGGAAAAAACGACCGTGGTTGCACCGCAGGGAACAGAAATTGACAAGCAGCAGCCCTATACCTGTCCGGCCTGCGGAACGAATCTCTATGACAAATGCGAAAAATGTGGTAATATCCGTCATGCCCTGTTGCCGTACTGTGAGCACTGCGGCACTGAAAAAACGGAATAGTTTTACCATGAAGGACATGAAGTTTTAAGATATATTTTTTCTTCAAGCTCTACATGTTCTTCATGGTCTAAGTAATCAGTGAAATCAGTGGACTGAAAAAAGGAAAGAAAATTGAACATTGAAGACAAAATGCCCCGTTCGTTCATCTGGCACAACGCCACTCAATTTTTGGGCGCGATGAACGATAACATCTTTAAGCTGTTTTTGGTGTTCTTTCTGACCGGGCTGTTGGGGGATAACCGAAAGGAAGAGATTAATTACATCGCGGCGATTGTTTTTGTGATTCCGTTTTTGCTGTTTATTCCTTTTGCCGGCGTGTTAGCCGACCGTTTCAGCAAGCGAACCATTATTGTCATCACAAAGACCGCCGAATTGATCGTGATGATCTTCGGTTGGTGCGTGTTTGCTTTCGGCGGGTACTTTGGCAAAACAGCCGTTGTCCTGATCTACGCAGTGCTGTTTTTAATGTGCTCACAAAGCTCCTTTTTCGGCCCCTGCAAATACGGCATCATTCCCGAACTGGTCGAAAGAGAAAAACTTTCCAAGGCCAACAGTTTTCTTCAGGGGATGACCTACATGGCCATTGTATGCGGGGCTGCCATTGCGCCGTTTGCCGGCTGGATTACCGAGAGGAATTGGGCCATTGCGGGTTTGCTGTGCATTCTGATCGCCGCGGCGGGGGTCTTCACCAGTACCCGAATCCCCCGAATCCCTGCAGCCAGTGCGGATTCGAAAATTTCTTTATTTTTTCTGAAAAATATCGGGTCCGCATTATATCAAATCCGGCACGACCGCTTTTTAATTCTGGCGGTTCTGGCCAGTGCCTACTTCCTGTTGGTTGGCGGTTTTGCCAATTTCGTCCTGATTCCGTATGGAATGGAGTACTGTCAATTCAGCGATATCCAAAGCGGATACCTATTTGTGGTCGCGGCGTTGGGAATTGGACTGGGATCTTATCTGGCAGGGCGCCTGTCCGGCCGAAATGTGGAAGTCGGCATTGTTCCGATTGGAGCGGTGGGATTGGCTGTGACTGCCATTGGTTTGGGTTTGGCCGGGGCTTTGGCCGAACCCGGCGGCGACTTTATCAGAGCCGCAACATATGTGCTGATATTTCTTTTCGGATTAAGTGCCGGTTTATTTATCGTTCCGATCAATGCGTTCATCCAGCTTCGCGCTCCGGATGAGATTCGCGGACGGGTGCTGGCATCCTCCAGCTTTATCGGCTGGATTGGAATTGCATCGGCGGCGGGGATTTGCATCGTATGCAAAAATTTAGGTGTCTCTCTTAGCACCTTATTTCTGACAGCGGGCTTCCTGACGCTGACGCTGGCAGTGGTTACTATTATTGTTCTGCCGGACTTTCTGGTGCGGTTGATTCTGGTGCTGCTGACGCGGACGATCTACCGGATTCGTGTACAAGGCGAGGAGAACGTGCCTGTCGAAGGCCCGGCACTGATCGTGTCCAATCATGTCTCATGGGCCGATGCGGTGGTGCTGATGGCGACACAGCAGCGGCGAATCCGGTTTGTGATGGACCGGGCAATCTCGCAAAACCTCTGGATCGGCTGGGTGTTTCGGCTGGGGCAGGTGATCCCGATCAGTGGCACTGACTCGCCGAAAAAGATTGTTGCCGCACTGAAAGAGGCTCGGCAGGCGATGGATGACGGCTATCTAGTCTGCATCTTCGCCGAAGGAACGCTGACCCGTACCGGTATGCTCAACAAGTTCCGTGGCGGTTTTGAGAAGATCACCAAGGGTACGGACTACCAGATCGTCCCGACCTATATCGGCGGCTTGTGGGGAAGCATCCTCAGCCACTACCATGGCAAAATTCTGGGCGTTTTGCCGCGAAAGCTGCCGTATCCGGTGGGGATCCATTTCGGCAAACCGATGCCTGCGGATGCCTCTGCGCAGGCCTTGCGAGGCCGCATCGAAGAATTATCCGTGGATTTTTACAATGCGAAAAAGCCCAAACGACTTTCGCTGGGAGAGCGATTCGTTAAGTCCGCCCGCCGGCATTGGTTTAAGCCCTGTATGTCTGACACCACGGGCCAACGCCTCAGTTTCGGCAAAACCCTGATTGCGGCGGTTGCTCTGGCGGATAAATTGCAAGCACAAACTGCCGATCAGAAAGCCGTCGGCATTTTCCTGCCCTCATCAGTAGCGGGGGCCTTGGCGAATCTGGCGACGTCGCTGCTGGGCAAAACCGCTGTCAATCTGTCCTATACTGCCTTGGTTGAGGATCGGACCTATATGGTCGAGACCGCCGAGATTAAAACGGTACTGACCAGCCGCAAATTCCTCGAAAAACTCGATATCGATGCCTCAACCCTGCCCGGCGTGGTGTTGGTGGAAGACATACTCCCGCAGGTCACGCCCGCCGATAAACGCCGGGCGGTGCTGAAGTCGTTGCTCATGCCGAAAAAACGGCTCGCCTGCCGGGCCAAAGATTTCAGTGCCGACGACACCGCGGTGATCCTGTTTTCGTCTGGCAGCTCCGGACGGCCCAAGGGTGTCGAACTGTCGCACCACAACATCCAATCTAATCTGGAGGGGGCGCTGGCAATCTTTCAGGTCTTCAAGGACGACCGCCTCTGCGGCGTGCTGCCGCTGTTTCATGCGTTCGGCCTGTCGTGTACGCTGTGGCTGCCGCTGATGGCGGGGGTGGGCGTGAGCTACTGCCCCAATCCGCTGGATGCCAAGGCTGTCGGGCGGCAGTGCGGTAAGGACAAATGCTCGTTGCTGTTCGCCACACCGACATTCCTGCAGAACTATCTCCGCCGCTGCAAGCCGGAAGATTTCGCCAGGATGCGGTTTATTATCGCTGGGGCCGAAAAGCTCAAAATCGAACTGGTGGACGCTTTCGAGGAAAAATTCGGCCTGCGTCCCTATGAGGGCTATGGTGCAACCGAGTGCGCCCCGCTGATCGCCCTGAACGTGCCGAACCGGCAGATGCGGGTTCGTCAGCAGGTTGGCTGCAAAGAGGGCACCGTGGGTCACAATGTCCCCGGTCTGGCGGTCAAGGTGCTCGATACGCAGACCGGCGAGCCGGTACAGACGGGCGAGCAGGGGTTGCTGTATGTCAAGGGGCCCAATGTCATGAGCGGCTATCTGAAACTGCCCGAAAAGACCGCTGAGGTGTTGGCCGACGGCTGGTATAACACCGGTGACATTGTCAGCATTGATGCCGACGGCTTTGTGACGATCCGCGACCGGCTCAGCCGCTTCAGCAAGATCGGCGGCGAGATGGTTCCGCACATGACCATCGAGGAAACCGTTCTCAAGGGACTGGGAACTGCTGAATCGGTTATCGCTGTTACCAGTGTCTCGGATGCTAAAAAGGGCGAGCAGTTGGTCATCCTGTATGATAAGGAAAAAGTCGATCTCGATGCCCTGCAGTTTGTCCTGGCCGAGTGTGACCTGCCGAAGCTGTATATCCCAAAAAAGGACAACCTGATCGCCGTGGACAAAATCCCCCACCTCGGCTCCGGCAAACTCGACATGATGAAACTCAAACAAATAGCCAAAGAAGCGATGGACAAAAAACAAACCACGGAAAACACGGAATGACATGGAAAATTTTTTGACAGGATAAACAGGATTTACATGATAACAAATTCAAAAAAATCTGTGAAATCTGTGGACCTTATGAAGGGAGTTAGAAAATGGAAGAATTTGCGGCGATAATGATTCTGCTGGGGATCGGTTTGTTTATCTCCGGTCCGATTGCGGTGATTATGGCGATTGTTCTGTTTAATAAGCTCGGCAGTTTTAATCGCCGCCTGAACAAGCTGGAGGGCAAGACCGAGGTCGGCCCCTATGGCGTTACGCCGGCCAAGCCGATGGCACCCGCTCCCAAGCCCGCGGTTGCGCCGGTAACTCCTGCGCCGAAACCGCCTGTCGAGCGACCAAAACCTGCCCAGCCGATTATACAGCCAAAGCCCACCGTGGTTTCAAGGCCGCCCCAAACGCCGAGCACGCCGCCGAAACCGTCCTATACACCGCCCAAGCCGAAACCTCCGGCCAAACCGGCCCCGGTAACCGAAGTCGCCGCGGCGATCAAAGAATTTGTTCCGCTCAAACCCAAACCCGCCGCCAAAGGCGGGCTGGAACTGAAGATCGGCACCACGGTTGCATTGATCGTCGGTGTCATCACGGTTATCATTGGCGTAGCGTTCTTCCTCCAACATATTTACAAAAAAATGACCTTTGTTCCCGTGGAACGCATCAGCATGGTAGCAGTCGGTGGTCTTGTCGCATTGGTAGCTGGAGAAATCCTCCGGCGGAAAAACTTCGAGATCGTTGCCAAAGGCATCGCCGCATTGGGTTTTGCCCTGTTGTATACCGCCGTCTTCAGCGGCAGTCGCGTCTATGCGCTGTTCAGCACTGAATGGGCGTTCGGCCTGTCAATTGTCGTCACCGCCGCGGCCATGGCCTATGCCGTTGCCTTAGACGAAATGCTGATTGCCTTTCTCGCCTTGCTCGGCGGCTACCTGTCGCCGGTGATTATCTCCACGGGGCAGAACCTGCCCGTTCCGCTGTTTAGCTACGTGTTCGTTCTCAGTGCCGGTGCGATCGGCTGCGCGATGTTTCGCCGCTGGCGGGCCGTTAACTGGATCGCGATGGTCGGCACCTACCTGCTCTACACCGGCTGGTTCGAAAAGTTCTACACGGCGGATCAGATGCAAATGGCCTTGTTCTGGCTGGGCGTTTTCGGGGGCATGTACCTCGTTTTGCCGATCCTCAACGGCCTGGTCAAAAAGCTCGTCGCCCGCAGCGAAGATGTTACGCTGGTCGTCGTCAACAGCATTGCCGTCTATTACTACCTCTGGCGGATGCTCTATACCGATTCCCGGCAGGACCTGGCCATCGCCAGTGTCATCTTGGGACTTGCCCATATCGTGATGGTCTTCGTCGTCCTGGGGCGATGCCGCGACGATAAAAAACTGCAGGCCTCGCTCGGCGTTCTGGGTACGGCCTTTATCACCGCCGCGATCCCGATGTATTTCAATACCTTGCAGCCCACACTCGTCGGCTGGTCCATCGAGGCGGTCGTTCTGACCTTTATCGGCACCCGCTACAAAAGCCTGTGGACCAAGGCCATGGCCACGCTCGTATCCGCCATCGCGGCGGCGGGGCTGTTTTACCACCTGCCCCTGCATACGACCGAAGATTTCCGGCTGATCTTCAACAGTCCCTTCGGTACGTGGGCCTGGGTGTCTGCGGCGATTCTTATTTGCCATGGGCTCTGGCGTTTCGTCAAAAATCGCGATGAAGAAAGCCGGCTCATGGCTCAGGTTTATTATGTTGCGGGCCTGCTCCTGCTGGCGGTTGGGTGTGCACTGGAGTGGCATTCACACTGTGGCTGGCACATCGAATATTTGCGGCAGGATCAGGCATGGTTCCTGATGGGCCTGATAGTTATTGCCGTGGCGTTAGTCGTGGCGTTTTTAACGCGGCCGGTCTGTCCCAAAGGCGATCTCGTCCGCACGGTCGGCATCATAGTGACCGTCTTCGGCTCTGCCTTCACCGCACTGGCCATGATGGGCGTTTACTATAGCGAGTTCAAATTGCTATTAAATGCTCCGGCGGGCATTGCGGCTGTTTTTGTGGCGAGCGTTTTCTACGGGGCATGGCAGACCAAACAGTCAGTCGGTGAAGATTCAGCGCAACGTCAATTGCCCGGGGCACTCATAACCATGGGGCTTGTGCTCATACTGGCTCTCTTTAGCGAACAGATCTATATGTACTGGTACTGCCGGAATGAATACGGCCCGACCACCGTTTCTAATTGGCAGAACATTGCGTTTCTGTACATCTTCATCCTGTGGGCGGTTTCCGGCGTAGTCATGCTCGCAACCGGCATCCGGTTCAATAAGCCGGTCCTCAAGACCTTGTCGGTGCTCACATCGGCTCTGTCAGCGTTCGGGTTGTTCTTATTCCTGCCGCTGCATTTCAAGGGCGCCTTCCGGTTCGTCTTCAATCAGCCGTTCATGACGTGGGCCTGCGTATCGGTATTGCTGCTGATCGGCCACGGCCTGTGGCGGTTCTTCGCGTCATCCAAAGAGAATGAAACTTCCGCCGGTTCTCAAATCTATTACGCCGCGGGCCTTGTCCTGCTGGCGATTGGCTGTGCGATGGAATGGTTTGCCCATTGCGAATATCAGATTATTGACGACGCGGTCGGCAGCAGTAACTTCTTGCTGGGCATGGTCGTGCTGGCCGGCCTGCTGGTCCTGTCGTTCTTGGCCCGGCCCTTGCCGCCGCAGGGACTGTTAGCCAAGGCCCTTGGCGTACTGACGGTCCTTGGCGGGGCGGTCTGGACGGCGTTGGTGATGACCGAGGTCTATCACAACGGCTTTACGATTTTCGCCAATGTTCCGTTTATGATCGCGGTGGCATTTGTTGCATCGATTCTGTTGGCGGCATGGTTCGTCAAGCGGGCCGACCATGAAAAAGAAAGTCGGTTTCCGCTATCGTCGGCACTGGTTCTTGGTGGATTGGTGCTGGTGTGGGTGCTGCTGAGCGAGCAGATCTACCAGTACTTCTGGTGCCAACGAGAAACTCTGGGCAATTGGGAAAGCCTCTCCCAGATGTACATGTCTGTCTCATGGGCCGTCTATGCGGCGGTGCTGATTGTGCTGGGCTTTATCTTCCGTGCCGCGGGCATCCGCTATTTGTCCCTGCTGATCTTCGCGGTCCTCTTGGGCAAGATTAACTTTGATGTCTGGGGTCTTGGTGCCGATTATCGTGTTGCTCAAATCGCCACCTTCATGACAACGGGCCTGATATTGGTTGGCGTCTCCCTGCTCTACCAATACCTCAAAAACAAGGGCTTCTTCGACACAATGGAAAAACAGATATCAAATACAGAGATGAGTAATGAGCAACCAGAGTAAAAAGATTATAGAAAAAATTCATTTTGAATATTTTAAAGAACGTTGTGAGGGGTTTCCTTCAGGTAAAATAGATAGGGACGGGGAAAGTCCTGTTTTCATCATTGAATATAAAGAAGGCAAACTTGGAGTTGAGCATACACGACTGTTCAAAGAAGATGGTCATCCAAATGCTCTACAAACCATAGAAGGATTTAGAAGAGAAATAGTTAGACATGCGAAAGAGCTGTGTGAAAAAGATGTCTCACCATTATTGGTAAATGTATGGTTTACTTTCAACCAAAAAGTCCCTAAGAATAGAAAATCCGAAATAGAGAGAATTGGTGGGAATATTGCAGAGTTAGTACGAAGATGGAATAAAGAGAATCCTTCGAAGGAATATGAAAATTTGAAGCCACATTTAGAAGTATCAGAAATATTTCAGATGTTTATCGCAAGATCACCCAAGCATTATTGGAGTATGGAGGGGTGTGCTGTAGAACAAAAATGTTCGATTGAAAAATTACAAAAGTGTATTGATGAAAAAAACGCTCGGTATGAAAAGTATTTGGAAAGATGTAACGAGTGTTGGCTTTTAATTGTGGTAGATGTTTTCAAGAATTCTCAGTCATTGGTACCAAACCTAACTCACAGATACGAGTCTAAATTTAAACGAGTTTTCTGTTTAGATGCATCACACAGAAAACAATTGCAAGAACTTTATGTAAAATGGATATAAAAACAGAAATTTAGCATTTGTGTTTATTCGTGTGTATTTGTGGTTCAATAATCAATGGACAAAAAATGAAAAAATTGATTTTAACATTGCTACTCATAACATCGATCTGCTTTGCCGAGTTTGATGCACGCAAAGAGATCATCAAATTCATGGAAGGCAACCCCGGACTTGAAAAATATCTTACTGCGCCGGTGACCGTGATGCATACCGATACCGGTTGTCTGTCGATCAAAGACGAGGGCATTTTCGCCTTTCAACATGAGTTATTGTCGGCGGAAGTGTCTGCGGACCCGAATGTGGCTGTTGACGAAAATGTCAAAATTCCTGCAAAAGCTGACAAATTGGTCGTGGTGGTCCACGGCTGGATGGACAAGGGCCAAAATTCCTGGCCCAGCGAGATGGCCGCGGCGATTGCCCACCGCGTCGATCCCAACGAATGGGTCTGCGGATCGTATGACTGGAAAGGCGGTTCGGTCGTGTTTATCTCGGTTCAGGCCGCCGAATACGCCCGCGACATCGCCGGGCCGCGACTGGCCAAGGCGATCCTCGCCCTCGGCACCGACTTCAAGCACGTCCACCTCATCGGCCACTCCGCCGGTTCGTGGGCCATCAACGGGACTGCCAAAACGATTGCCGCCGCCCGCTCCGAGACCCAGTTCCACCTGACCTTTTTGGACGCCTATGTGCCCGAAAGATGGGACCCCGACGTTCTCGGACGAATTTTCGATGATGCTAAGAAACAAAAATCGCAGGTGTGGGCCGAGCAGTATTACACCAAAGACATCACCTGGAAACTCACCGAACACGATCTAAAATACGCCCACAATGTCGACATTTCCGCAATCGATCCCTTATTTAGTGAACATGAGTTTCCCTACCGCTGGTACGCCGCGACCGCCACCGGGACATATAGCCGCTGGGACGAAAAAAAGGAACCCATCTATACCCATTCCGGCGAGATCGACTACGGATTCGCCCGCTCGCTCGAATCCGGCGAAAAAAACTGGAAAAAATCCCGAAAACTAAAGCTCAACAACCCCGCCATCAGGATCAAAAAGAAAGATAAGTAGAGTGAACGTTTATTCGCTCACGGTCGAGGTAATCCAAAATGATTTTTATGGGAAAAGATTCGATGATTGATATAATAAAGTCTCTATGAACGTGAATGCTGATTTACTGAGAGGCCTTTCGGGAGATTAAAATGTCAAAACACTCACGCATGGAAACACTCACACGGATCAGGCAGCTGGGCTTGGTTCCGATTTTCAACACGCACGATATGGACCGGGCAAAGTCGATTGTCAGGGTCTGCTATGAGGGCGGGGCGAGTGTTGTGGAGTTTACCAATCGCGGCGACCGGGCGATTGATGTCTTTAAGGAATTAGCCGTTTTTCGGGATGGGCAATTGCCGGAATTGATTCTGGGCGCCGGTTCGATCATGGATGGGCCGACTGCCGCGGTGTATATCAACGCGGGAGCCGATTTTATTGTCAGCCCCGTGGTGGATGAAGAAGTTGCGTTGGTTTGCAACAAGCGAAAAATACCCTTCATGCCCGGCTGCGCCACGGTCACGGAGATCCATCAGGCGCATGTGCTGGGAGTGGAGTTCTGCAAACTGTTCCCCGGCGACTGCCTGGATGGGCCCGGCTTTATCAAGTCAATCAAAGGCCCGATGCCGTGGACGGAAATCATCGCCATGGGCGGCATCGCCCCGACGGAAGAATCCCTCGGCGAATGGTTCAAAGCCGGCGCCGCCTGCGTGGGCATGAGCTCCAAGCTGTTTCCCAAAACACTGCTGGAAATCGGAGACTTCGAGCAGATTCGTGGAATCATTAGACAAACGTTAGATATTATTGCAAAGGTTCGATCTGCTTAGCGTGTATAGGACCTGTGGAGATGTTACAATGATAAACAAAACAACTATTGTTTCAACGCTGGGGCCGGCTTCGGCTTCGCGGGATGTGATTTCGCAGCTCATTGCGGCGGGGGTTTCGACGTTTCGGCTGAATTTTTCGCATGGGACGTTTGACGACCATCGAGCGATATTGAGACATATTAACGAGATTCGCGGTACGCTCCCTTATACGATTTCTGTGATGGGGGACCTGTGCGGGCCGAAGATCCGTACCGGGCTGATTGAAACGGGAACGGTGCTTGCGGAAAATTCCACCGTTTCGATTACCGTGGGTGATGCGATTGGCAACGGCGAAGCATTTTCAACCGGCTTTGCGGATTTAATCACCGAAGTGCAGGTTGGCGAACGCATTCTGATCGATGACGGCCAGCTTGTTTTTAGTGTCGTTGAAAAAAAGGCGGATCGTCTGATCTGCAAGGTGGTTGTCGGCGGGGCGCTGTCCAGTCATAAGGGCATGAACCTGCCGGATACGCAATTGTCGGTTCCGGCGATTACGGAAAAGGATTGGCGGTGCGTGGATTGGGCGATAGCGAACGAACTGGATTATTTGTCGCTGAGTTTTGTCCAGCGGGCCGAAGAGATTATTTCATTAAAAGACTATATAAAGGATAAAGATTCGAAAATTCAGGTGATTGCCAAGATTGAAAAACCGCTGGCGGTTGACAATATCGAATCAATCATCCATGCGGCGGATGCGATTATGATTGCGCGGGGAGATTTGGGGGTCGAGATGGATCTGGCCGAGGTGCCGCTGGTGCAAAAGAAGATTACGGCGTTGTGCCGGCGGTTTGCCAAGCCGGTGATTGTCGCCACGCAGGTGCTTCAGTCCATGATCGAGAATGCCTCGCCCACCCGCGCCGAAGCGACGGATATTTCCAATGCGGTCATGGAATTCGCTGATGCGGTGATGCTGAGCGGCGAAACGGCAATTGGCAAGCATCCGGCAGCGGCGGTCAAAACGCTGGCGCATATCTGTCAAACGACGGAGGCCTATATTGACCGTTCAAACGAACCTCGTCCACGGATGAATATCGCTGCGGATTTGCGTGGGACCGAAGCGGTTGCCCGCTCGGTGGCCCACATGCTTGATGAGATTAAAGCCGCTTTCGTGGTTGTGTGGGCCGAAGATAAGGGGCTCGGCCGGTTGCTCAGCAAGGCCCGGATTGATATTCCAATTTTGTTGCTGTGCCCCGATGAAAAGGCCGCACAGCAGCTCAGTCTTTGTTATGGTGTTATCAGCCGACATCAACCCGAAATGTCTTCCTATGAACAGTGGGTAGACGTGGTGGAAAAGATCGTAAAGGAAAATAACTGGGCATCGGAAGGCGAAAAACTGCTGCTGATTCCGCCGCTTTCGGTTTTGTCAAAAAATACCGCCGGAGCGATCATTATGCACACAATTGCGTGAACTTATTCCTGCTTAGAGGGAAGTTCCTGCAAGCCAGTTTTGTGCAAGGACGGAAAGATCTTCGAGATCAATAATGCCTTCGGATGAACCGGAGGGAACAAAATCCGCGTCAGCGTTCCAGTTGCCATCGGTATCTGCGGCCATCCACGTCCGGCTGAAAACTGAAAAATCCACCAAGTCAACCTTGCCGTCTCTGATTTCAGGTGCGATATCGCCGGTTACAGGGCCGGTTTGGATCCGCTCGAATTCCAAACGCGGGTCGTCTTGCAGCATAAATCCACCCGCGCGAAGAATGAGATTATACTGAGTGAAAAGATTCATCCCGACAATGCCGTCCAGTTTACCGCCTTCCGGGCTGGAGATTTCCAGCCAAACGACCGGAACATTAGTAAACTCCAGCCAGTCGCCAACAGCCGGGATTGTCAGAGAATCAATATAAAATCCCGGAAATGTTTTGCTCTTTCCGTCAACACCTTCAATGTCCACTTCAAAGTCTTTATTGTCAGGATGCAGTTTCAATCGGGCGGCGATGCGATCTCCGATAACGGTAACCTGAGCCCCCGTGTCCAGCATGAACCGGCTTTCATCCTGAACTTTCTGGCTCCCTTCTGCCATATCAACACCGTGAATAAAGAATAAGCTTTGTGAGCCAGTTCCTATGACTATCGAGGGGCTCACTGGAGAATAATCTAACTCTATGTTGGGGAAATTTGCGAGAAAATCTTCCATGTCAAAGCCATAGGTAATATACTGCACATTGGTGGCCCCCAGCGGTTTCAGTTCCAGCGGAACATAGTTCGGATAGTTTGGCTCGTTTAAATTCGGGTCGTGAAAAGATATTGTCGGAGCGGTATATTCAGTTCCGTTGTGTGTAACCGTTACCATTTTGTCGACTTCAATATGCGCAGCATAAAAGACACTCATTGGCGCACCGATGGCGGTAGCCAGATCCGGTTTGCTGCCCGGATTGAGTCCGACCAGCGTGGAGACATTATATTCACCAACCATGCCGGAAGTTGTAGGCAAAACCATTTCAGCTTCTTCCAGGCCATTGGGTTCAAGGGCGTCTAAACCATCCATGAAAAGCGAATAGGCTTGTGTTACTTTAGTATCAACCGAACCGGTAACGCCGGAGACCGGGATAATATTTCCGGTCAAAAGAGATGGTGTTGCATTATACAAACCTGCTCGTACCGCATTTTCATACCCAATTACATGTGCACTGGCGCCGGTATCGTAAAGACCGATGAAATAGTCTGTTCTCGGATCAGTTCCGGCGGGCGGATTGCCGAAATAGAATTCCAACGGAGTTGCTTCATAGACTCCTGTCGATTCCGCGTCCTCGCTTGCATCGGTTGCGGTCAGGACAATCCATGGCACGAAGCCGTCTGTCGGCGGTGAGTCGATGACATTGGAAAGTATTGCAGGTGCAGCAGTGGTGGCTGTTGATTTCAGCGGAGCCGCAGAAGGTTCCTCTTGCGGTGTTTCTTTCGGGAAATAGCGGATTCCCTTGATTTTTGAACCCGATGGTCCCTGCCAGTCAACAGTCTTGGCGGTGCCCCGAACCTGCAAACCAAGGAACAGAATAAGGATACCCCTCACAAATAAACCGGTCGAACTTAAATGTGCTTTGCGAAACTTCATGACGTTGGCCTTTCTCGGATAAATTATTAAAATAAGGACATTTGTTGTTTCGGCTAAATCAAGCCCCCATAGAATCGACAGATGCTAAAATGCATTGAATTATTGATATTATAGTAGAAATGCCCTGAAAAAACAAGTCGTGACGGTCTATCTTAGAAAAAATGTCCGATAAAAGCATTCTTTTTTGTAATTTCACCATTCAGGCAATTATGCCCCTGTAATTATTTAAGTTTCCTTCAAAAGCAATATCCAGCCTGTGAAAAATCAAAATCCGCCCGAATTTTCATTAACCGGCGCTGCCTCTGTGCCGATATCTCAACTGAAACGGACTTGAAATTCAGGAGATAAAATTATGGGTATTCAAAACTGGTCGGAAAATGTGATTCTCGTCAACATCGCCAAAGAGCCGGATATGGGCGAGGAACTGCAAACGGTGATTGATGTGATTACGGAGAACAGGGCACAGAGCGTGGTTGTCGATTTTTCGGATGCAGATATCATTACATCTTCCAGCATCGCCAAATTGCTGAAACTTCGCAAAGTCCTGCATGACAATGACCAGACGCTTGTCTTTTGTTCCGTTCATCCGAAAACACGGTCGATTTTCAATGTGACCGGTCTGGATAGCGTGTTCGATTTTATGGACGACCAGTTTGTCGCTTTGGCCTCTCTGCAATTAGTCAATTAAGATCCGACTTTCAAATTTAAACGAAATTCAGCAGGCCGATTCTTGACGGTCTGCTTTTTTATTGGTACACTGTGGCATACTAACCGATAAAAGCAAGCGCATTTCGAACATCGCCGCGAGAGCGGTTTTCGCAATCTGCTTGCACGAAGAAAAATCAGGAGTTTTTATGGACGCAGATGCGGTGCAGCGGATCCAGCAGGTACTGGAATATCAGTTCAATGACCCCCACATCCTCCAGGAAGCATTTTTGCATTCCTCGGCAGCGGACGATCGATTGCGCAGCAATGAGCGATTGGAGTTTCTCGGTGACTCGGTTTTGTCGCTGGTGATCTGTGAGGCATTGTTCAGGCGGTTTTCCGATTATCTTGAAGGGGATTTGACAAAAATTAAAAGCCGATTGGTTTCGCGCAAAACCTGCGCTGATATTGCGAACCAACTGAAACTGCCGGATTATATGGAAGTGGGTAAAGGGATGGAACGGACACGGGCTATGTCCGGATCCGTGGCGGCGGCCAGTCTGGAGTCCGTGATTGCCGCGATTTATCTGGATGGAGGCATGGATGCGGCAGCGTCATTCATTCTTCGTGTCTTTGATCCGATCATTCTCGAAGTCGATGCTGAACAGCACCAGGAGAACTTCAAATCGCTCCTGCAGCAATACTGTCAACGGCAGTACAACTGTACGCCGTTTTATGAACTGCTGGATGAGAAAGGTCCCGATCACAATAAATGTTTTGAGATTGCGGTGGTCGTTCGGCACCATCGGTATCCGGGCGCCTGGGGTGTCACCAAGAAAGAGGCGGAGCAAAGGGCCGCTTTCAATGCGCTGCAGGAAATCGGTTTGCTCCCGCAGAACTCCGGGAGTGATTAGAAAGTTAAGGACACCCTTAACTGGTAATGAGCCAACTCAGCAAATTCAGGACGATGATCGCCATGATCATAAAGCCGCTGACCGATAAGAACAGCAGCAACGATTCCAGCAGATATTTCCGGGTCAGCAGGACCCGCATTTTGGTGGCTTTGTAAACCAGTGAGACGGCTGCCAGCAGGGGAAACATCCACAGCATGGATGCCGGGGTCGTTCCGATTTCGATGGGTGCGGTAAATGAAGCCAGGATGGAAAACGAATCAGGCATTGGGTTCTTCCTCCTGTCCGATGATTTCGCCGCGTCCGCAATAGGCCATATAGACAGCGCTTAATACACACAGCAGGTTCAACAGTCCGGCGATGCCGGTATAAATCTGGCCGATATCACAGGGCCGGCCGTAAACGGGATAGCCGCCATGCTTTGTGACATTGGCGATCATGCCGACGGCGGGAGAGTAGAGTATCTGAGCGTAGAACCAGATTCGTCCGGTGACCCAATTCACCGTGCCGATGGAGCCGATATACAGGCCTGTCACAAACAGGGCGGTGATGACGATGAAGATGATAATGCCTCGTTTTCGTTCACGCAGCAGATAATGACCCGCACCGGGGATTATCCATGCGGCCAGGCCAACAATAATCAGCCACAGGGCCTGTTCTGCCTGAGATCGATTGTTTGGACTTTGGGTCATTTAGAGTTCTTCGTCGCTTGGTACGGTGGACTGCTGTTGGTCAACAGGTTCCTGTTTCAGTTTAGACTGATAATTCATCCGTTCCAGAATCTTTTCAGGACTGAACTGAATTAATGCCATCCCGGCGGATTCTGCCCCGTTTAACTGAAAGGCGGTTTGTGCCTTATTGTCCAGATAGTCTTTCATCGTTGCGGGTTTCCGGATGACTTCCTTGACGACATAACACGCCGCCTGAGGATCAAAAACGAGCGGTTTTTCAATGGTTCCGGTAGACTCGGTGTTTTCCGGCAGCATCGCATACAGTTGATTGTTCAGCATATTACGGACAATCATATCCTTGATACGTTGGGCCATACCGGGGTTGTCGAGCATGTAACGTCTGGCCATTTCGGCATCTGTCTGTGACATTCGAAGCTGGCCTTTGGTCGTTTCGACATCTATTATTTGTTCATCAGCGGCTGCTTTTGCGGTTAGATCGTTGCTGTCTTCGACGGTCGCGTATTTTTTGTTATAGGCTGCAATCGCATCATCCCAGCTTGTGTCGGCAGCCATGGCCGCCAGTTCCTGAGCACGGGTCTTGGCCGTTTCCATAGCTCGAACAGTCAGGACGTCCTGTTTGACCTGCTCCTTTAAGGAAAACGATGCTTCTTCCGCGGGCTGCTGCCGGTTGAGTGTGACCCCTTGCGTGTCAAAGGCAACGTCAATGCTGTCGGGGATTTGTGCGTCACGGATTCCGATCACACGAACCAGTGCCATGAGACGGGAATATTTTTGTTCTTCCAGTGAGTAAAAGCCGCCACTGGCGGGGCCGATATTCTCCCATACCCGAATGGATGGCACCCCGATACGCTGAGACTGCTGTTTTTCCATTGTGGCCGCAAATGCCAAATCCGAAAGCCGCAGATATTGCTGTCCCCGCCGAATACCTAGGGTATTTAAGACTTTGTCCTGACTAAACCCGTCCCTGCTGATCCACCCGGTTTGGCCTGTTACAATGGGAACCTGGTACTTTTCCACCATTTCCTTACTGACTGCGACATAATCTCCCGCGGCTTTCTGGAGTTGCTCGGCGGAAGCTTCATCGAAGTTGACCGTTTCAAAGCCGGTCTCGGTTTTGTCCTTAATTTCATTAAAGATGATGTTTGCCAGTGTGTTTGTTTTTTCGCTTTCAAGGTTTCTTCGTATGGACGCTTGGGCTTCAGCAAACGAGAGGTTTTTTTGTATTTTTTCTGAATCCGGGTTGTTGGGATCGGATGGTTCGGACTTTGTGAATTGGTCGATATTCCGGCTGTAGTATTCTTCGAGGGCTTCGGCGGTCGGTTTTTCGATCTGTTTTTCGACGTCATCCATCAGGACGATCATATATTCCAGTTGTACTCGTTCGGGCAGCCGATAGCCAAACCCGAATGGGTTGTCTTGGGTTGGGTTGCCCGCAACGGCGGCGTTGTATTTTTCAAACTGCTGCCGGAGTTGTTCGTCTGTGATTTCAGCGGTTTCATCAATAAAGGGATTGGCGTCGATTTTTACAAATTCGGCGTCGATGCGTTCTTTACTGCGGCCCAATTCGGCTTTGATCTGATTGATCGTAACGGCCTGGCTGTTCATGACGTCATTGGCATACGATAAAACAGCCAGCAAATCCGAAAAGATACGGAGAATCTGTTCTTCAGATATATTATTTTTACTAATAACCCCGCTGACAAGCATCGCCGCATCCATCTGGTTGCCTGTCATCTGGGGGATTGCGTAGCGGAGTGTTTGCAGGGCGTTTTCTTTCGGCATGACACAACCGGCTCGTTTGGCCTCCGCATTCAGGAGGATCCACAGAATTTCAGGCCTCTCCGGTTTTTGCTGGAAAAAATCTTCCAGTTCGCTTTGTGTCATTTGAAGCTGACCCTGTTGAACGGCCCGCTTCATCTGTGAAGCGATTTCGCCGGAAAACTGTGAATCCGGGAATAGAAGGGATGCCAGCAGGGGGCCTGTATACCCGCTGCCGGACTGAGCCAGCAACAGGCGATCTGCCATCAACATTTTCAGAACGGTTAATTCATTCTGTGCCTGAATAAAATCGGGAGATTTGATTTTATGTTTGTCATCGTAGGTGCCGATCAACTGGTTGTTGCCGCCCATCAAATCGACAATCATTTTCAGGCCGAACTGACCGATGACAAAGGCCAGCATGGCAAAAATAATAACAAAAACCATAATTTTACTGGTGTTTTTGCGAATCCACTTTACTAAATGCATATCCTCACCTGCTGATTAAACCAAATCTCTGTTCTATAAACCACTTACGAATTTAGTCACTATAGTCAAAAAAGTTTAGATTTCAAGCAATAAAGATTGAAAAAAACTCGCTCACAGAAACACACAAAAAGGGATGTTTTTAGGATACAAATAGGATACATTTACAGATTCTGCCTGAAATCCGATGATTTTGAAATATATTTGAAATTTTAAGTTGACTGTACAAAATGCTTGTTTTATGCTATTGTTTGAAACAGTCGTTTGAAATGCATTTTTGAGTTAAAAATGAGCAATAAAGACCACAATTCGAGCGAACAGCCGGTACCGGAAGATGCGTGTAATCGTTTATTAGATGCGGCGGAAAAACTGTTTTGCAAAAAGGGGTTTCACGCGGTTTCGGTGCGGGAATTGACAACAGGGGCCGGGTGCAATATCGCAGCGGTGAATTATCACTTCGGCGGTAAGGAAAAGCTTTACACTGAAATGTTTCGCCGACAGTTTGAGACGATGATTCAGGGGCACCTTGAGGCCATTGACCGAGTAATGAGCGAACCGAATCCATCTTTGGAGAAATTGCTGTGGGCTGTCATGGAACCGCCTATACGACGGGTCATGAACAATGAAACCGGTGGAAAAATACTTCGTCTTCTTGTACGTGAGGTTTTAGATCAGAAGATTGACTCTGAATACATTGCCAGAGATATAAAAGAGAAATTGTTTGATCGGCTTGGGCAAGTTTTTATGGAGTTGGTGTCGGGGTTGCCTGAAGAAAAGATCACCCTGATCGTGATGTCATTTGACGGCGTCATATTGCATCCGTTTTTATTTATGGAATTTTATCAGAAAACCATTCCGGGATTAACAGTTGAACAACTCATTGAACATATGGTGAAATTTGTTGCGTCAGCGATTCGGGGATATGCTAAATCATAGGAATAATGATGAATATGTTTACAAAACCCCATTATCTGACAGTACTGTGTTGTGTGTGCGGTTTCTATGCCGGTTGTACCGTCGGTCTGGATTACCAAAAGCCGGCACTGGAGATGCCCGAAGGGTGGACGGAGCAGGAGCAGATGACCACTGTTTCAGATGAGGTCCTCAAAACATGGTGGACCGTTCTGAATGACCCTATGCTGAGTGGGTTGGTGGAGAGCGTTTCGTCGGACAATCCGAACATTCAGGAGGCCTATTACCGCATCGAAGAGTCCCGCGCCCTGCGGGATTATGCAACGGGAGAATATTATCCCGGAGCGAACATTTCCGCGTCCTATACACGAAGCCGTGAAAGCGCCAACACAGCGTTTTCCTTCCCCGCATTACAGGAAGAACTGGGCAGGTATTCAACCGGGTTTGATGCGGCGTGGGAACTGGATTTATTTGGCGGCATCAAACGTTCGGTTCAATACGCTCAGGCGTCGCTGGAGGCGTCGGTTGAAAGCTTTCGCAGTGTTCAGACGAGTTTGTACGCCGAGGTGGCGGGCAACTATATTGAACTTCGGACCGTTCAGATGCGGATTCAGTATGCGTTAGAGAATATCCGTATACAGCAGGAAACACTCATGCTAACTGAAAATCGCTTCAAGGCAGGCATTGCTCCGGAGTTGGATGTTTCCCAGGCCCGTCAGAATCTTGCCAATACCGAGGCGCAGGTTCCTTTTTTGCGTCTGGCGGAAATTCAAGCGTTCAATCGTCTGGCGGTTCTGCTTGGGCGGTATCCTCAGGATTTTGACAGTGATTTGAAAATGTCGGGAACGATTCCGGTGCCAGCCATGGAAAATCTTCCGGCGGTCCTTCCGGCGGACCTTCTGCGTCAGCGGCCGGACATTCGTCTGGCTGAACGGCAACTGGCGGCCCAGAGTGCCCGAATTGGCATTGCTACGGCGGAGATCTACCCTTCATTCTCGCTGTCAGGGTCATTTTACCTGGAGGCAGAGCAGTTCTCCGACCTCGGCAAATGGTCGAGCCGCAGTTACAATTACGGGCCGGGTCTGCGTTGGAGAGTGTTTGAAGGCGGTCGCCTTCGCAACCTTGTTCGGGCGGAAGAAGCACGCACAGAGCAATTGCTGGCAAGCTATGAGCGCACCATTCTGACGGCTGTTGAAGAGGTCGAAAATGCACTGGCGGCCTACACACAGGAATCGCAGCGGCAAGAAGCCCTGCAGCGGTCGGTTCAGGCCTCAGAAAATACGGTTCGGCTGGTTCAGTCGCTGTATCGTAGTGGCCTGACGGATTTTCAGAATGTTCTGGATGCCCAACGGACCCTGTCGAGCCAGCAGGATACGCTGGCAGTCAGCCAAGGGGCGGTGGTGCTCGATTTGATTCGGATTTATAAGGCGTTTGGCGGCGGATGGGATCCTGACGCGATTGAAGCCGAGCAACTGCCCATCGACGCCGGTGAGTCGGAAAATAGCTCAAACGAACAACAATCCCAAAACGAATAAGAAAGGAAGCGTTCCCTATGAAGGGAAAACAATTTATTATCGTTATTTTGATTGCCGTCTTACTTGCAATCGGAGTCCATTTTTACTTCAATAAAGGACGTTCTCAACAGGCCGGGGCTCTAGGGGGACAAGGGCCGATGCCAATGCCCGTTGCTCGCTGTCTCACGCAGGAGGTGGTCAATTATAATGAGTTTACAGGTAATCTGGATGCTGTCGAATCCGTCGATATTCGCGCGCGGGTTCAGGGCTTTCTCAGACGCATTGCTTTTAAAGACGGGGCATTTGTCAAAAAGGGTGACTTGCTTTTTGAGATCGAGCCGGAAACTTATCAGGCCGACCGCGACCGGGCTTTTGCAAATCTCAAATCCGCGGAATCGGATTTGGTCCGGGCCCAGCAGGACTATGATCGCATTATGGAAGCAGTTCAAACCAACGCCGTCAGCCAGCAGGATGCCAGCAGAGCCAAAGCCCAGTATGCGATGGCCGAAGCGTCAGTATTATCTGCCAAAGCAGCCCTGGCTCAGGCGGAACTGAATCTGGGCTACACCCAAATCTACTCGCCGATTGACGGGAAAATCAGTCGGCGGTATGTCGATGTCGGCAACCTGGTGGGGGCTTCGGACAAGACGTTGCTGGCTACTATCGTTCAGATTGACCCACTCTATGTGTATTTTTATGTCAGTGAAAGTGAATACCTCAATTATCAGCAAAATTTACGTAAAAATATGGCCGAAGAGCCCAACAACCTGCCGGTTTATATCAGCTTGGCTAATGATGAAGCGTATGACCATCAGGGGCGGCTGGATTATATGGATAATCGGGTAGACCCGGGGACCGGTACCATTCAGATTCGCGGCCAGATTCCTAATCCGCAAGATCGGCTTTATCCGGGAATGTTTGTAAAAGTAAGGGTGCCTGTTAAAGCAGTTCCGAGTGCTTTGCTGATACCGGAAAAGGCGATCATGACGGACTTGGGCGGTAAATATGTACTGGTGGTGGGCGAAAATAATGTACTTCAGCGGCGTGACATCAAACTCGGAGGACCTCTCGATAAATTACGGGTTGTTACCGAAGGCCTGAACGGCGATGAGATATTTATTGTCGGCGGTTTTGCGATGGCCCGTCCGGGGATGCCGATAACGCCGATGCCGGCCGACGGGCCGCCGTCCGGTATGATGCCGGGTTCCGGCGGACAGGGCATGCCGTCGCAACCCTCTGAGAAGCAGAGCCCGGCCGAAGCGTCGCGAGAGGGAGGAGAATAAGCGATTATGTTCAGTAAGTTTTTTATCGACAGGCCGATTTTTGCTGCTGTCATTTCGATTGTGATTGTTCTGATCGGGCTGATTTGTCTGCCGCTGCTGCCGGTGGAAAAAACGCCGGACATTACGCCGCCGACGGTGTTGGTAGAGGCGTCCTATCCCGGCGCCAATGCCGAGGTGCTGGCCCAGACGGTCGCAACACCGCTGGAAGAGGCCATTAACGGCGTTGACGGAATGCTGTATATGACCTCCAGCAGCAGCGATAACGGGATCATGCAGTTGACAGTTACGTTTGAGGTCGGCACGGATGTAGACATGGCGACAATACTGGTGCAGAACCGTGTGGCGACGGCCGAACCGCTGCTGCCTGAAGAGGTCAAACGCTACGGTATCAAAACGCAGAAGCAATCGACCAATTTTGCGATGATTGTCAGCTTTTTGTCTCCAGGCGGTCAATATGACGGGATTTATTTAAGTAACTTTATCACACTGCGGGTCAAGGATACCCTGTCTCGCGTGTCGGGCGTCGGTAATGTGCAGGTGTTCGGGGCCAAGGATTTCGGGATGCGCATCTGGCTGGCCCCGGCGCGTTTGAAGGCACGCGATTTGACCACGGATGATGTGCTTGGCGCAATCCGCCAACAGAATATCCAGGTGGCTGCCGGACAGATCGGGGGCATGCCCAGCCCGCCTGACCAGCAATTTCAGTATACCGTCAAAACGCTTGGACGGCTTAGTACCGTTCAGGAGTTTGAGAATATTATTGTTCGCACAGAGCCGGGCGGCCGGCTGCTGCGGATCAAAGATGTCGCGCGGGTGGAACTGGGTGCCCAGAACTATTTCTGGTATGTTAAACACAACGGGATACCGGCGGTGGCCGTAGGTATTTATCCGACACCGCAGGCCAATTCGCTGAATGTGGTGCGAGGGGTTCGCCAAGCACTGTCGGAAATGTCCAAAACGTTTCCGGAAGGAATTATCTATGAGGTTCCGTATAATCCAACCTTGTTTATTGAAGAAGCCCTCAAAGAGGTGACCTGGACTCTGGTGACCGTGATTGGACTGGTGATTCTGACGGTGTTTGTTTTTCTGGCGGACTGGCGGGCGACGCTGGTTCCGGCGGTCGTCATTCCGGTTTCGCTGATCGGGACGTTTGGGGTGATGGCGGCCATGGGGATGACAATCAATACGTTGTCGCTGTTCGGGCTGGTGCTGGTGATTGGGATTGTGGTGGACGATGCGATTGTCGTGGTGGAAAACTCGTCACGGCTGATTGCCGAGGAAAACCTCACCCCCAAGGCGGCGGCGACCAAGGCGATGCAGCAGGTGACCGGGCCGGTTATCGCGACGACGCTGGTATTGCTGTCGGTGTTTGTGCCGACGGTACTGGTCGCCGGGATTACGGGCCGGCTCTATCAGCAATTTGCGTTTACGATTTCGATTGCCACGATGTTTTCAACACTGAACGCACTGACTCTCAGTCCTGCACTGTGTGCTCTGCTGCTGCGCGGCCACGAACATAAGCAAGGCGGGATGTTCCGCTTATTTGACCGTTTGATGAAGGGGACGACTTCGACCTATGTCACGATTGTGAAAGGATTGGTTCGCCGAACGGGGATTGTGCTGCTGTTGTTTGCAGTGATTGCCGTTTTTGGGATGGCAGGGTTTAAGCATTTGCCGACCGGGTTTTTGCCGAACGAGGATGAGGGGACGATTTTTATCGGTGTTCGTTTGCCGGATGGAGCCACGCTGCGTCGCACCGAAGAGGTAATGAACCGGATCGACACGATGCTGAACAACACGCCCGGGGTCAAGGAACATGTGACGGTCGGCGGGTTTTCCCTGCTGGACGCGGCGATTATGCCGAACGGAGCGACATGTTTTGTCAACCTCGAACCGTGGTCGAAGCGGCAGGACCCCGACATGCATGTATCAAAAATTATCGAACGCCTGCAGGGACAGTTATTTATGATTCCGGATGCGCTGTGTTTGGCGCTGCAGCCGCCGGTCATTTTGGGGCTTGGACGAACGGGTGGATTTGAGGTGAAAATTCAGGATCGCGGCGCGGCCGGACTGGATGCGTTGTCGCAGGCGGGCAACAACCTGATTTATCAAACTGTCAATGACCCGGTGGTTACGCAACTTAACAATACACTTCGGACAACGGTGCCCCAGTTGTATGTGGATATCGACCGGGTGAAGGCCCAGACACTGGATATACCGCTCGAAACGGTGTTTAACACGCTGCAAACCTATTTGGGCAGTTCGTATGTGAATGACTTCAATCTGTTCGGGCGAACCTTTAAGGTGATTGCGCAGGCCGAGCCGGAGTTTCGCGCCTCCGCTGACGATATCAGCCAACTGGAGGTTCGCAACCGCAGCGGCCAGATGCTGCCGATCCGAACGTTGGCCGAAGTTCGTGACACCGCCGGTCCGCAGTCGGTGACGCATTACAATTTGTATCCATCCACCACGGTCACCGGCAATGCCAAGCCGGGTTACAGTTCGGGACAGGCGATTGAGCACATCGAAGTACTGCTCAAGGAAACGCTGCCTCCGTCAATGGGATACGAGTGGTCCGGTATCAGTTTGCAGGAGATTGAGTCCGGCGGCAAAACGGTTTTTCTGTTTGTGCTGGGAGCGTTGTTTGCGTATCTGTTTTTGGCGGCGCAATACGAGAGCTGGACGATCCCGGTGGCAATTATCCTGGCAGTACCGCTGGGACTGCTGGGGGCGGTAGGCTTTACCTGGCTGCGGCATTTTGATAATAACATCTATACGCAAATGGGTATCGTGCTGCTGATCGGGATTGTCTGCAAGACGTCAATTTTGCTGGTGGAGTTTGCCAAACAGCATCATGAACAGGGACATTCCATTGTGGCTTCGGCGCTGGAAGCCGCCCGACTGCGGTTTCGTCCTATTTTAATGACGGCGTTGACGACGGCACTGGGAACGCTGCCGCTGGTGCTTGCGACCGGTGCGGGAGCGGCTGCTCGAAGGGCACTGGGAACGTCGGTATTCGGAGGGATGATTGTGGCGACGGCTTTGGGTGTGTTAATGATTCCGATCTTCTATGTTGTGGTTCAGCGGACCAAGGAAAAAGCCCAGGAGGTCGAAAAGAGTATCGAAGAAAAGCTTGTGCATCATCATGAATGATGTTGAGCCGTGTATCAGAAACCCTTTTCAGAGTGACAGTTGAAACATCTCTGCATTTCGGTTATCCTGTGGGTGCTAGGAAAACTCACAGAGGAAAGTTTGGATGCGGATAATACAACTAACCCCCGGTTCCGGAGACAATTTTTATTGCGAAAACTGTCTGCGTGATCTTGCGCTGGTTCGGGCCTTTCAGCGGGCCGGCCATGAGATTACGATGGTGCCGATGTATTTGCCGATTGATACAGGGCCCCAGCCGTTTCCGGCCCCGGCCCCCATTTTTTTTGGCGGTGTCAATGTCTATCTTCAGCAGAAACTCGGCTTTTTTCGAAAAACTCCCCGCTGGCTGGACCGGTGCTTCGACAGTAAATTTCTTTTGAAAGGCGTAGGCAAGTTGGCCGGAATGACATCGGCCAAGGACTTGGGGCAAACGACAGTTTCCATGCTGCAGGGCCGTGACGGCAGGCAGGAGAAGGAATTGCTGCGGCTGGCCGATTGGCTGGCGGCGATGGACCCCAAACCCGATGTCATCATTGTGTCCAATATCCTTCTGGCGGGACTGGCCGGAACACTCAAAGAAAAACTCCAAATTCCCATTGTCTGCCTGCTTCAGGACGAAGAGGGTTTTCTGGATTCTCTGCCTGAGCCGTATGCCCGGCAGGGATGGCAGTTGGTGGGTCAGGATGCCGCGGCATTCGATGCATTAATTTGTGTGAGCCAATATTATCAGCAGGTGATGCGGGACCGGATTGGGTTTGAGACCGGAAAAATGCCGGTGATTCCAATCGGCGTCGATTCGACGGCTTACGAGCCGGCATCCGAACCGCCGGCGGTTCCGACCATTGGCTATCTTGCCAGGATGTGCTATGACAATGGGTTGGACATCCTGATTAATACGCTGCACTTGTTAAAGCGGGATGACCGGCTGAAATTTATCCGGTTGAGGATCACAGGCGGAAAAAGCCCGGCCGATACGGTCTTTCTGAAAAAGATGCAGAACCGACTTAAAGCGTTGAGGTTGGCCGGGTCTGTGGAGGTTGTGGCGGATTATGACGGTCCGTCGCGAAAAGCATTTCTGCAGAGTTTGTCGGTAATCGTGTTGCCGACCCGTAAACCTCAGGCATACGGCCTTTTTGCGATGGAGGCCTGTGCCAGCGGTGTCCCGTTTGTGGTGCCGGCGTTGGGCGTTTTTCCGGAGTTGGCCGAGAAAACCCAGGCAGGTGTTTTATATGAACCCAACAATCCGGTTCGGCTGTCTGAAACGCTCGGGCCATTGCTGATCGAACCGAAAACTATTTGGCAACTGGGCCAAAAGGGTCGCCGCGCCGTTGAGCAGGTCTATTCCATTGATAGAACGGTTGAGCAGATGGCGGAATTGTTCAAACAGCTTCAATACTAAATAATTGTTAAGGGGCACTGGCTATGCTTGAACTGATCGATGTTAATAAAAGTTATCCAGCGGTTCCGGAGAATGTTCGGATTCTGCGTCAGGTGAACCTTCAAATTGGGTCCGGTCAGAGCATCTCGGTCATGGGTCCCTCCGGCAGCGGCAAAACAACGCTGCTGAATCTGATTGGCGGGTTGGACAGGCCGACATCCGGCAAGATACTGCTGAACCGGACGAATCTTGGCTCTTTACGAGACGCCGAACTGGCTCGTATCCGCAACGGTAGCATTGGGTTTGTCTTTCAGCTTCATTATCTGCTGCCGCAGTGTACCGTGCTGGAAAATGTCCTGCTGCCGACGTTGGCGATGCGAAAATCCAAGATTGAGAAACACAGCGACAAAAAACGCGCAATCGAATTACTTGAAAAAACGGGGATGAAGGCGTATTGCCAATCCCATCCGGGGCAATTAAGCGGAGGTCAGCGGCAGCGTGTAGCGGTGGTGCGTGCTTTGATTAATAAGCCCGATATATTGCTGGCGGACGAGCCGACCGGCTCGCTGGATGCGGATACCGCGGATCAATTAACGGAACTGCTGTTGGAACTGAACCAAAGCCAGTCGGTGGCGCTGGTGATTGCGACACACTCGAAAAAGCTGGCTAATCGGGCGCAGCGTCAGTTTCGGCTGGATCATCAAACCCTGACCGAGGTATAGAGAAAATGGACTTTTTTCAGATACTCAAACGCGATCTGTGGTTTTACCGGCGGACCAATCTGGCAACACTCCTGCTGGCGGCGGTCTGCTGCGCCGTGTTAACCGGGGCAATGCTCGTGGGCGACTCGGTCCGGCATACCCTGGGGCACATTGCCCAAATGCGTCTGGGGCATATCCGATTCGCCTGTTCGACCGGGGATCGATTCTTTCGGCAGGAGTTGGCCGGTCATTTGGAGACAAACTCCGACTCGCTGGTGACGCCTGTTCTGGCTATGAAAGGCATTCTTGAAACGCCGGATGGAACTCTGCGGGTGAACAATGTCAATATCTATGGTGTTACGGATTCATTCTGGCAATTAGTTTGTCCTCCTTCCTATGCAATTTCATTTAAACCTGTCGAAGGAGTTAATTTGAGTGAATCTCTGGCTTTCCGTCTTAAAGATTTGGATGCACCGCTTTTGCTGCGGCTTCAAGTGCCGTCGATGTTGTCACAGGACTTGATTTTTTCAACAGATGAAGCATCGTCGCAGGCGTGGAACATTAAGATTGCCGGGGCTATTCCTGACGATGAGATGGGGCGATTTAGTTTACAGGCCTCGCAGGAGCCGCCGTTGAATGTGTTTGTGCCGATTGAGTGGCTGGCCGAAAAGATTGGTCAGCCGAAAAAGGCCAATCTTTTGTTAGTAGCCGATGGCTGGTCATCACAGAATGATCTTGAAGGTCGATTGAAAGACAGTGCGACGCTTGCGGATTACGATCTTGAACTTCGAAAAATCGAGTCTGAAAACGTCTATGAACTTCGCACTTCACGAATTTTTTTGGATGAAGCCATTTCCGATGCGGCTTTGCAGACAGGGCAGGGGGCTTACGGTGTGTTTACCTATTTTGTCAATGAAATCCGATGCGGCGATAAAACCATTCCTTATTCGATGGTGTCCGCAATGGGGTCCGGTACGGGACAGGGACTTTTGTCGGGCTTGGAAGCCGATGAAATCGTGATTAATGAATGGCTGGCGGATGAACTGGGTGCCGACTCCGGCGACAAAATCCAGCTTACCTATTTTGAATTGACCCCGACACGGAAATTGATTGAAAAAACCGCCGCATTTACCATCAAACAGGTTGTCCCGATGATGGGTTCATTCGTGGACTCGACACTGATGCCCGATTTCCCGGGCCTGGCCGAGGCGGACAACTGCAGTCAGTGGGATTCGGGAATCCCCATCGACCTGGGCCGCGTCAAACAGCGGGACGAGGATTACTGGGACAAATACGGGGGTACGCCCAAAGCGTTCATTTCGATGGAAGCGGCGCAAAGCATTTGGCAGAATCGGTTTGGAACTTTAACAGCCGTTCGCTGGCCGGGAATCGAAAACGATGCCGAAACAATTGCCGCTAATCTGACGAAGAATCTCGATCCGGAAAAGGTAGGATTCGTATTTGAAGATGTCCGGCAGGCGGCCCAAAGCAAGGCATCCGGTTCGACGGATTTTGCCGGGCTGTTTGCGGGTCTGAGCATGTTTCTAATCTTTTCGGCGGCGATCCTGCTGGCGCTGATGTTTGTGTTTTATATCGAATCACGCACAGAGCAAACCGGTCTGCTGATAGCAGTGGGGTGGAACCGGTGGCGGGTTTTTGGTCTGTTTATGGCTGAAGGTGCGTGTCTGGCACTGGCTGGCTGCGTTCTGGGGGCGATTGTTTCGGTAATTTATACGGCCGTGTTGATTCTTGTTTTGAATGCGACGTTCTGGGCCAAGGCACTCGCCAGCTTGCAATTATCTTTTTATATGAGTTCATTCACACTGGTTGAGGGTATAATTATCAGCTTCCTGATTTGTGTATTTGCGATTCAAACATCCCTGTTTCATCGAACTCGCAAACCGGCCCATCAATTGTTGACCGGGATTCAGGAGTGGTACGGCAAATCCGACAAAAGCAGGCGTTCATTTTTGCCATGGCTTGGCTTGGTGTGTCTGTTGACGGGCATTTATCTTTCTGCAAAATCCGGGGTCGGACAGAGTCAGGTTTCGATGTTTTTTGCCGCCGGAACACTGTCTCTGGCGGGGTTTATTCTGATTGCCGCGGGCCTGCTGAAATGGCTGCGGCTCAAGAGCGGCTCGTTTGTGGATTCATTAAAATCGCTGGCGGTTAAAAATGTTCCCCGCCGAACCGGACGCAGCTTGACGGTGCTGATCGCGTTAGCTTGCGGCGTGTTCATGGTCATCGGGGTTGGTTCCAATTATAAGGATGTTACCGCCGATGCCCAGCAGCGGGACTCCGGTACCGGGGGATTTCCGCTGTTTGCAGAAACGACATTGCCGACAACTGAACCGTTGCGGCTGGAGCCCGATTCAGAAACAAATATACCTGGAATTGAAGAGTATGATTTTATCCCGATGCGGTTTTATCAGCAGGACGACGCCAGTTGCCTGAACCTGAATAAAGCCCGGCAGCCGAGCATGCTTGGCGTTCGGCCGGATGATTTCGCGAGTCGGGATGCGTTTGCATTCCAAAAAACTGTTGATCATGACGATAACACGTCTGCTTGGGAACTTTTAGAAATGCCGCTGGATGAAGGGGCCATTCCGGCGATAGGCGATTATGCAACCGTTTATTGGGGCTTGGGAAAGGGTCTTAATGATACCATTCCATACACAGCCGAAAACGGCGATACGGTTAACCTGAAAATTGTTGGAATCCTGAAAGATTCGCTGCTTCAGGGACGTTTATTCATCGCAGAGGACAACTTTGTCAGCATGTTCCCCTCTGTGGATGGATATCAGCGGTTTTTGATCGATTCGGATTGGAATGATAAAGACTTGCAGAAAAAGGAGTTAATGAAAAAATATCGCGATTACGGCATGGAGGTTGTTGCGTCCTCGCAGAAACTGGCACAGTTTCACGAGGTTGAAAACACGTATTTGGCAATTTTTCTTATTCTGGGTGGACTGGGTCTTGTTTTGGGGGCCGCCGGGCTGGGATTGGTTCTGGTGCTGAACGTGATAGACCGCAAGGGCGAACTTGCGATGATGCAGGCGCTGGGGTTCCGCAGGGCGTCCTTAAAGCGGATGCTTTTTCTGGAACACGGACTGCTGCTGTTGGCAGGGCTTTTCTGCGGAGTCGTTCCGGCGATATGGGCGGTTTTCCCCTCGGTTCTCATGCAGGGCGGTGCGTTTCCGTACGGCAAGATCATCCTGATTATCTTTGGGATCATCCTCAGCGGCTGGCTCTGGATTCGCATCGCAGTGGCAGGGGTGCTCAAGAGCGACTATTTGAATGTACTAAGAAATGAATAGGGTGGAAGAACCACGAATCAACACAAATGAACACAAATTAATGATTTTTTTCAACGTGATGAAGAACAACCGAAATGTCTGCGAAAATGTCATGCCGGACTTGATCCGGCATCCAGCCGCCGACGCTCTGGATTCCGGCTCGCGGCTTCGCCTTGGCCGGAATGACAGGTAACCAAATTTATTCGTGGGTCTTTGTTGGATATGAAAATTAAATCTGTCATTTTGCCCGGTGTTGTTGCCGTAGTCCTGTTGGCGTCGGTGGCGTACTGGATCTATGAATACAAACAGTTTACCGTCGAGCCGCGGGTTGCCGGTCAGGATAACCGGCCTTTGCCCGACCCGCAGGATGCCGCCACACAGAAACCCGAAGGCCGGCTTCAAACATTTCGGGAAGTTGCCTTTGCCGCGCCGACCCCGCGTCCAAAACCTCCGGCGTCGTGGCGGGGATTTCGCGGCCCCGATTACAATGCAGTTGTTCAGTCAGAGGTACCATTAGCAAAACAATTCGGGCCCGAAGGACCGACGAAACTGTGGCAGGTTGAACTGGGCCAGGGGTATGCCGCTCCTGTAGTGCACGATGATCGCGTCTATATTATTGATTATGACATGGAAAATCAGCGTGATGCGATCCGCTGTTTGTCTCTGGCTGACGGAGCCGAAATCTGGCGGTATTCCTACCCCGTCAAGATCAAACGCAACCATGGCATGAGCCGCACGATCCCCGCGATTGACGGTAAATACATGGTCACCATCGGCCCTAAGTGCCATGTGACCTGCCTGGATATTACGACCGGCGAATTTAAGTGGATGATCGATCTGGTCGCCGAGTACGGCACGAAAGAGCCGCTGTGGTATGCGGGGCAGTGTCCCTTGATCGTTGAGGGCAAAGCCATCCTTGCCCCGGCCGGACCGGAAGTGCTGATGATGGCGGTTGATTGCGAGACCGGCGAAGTTGCCTGGAAAACACTCAATCCCAAAAAATGGGAGATGACGCACTGCTCGATCCTGCCGATGGAGTTTGCCGGACACGATTTTTATGTCTATCCCGGCAGCGGCGGCGTGGCGGGTGTGTCGGCAAAAGACGGGACGCTGCTTTGGCAAACCGATGCGTGGTTCCTGCGGGTCAATGTTCCCACGCCGGTCGATTGCGGCGACGGCAAAATTTTTCTATGTGCCGGATACAACAAAGGCAGCATGATGCTGCAATTGGAACAGAAAGACGGTAAGATTGTCCCGAAGGTCTTATATGAACTGCTCCCGGAAACATTCGGCTCCGACCAGCAGACGCCGATCTTTTATAACGGCCACATCTACGGCGTCCGCCCGGACAAACAGATGGTCTGCATGGACCTTGACGGCAATATCCTCTGGACCAGCGGCACGGAAAACAAATACGGTTTGGGGCCCTATATTATCGTCAATGAAATGATCTATATACTCGATGATGACAGCGTTTTAAGTTTGATCGAGGCAACGCCGGAAAAGTTTAACAAAACCGCACAGGTCAAAGTACTGGACGGCCACGAATCCTGGGGCCCGCCGGTACTGATAGAAGGCAAACTCCTCGTCCGCGACCTGACAACAATGGCGTGTTTGGATGTAACACAGTGATGGGAACCGCGAATGGACGCGAATAAACACGAATTATTTTTTAGACAGGATTTACGAAATGAAAAGGATTTTCTAAATGAAAAAAATACACAAACGATCAAACAAGGGTTTTTTTTTCTTGGCTCCTTTAATATAGGTAACCGTTCACAGTTTTTAACAGATTAACAACGGATATTTTTTACCGCTCCAATGAGCAATAACAGATTCATGAATAAAGTCAAAGACATTTTGGTTCTGCTTTTTACACGTTGCGATTGTCGT